>Ga0315282_10010305_pt1 | contig 14672 bp, 24 predicted proteins | sample YL17G07_20_MG_FD_203693 | JGI IMG/M metagenome (GOLD analysis project Ga0315282, IMG submission 203693) | Sediment microbial communities from Yellowstone Lake, YNP, Wyoming, USA - YL17G07_20 | ecosystem: Environmental > Aquatic > Freshwater > Lake > Sediment | place: USA: Wyoming | collected...
TAACCTTTATAAATCTTTATAAGACAAGCAAGATAAATTTATATTTAGATAAATTATGCCTAAAGGAATAAGCACATTTATGGCTGCTATACTTCTAATCGCTTTCACAATTGCAGTAGGTGGTTTAATAAGCGTCTGGCTGACTAGTTTTACAACAACTTCGACAGGTGCAGTAGAATCAGCTTCTGTCAATCAGACAAAATGTGCTGGTGCGTACATAAAAGTAGATAGGGTCAATGCGACGAGTGGGACGAGTGGAAAAATAATCTATTCCAACCCAACAAATCAACAAATAACAAACATAAATATGTTTTCTAGTGACGGAACTAATATTACTCAAATAAGCAGTACAAGTTTGAGTCCAGGTGTCGGAGCATACGCAAATTGGACAGTTGGAACAAACACATCAGTAATAGCTAAGGGACTATGCCTAGCAACAATTCCAATAGAAGGCAGTTGTAAAAGTGGCGACAGCTGTTGGAGAACTTCTTGAAGGCCAAATTTTTAATTTATCTTTTCTTTGTTTTACATCAAAAACTAGAATAAGGAACAGATTAAATCCTTAATTTACTTCTTCGCCATCTCTTTATTTTATCTACTCTTATTCTTCTAGTTCTGGCTCTCTTTAAACCGAATTTTCTTATGTCGGCCCATCTAGGGGCGTTTCTAACTTTACCTATTTTAGCTAGTTTTATTTTTCTGCTCAATACTCTTACAGGCATCTACAAAAGACTCCTCAAAATTTTAGATTTTTCAATAGCTAAGTCCAACATTTTTTCCACTTCTTCGAATTTGAACGCCTTGCCTTGTTTTTGCAGAGCACAAATTTTATCATCATCTCTTATACCAATGGTCAATTTAGAATCTAACACATCCTCTTCATTAAGATTCGGGTCCAATAAAAGATTTTTTCCTACCTTGCAGACGCTTACCGTTATCGGCTTGTAGAGAAGAGGCAGATCTTTTTCATACTGCCCCCTTAGAATAGTTTTTTCATCTTCGACTTTAGGCACTCTTGTGTTTGTCAGAGCAGCTATGCTGGCCAAAGCAGCAGCGTCAATTAGATTTCCTTCATGGTTTATTATGTGAATATCAATAAAAACAGATAAAACCTTCTCGCCAGGAACAATTACTAATTTTTTTAAATCAATACATTTACTCTCCCTTATAGCCCTATCAACTATCCTAGCCAGTTCTACTGCATTCTCTCCTGGAGGACCTGACTCGAAATCCGGAGATGCCAATGGAGTAAACTCCGTGTTGACAACAAGAATTCCTTCATCTGGAGTATCTTCGAAAGGAGTACCTATACCAATCTTCACACCCGCAATAACTTCTGTTTTTCCTAATTTTACTCTTGCCGAGCCTTCTGCTTTTTGTATAACACCTTTTAAAATTTCTATCTGCCTGAATTCATCAAATGCTCTTTCGTCGATTCTCTTACCCCTTTCCAATAACTCTAAAGCGTATTTTCCTTCCATCTACTCACTCTCTACAGTTTTGTATTTATCCCTCAGAACTTTTTTCTGAATCTCATTTATTTTTAAGCAATTTTCTCTTGCATAATTCAAAACTTTTAACAGCTCTTCTTTCGTTAATTCACCGTCTGCCTGTAAAAGCGTAATTTCATTTTTATCGGGAATCATCGCAACTGCCACGTCGCTTTCCGAGTTCATATCCTCTTCTCCAGTCAAATCTACGACCAGAGAACCATCAATTTTACCGACAGAGCACCCTGTGACAAGTGCTCTCATGGGAACACCTGCAGAAGCCAAAGCCAGTGAAGCTGCGTTTATTCCACTAACTCTTGTGGATCCATCACCCTGAATTATCTCGATAAAGACATCTATAGTTGCTTTTGGAAATTCCTCTAGGAAAATGGCTGGTTTCAATGCCAGTCTGATAACCTTCGATAATTCTATACTTCTCCTATCTGGGCCAGGGGATTTTCTATCTTCTACAGAAAAAGGTGCCATATTATATCTGCATCTCAAAATTCCAGTTTCAGATTCTTGTAAAAATCTTGGATAAAGTGCTCTGGGTCCATAGACGGAAGCGATGGCAATAGTGTTACCGAATCTTACCTCTGCCGATCCATCTGCCTGTGAGACCACATCTAACTTCATCTGTATTGGCCTGAGCTGGTCTAAGGCCCTTCCGTCCAATCTCTTTCCATCGACCAAAAGTTCTTTTTTAGAATTTTCCATTTTTATCCACTCAATAATTTTTCAATCTTCTCAGTCAAACCGGTTATATGCGATTCTTTTTCTATTGTCAAAATCGCTTCTATCGCTTTCGCCTTTTCATCCCCCCTTATCCAAATTACACCGTTTTGTCCAGTGTAAATATCGCAATTAGTTTTATTTTTTATAAGGTTAATCATGCTTCCAGCCTTCCCGATAATCCTCGGAATTTTACTCGGGCTGACTTTAATTATTATACCACTATAAAGTTTCCTCGCCAGGAAGTCTCTCATGCTGACCTGCACTATTTTGTTCTTCGTAACTCTGGAAATTTTACAAAAAATAATATCGTTCGTACCGAAAAATTTACTCAAATCAGAGCGACTGTCTATAAAACTTTCCACTCCTTCAGATAAAGGCAAGAAAGCTGGATAAGGCGAATTTATATCAATTAACCAACCAGAGACTTCAACTTCTTTGACAATCCCTACAACCTTGTCTCCAACCATAGGCATATACTTCCCAGACAAAGGATAAACTTCAATCTCATTCTCACTTAGTTTGAGAATTCCGATAACACGTGAAAAAACATTACTTCCCTCAACGTATACATTTTTTCCTAATTTTTCTCCCTTTCTTTCTTTTATGAAATCCCCAGGTAAGACGATCAATCTTTTAACTTCTACCATCAAATATCCTCTCTTTTTATTACTTTTGATTCAAATTGCCCATGTGTAATTCCAGATATTTTCTGGAAAAACTCGTCTTGCAGACCGGCTAACATTTCTACACCAATCTGTAAAGAGCCATCGTTTAGCCAACTTTCCTGTTGTGTAGTTCCAAAAGACTTTATCACTGAATACGCTTTTCCTGCGTACTGTGGTGGAATCTTAATTTGTAAGACAACTCTCTGGAACTTTATTGGTATAATTGGCTTTATTGACTTTAAAACTTTATCTATTTGTTGCTCCGCATTCTGAAAAGGGTCGATCTGTATGCCTGCTTGATCCATCGCGTTTAAAATTCTCTGTGGCGGGTGTGGTGTGTTGGTCTGAGGATTTACTCCCCTTTTTGAAATTATGTTTGCTATCTGGGTCTTCTTCTGCTCTATCATTTGCCTCCTCTGCTCAGTAGTCAGTTGAAGCTCTCCCTCTTTGATTATTCTGGTCGCGATTTTGAACGGATCTGTCGTTCCAAACGCTTTCTGTAAGTCATGAGATGCGACTGCCTCACTCTGCTTCGTATCTTTGTATATAACAGGGTATGCTAAGATGTCCTCCATTTTCACATTCCCCCCTCTCTTGAATTCCAATGCCTTGTTCGGCTCTACTAGTATTTCAAATTTCTGCCCAGAAATTGTCAATCTACCAACTACACACTTTTCTAAACTAACCGGAATTATAACACCTTGTTTTTGATAATGAATTATAGATAATATTCTATAGATGTAGAGGATTTATAAAGAGATTTATTTTACTATTTTTTTAATATTATCCTCGCTTAACTTTCTGAACTTCTTATCCTTACCAATAATTACTATTTCAATGCTTCCCTCTTTCCTCTCCTTTTCCGTCTTGTTTATTATATCAACAGCCAAACTGACCGCATCGCTCTCGCTCATATTCGATTTCCACTTTTGTTTTAAGATTTTGTTTGCTAGCATGGCACCTCTTCCTATGGCATATGCAGACCATTCGTAAAGCATGCCAGAAGGATCTGATTCTACCAAATGCATTCCTGTGTTATCCACACCACCGATTAAAAAAGAAACTCCGAAAGGCCTTAAACCCGCATAGAGTGTTGAAATTTGCATTCTATCTCCTACTACTCTAGCCATACTCCAAGTATCTATCGGTTCCTCGTATGTTATTCTATGTATTTGCGCTCTGACTCTCGCTTGATTTACCAGAACTCTTGCATCAGCTAAAAGCCCAGACGCCACTGCTCCTATGTGGTCATCGATTTGGAAAATTTTTTCAGACGAAGAAGAAATCATAAGGGACATGTTGGGTTTTATGGTAGCTAACAAGACACCTTCCTTGAAAACTATACCAAACGCAGTAGTACCTCTTTTTACAGCTTCTTTAGCATATTCTACTTGGAAAAGCCTTCCATCAGGCGAGAAAACTGCTATAGTCCTGTCGTAACCCATGTATTCTGGCATTATTTCTGGGATAAAATTCACCTCTCAACAAAAATAATAGTATTTTTGACTATATTATTCTTTTACTTTTGGTAAAACTCTTTAATAAACTTATCTTAACCTTCTAACAGTACCTGATATACCTAATATCTTGAAAATTATCCTCGTATCTCCAAGTCTTTGAATTAATCCTAACCCTGCAACAACTTGCGTTACAGATTTGTTATTGCATTTTATTACACCAGTTTTTTCTTTTTCATTCCAGAGATTTTTTATAATCCACAAACTAAAATCAGAAGTTCCCCTTTCTCCAAAAAAATCCAGAAACGTATTCCATATACTCTGTTCTAAATCTTCGTATACTATTGGTTCATCCGAAATAATTTGGAATTTTATGTAACGAGATTTTTTTCTGAGAGTTGGTAACAAAATTTTCAGTTTTTCTTCTCGGTTCATTTTATCACTTTCTTTATTATTTCCACTCCAGGCATTATCCATTTTTCAGATTTCCTTTTTTTTATTTCATTTAAAATATTTTCGGGAACTTTTGATATGGAATCCTTAGAATATTTAAGATTCATTCCAAGAGTTGTGGCAAATGATGACATTACTAGAGGATCACGAAGTTCATAGTGAGATATTGCACCTGAGCAGATTATAAGAGGAGCTCCATATTTTTTGGCAAGTTCAACATTACGTGAGATGTTTGCTATAACTTTCGCCCTAGTTTTTTTACTATATATCAAAACTTCTCTGAAATTTATTTCTATAGCTACGTCATTCTTTGCCGCAGCTCTGACCAATACATGATTTAATCCAGAATCATTTCTTTCAAACTCAGGATGAGTCAGTATATCAACTTCTGGCGTCTCACATGCGAGTCTGTTTAATTTTAAATCTCCTCCTCTAGCCAAAAGTATGTCAAATTTTTTTCTTCTTTCAATTAACATGTTGAGCTCTTTTACGTTTCTTGCTTCGAAACCAAGAAAGATTTCTATACCAACTTTTTGTTTTATTTTTTCAATTTCGTCGTAGAATTTTTTAATTACTTCGTTTCCACTAAAGTAGGAGGAAAAACAAATTCCTTTATATCCTAAAGTTTTTGCAGTAGACGCAAGCTGTTCTAAACTACTAGTGCCCTCGCTGAATGCACTGTGCATATGCAAGTCAAAAAAGTTCATAAATAAAGATTGGTGTTCCAGAATATTTACTTATCTAAAAACAGTTTAATCGCTGTTCAGAATAACTTCGAACCACTTATACTTGCCGTCTTCTCCGACCCAGTAGCTGTTTATCACTTTAAGATTAGGGAATTTCCTCTGCGCCTTAGCTTCAGCTATTTTCTTAAGGGACATTTTCGAAGTGAATTTCACAAGACCCGCTTTGCTTGGTTTTCTCCCCCTTCTACCATAAAGTCTCCTTCTCCTTCCACCTCTCCTGATTCTTACTCTGGCGAGAACACATCCTGGTTCTGACTTGTAACCCAATGCTCTGGCTCTGTCTAAGCGTGTAGGTTTTTCTATTTTTTGTACAACGCTTTCCCTTCTCCAGTCTATTAATCTTTGTTTCATCATAACACCTATTTTTTCCTTAGGTTTTTTCCACAATTCGGCAATTCTTTGATAAGTCCCTTCTACCATACCAATTATTTTTATTGTTAACTCTTAAATAAACAGATTTAGTCATACAAAACTAAAACTTAAATATGCTCTCAAACAAATCTATAAAAGTGATTGAATGCACCCAATAGCAAAAATTTTGTTCGGATTAATTTTGTTGGTTGGAAGCGTATGGTGGATCTGGCAAGGATCTCTCCAGTATATAAACAGAAGCGGACTTGGAGATCTTATGACAGTATTAAACGGACTGATACCACCTTTGGTTTTCATAGTAGGACTTTTCATAATCTGGCTCGAGTGGGACGAAATTAAGGTAGAGAAAGAATTGGTCAGAGAAGAGAAGAAAACCAGACATAGAAGATAGAAAACAACAAAAACCAGAAAAATTTTTGATTTTTTCTTATTATCTTTCTCATTAATATTTATGGGAATACAGTTCGGTAGTCTGATCCCTTCGAAAGAGATAGAATTAGCCAGTTTTTCAGGTAAAAAAATTGCTGTGGATGCCTACAACAATCTCTATCAGTATCTGACAATTATCAGAGATAGAATGACTGGCGAACCTCTGAGGGATCGCAACGGTAACGTGACGTCACATTTGTCAGGATTGTTTTATAGGACTTCTAACTGGATTGAGATAGGGATCAAACCCATATTCGTTTTCGACGGTCCAGCACCAGAATTCAAGAAAAAAACTATTGAGGCACGAGAAGAAGCAAAAAAAGAAGCAACTAAAAAATGGGAAGAGGCTTTAAAAAAAGGTAAGGAAGCAATAACTTACGCACAAGCAGCGGCCAAACTTACGAAAGAAATGGTAGACGACTCGAAAAGACTTCTGGATTACATGGGTATACCATGGGTTCAGGCACCTAGCGAGGGGGAAGCGCAGTGTGCAGCAATGGTTAAAGAAAAAAAAGTCGACTTCTCTGCCAGTCAGGACTACGACTCTCTTCTGTTCGGATCACCAAATCTAATCAGAAACATTTCAATAACGGGAAAAAGAAAGCTACCTAAAAAAGAAACATATATAGAAGTTAAACCAGAGCTAATAGAATTAAAAAAAGTTTTGGATACTCTAGGGATAAATCATGAACAGTTAATAACAATGGGAATTCTGATAGGTACGGACTACAACGAGGGGGTAAAAGGTATCGGTCCAAAGAGGGCTTTAGAACTAGTTAAAAACAACAAGACCCTAGAGAAAGTTTTGAAGAAAGTTCAATGGAATTCCGATATTCCTGCTGATGAGATATTTAATTTCTTTTTACACGCTCCTTCCACAGGCCAATACAAATTACAGTGGAAAGAACCTTCAAGAGAAAAAATAATGAAGTTCATGGTGGATGAACACAGCTTTTCTCAAGAAAGAATGGAGAATGTTTTAAAAAAGCTACAAGAAGTTTTTACTAAAGGAAGACAGGTTACTCTCGGTGGATGGTTGAACAAATAGTTTTATTTTTAAATCCTAAATTATACAGAGTAGATGGAATGGCAAACATAGATAAAATCGTTGACATATCGAAGAGAAGGGGGATATTCTGGCCTTCTGCTGAAATTTATGGTGGAATAGCCGGATTTTGGAACTATGGCCCTATAGGTGTTGCTATAAAGAATAAGTTGACCGATTTGTGGAGAAAATGGTTCGTAAGAGATGAGTGTGCATACGAAATTGAGACAACTGACATACTACCCGAGATAGTTTGGATTGCCTCAGGCCATACAGAAGGGTTTAATGACAAGCAGACTGAATGTTCGAAATGTCATAATCGTTACAGGGCGGATCACATTATAGAAGAAAAGCTAGGGAAACAGGAAAAGCTAGAAGGGAAAAATGTCGAGGAACTAACAAAGATAATCAAGGACAACAAAATCAAGTGCCCCAAGTGTGGTGGAAAACTTTCTGAAGTGAAAATTTTCAACCTAATGTTTGGTGTTAACATAGGTGCGATAGGCGAAACAAAGGCCTACCTAAAGCCAGAAACTACTCAATCCTCGGTCTTGGATTTTCCTCAGGTATACAGGAGCCAGAGAGAGAAATTACCTTTGAGGATAGCTCAAATAGGAAAATCATTCCGAAATGAAATATCACCAAGGAACGTTTTTCTGAGAATGAGAGAGTTCTCGATGGCAGAGCTTCAGGTATTTTTCAATCCACAAAAAACTGATATAGAAAACTTTGAAAAAATAAAAAATTATAAAATAAGGATACTTCCTGTTGAATTGAGAGAACAAGGGAAAGAAAAGGAAGTCGAGGTCACAATTGAGGAAGCACTAGATAAAAAATGGGTGCCAAATCAACTGATTGCATACTATCTTGTAAAAGTTTTCAGATTCTTCGAAGAAGCTCTCGAGTTTAACAGAAGGGTACTGCGTTTTAAAGAATTGAATAAGGAAGAGAAGGCACACTACTCTAAAGTACACTGGGACTTCGAAATATACACAGAGGACTTTGGATGGCAGGAAGTTGTAAATAATGCATGGCGTTCCGATTACGATTTGTCAAGACATCAAGAGTATTCAAAACACCAGATTACAGTTTTCGAAGACGGTAAGCACATACTTCCTCATATGTACGAGCCAAGCTTTGGTTTGGATAGGATAATACTTCACCTGTTGTTGAATTTTTATAGAGAATCTCCAGAAAGAACTTGGTTAGTCCTACCGAAAAGTTTAGTTCCCATAGAATTTGCAATCTTTCCCCTTGTTAATCGTGATGGTCTACCCGATATTGCCAAAAAGCTCAAGTGTGAGTTGGATGCAGAATTCACGACTTTCTATGACGAAAATGATAGCATAGGCAGAAGGTACAGACGTGCTGACGAAGTCGGCATACCATTCTCAATAACTGTAGATCAGAACAGCAAAAAAGAAAAGACAGTTACGCTGAGAGATGTGGACAGCATGAAGCAAGTTATTGTGAAAATCGATAGCCTATCGAAAGTTCTGAAAGGTCTCGTGACCGGAAAAATGCAGTTTGAAGATGCAGGAAAACTTGTAGAGAAAAAGCAAACTGAAAAATAAAATTTAACTTTATCCTCTGTAAATCTTAGCAAAGCTAGGAGTTAGAATTAAGTAGTCATCCTCTATTCCAACTATATCTCCACCAGAGGCAACGCACGTCTTCCTGAGTTTGTCAACAGATTTTTTCAATTCAGCTATGTCCTTACTCCCCAGGTCTTTTATTCCAAGGAAGATGACATTCCCTTCCCTGAGAAGATGTTGTATTCTGTCTGTGTCCAAAAAGTCTCTCAACTTCTCTATTCTTACATTGACTTTCTGTTCGCCTGCAAGAACTGATTCAGGAACTTCTACAAACCCCTTTTCACCCTCAGATTTTCTGTGCATGATTTTTTCAAGAATTTTTTTTATCGGCATTTTACCAACATAAAATAATTTGGCTTCTTAATTTAAATACCTATTTTCTTACTTCTTACTCTTTCAACTCTCTTCTTATCTGTTCCAATATACTAACAACATTCCATATCTGTGTGCGGGTGTAAACTGGCATATTAGGATCGTTGATTATTTCATCAAGAGTGTGTATAGCAGTGCTAATCTTCAGTTCTTCGGACTGCCCATCACTCATTAAAATATTCTTAGAGCTCTCTGCAGCAGCCCTTATGTTTTTAGGTACTGTCCTATCATTCAATATAGTTTCCAACAAGGCCAATGCATTTTTTAATTCTGCCATAACCCATCACTTCAATATAACTTTCAATTTGTCCTGAAGCTCCTTTAACTTTTCCGTTATTTTTTCTTCAGTCTTTTCCAGGCTTTTGATTTTTACTTCGATTGCCTCTTTATTTTCATTTAATTCTTTTTTCAGTTCATCTATGTTTTTGCTGATCATTATCGTACCAGTTATTTTGTAAGCAATCTTCTGTTTTGTCGTTCCTAACTCCTCTAGAGCTTTCTCTATATCTATGTTATGGAGTTTAAGACTCTCTCTTTGCACCAAGACGGATTGCAGTTGTTGCTGATAGCTTTGAAAATCTTGTACCATTTTTTTTGTCTCTTCCGTTATTTCCTCTGGCATATGTCGCACCTGATTTTTTAATTTGAAAATGAATAAAAAATAATTTACCTGGCCCTCACTTTATTTATTGTTTCAGCCCTCAGCTTGGAAAAAATTCTCGCACCGCAATAAGGGCATCTTATTTTCTCTTCCATCTTAGGTATGATTCTTTTGCAATTGATACACTTATACACATTAACCCTCCTTTGAAATTAATTCAGATTTTGGATAATAACTAGTACCTGCAAACTTGGTCTTGCATTTTTTACATTCCCATATTCCTTTTGCAACTCTTTTCACTTTTTTCATCCCACAGTTAGGGCACACATGCCTCTGCCTCTGTATCCTTTCTATCTCAACAATCTTTTCACGGTCTTTTTTCCCGACCCTGGCGCCAAATCTACCAGCAGTTCCAACTTTTCTTTTTCTTCCCACCAAAATCACTTTTTACCTTTTGTTTTTCATTTTTACTTTTTTATTTTAAATTCTCTTTTAGTTGTCAACGAATTCAATATTGTTTTTATCTGCTCATCTGTTACTATTTCCTTTAGTTTTCCTTCTTGATATGATTGGATTAAATACATTTCTAACTGGTTTGTCAAATCCGGTTTGACCAACTTTAATCTGCCCAATCTTTCTATTGCCTCTTTTGTAAGTATTTTGTTCAAAACTGTTTTTTTCATGACTTCTATTCTTTTCAACTCTTCTTGATCTACTTCATTCATTCTTTACTAACCTCGTACGCCATCTTGTTCACAAGCTTCTGCCCAGCTTTGGTTAATTTTCTTCCTTTCCTTTTCGCATTTTTCTCCACTAAACCAGCCGCTTCAAGTTTCTGTAAAGCCCTTCTAATCATCGACCCACCTGCTTTTCGAAAACGTGCAGGCTTGTATCCTCTTCTTCTCCTTCCACCGAAATAAGTTCTGAGCCTAGGAACACCTACCATTTCCTCTATCGAAATTCTTCTTAAGATAGAAGCGAGTCTTATGTACCAGAAATCATCCTGCTCTGGTGCCCTTTCTCTGTGTGCACCGGACTTTACAACACCAGCCCAAGCAGGCGGTTCTAACTCTTTTACCTTTTTCAGCTCCTCTTTTAGTTTAAAGACGAGTTTGTTCGCTGGGACTTCCTTTACCGAAACCATACTAATTCCTTTAATTGTGGAATATATATATTCTTTTCAGTTTTTGCTGATTTTTTATTTGTTAATCGATTTTTTACGTTTTATGAGAACTATCGAGATATACACTTCAAAATATATTTTATAAAATATATATTACAGAATATAAAAATAGTAAAAACAAATCTTAACAAGACCATAACAAATTGTCAACATGAAAAAACCTATGCAGTCAACAGAATGTAAGCAACAGTGGAGATTATCAAAATGAATCCACCTATGACAAGCAAGATAGTGATTATAGTTAACGTGAAACCTGTAAGTTCTGGACATAAAACAGAGGAAGTCGGATCAATCCTGCATTGATTGACAATGCTCTCTATGCTGTAGAAAACATAGAACAGGGCGAAGATTGCTATTGATACTGTTACAAGTCCTATGATGGTATGAATTCCAAAAGCCAACTTTACCTCTTCCTGTATCTTTACCTCTTCCTGTATAAGTATTTATAGATTTTTTTGCAATTTAAACATTTTACGGTGAGCATCTTCATTTTGCTCGCCAGCCTTACCTGAGAAGTGTAACCGGGCACGAGAAGAGTGTTGCAGTTTTTGCAGAATTGTCTTTTCAGTTGTTGAGAAAACCTGACGTTGTAGCGTAAGCCTATCTTTCTCGCTAGCTGAACGTATCTTTTGCTGCGGTCAGGATATTTTTTCAGATTTTTTTCAGCTAGACCGAATAGAATCTCTATTCTTTCTTTAGCAATCTTTTGCTGCCAGTCGGGCTTCTCAAATCTTTGTCTCATTAATTAATTATTTAAGATATTCTCTTAAAAAGTGTCTTGTCCAAGGAGTTAATTTCAAATCTTTCATTTGCTGCTTAGGTACAAAAATTAATCCTGAAATGTCTGATGTGAAAGAAATTTCTCCCTCACATTCTTCAATTCTGTAAAGATGAATTTGAGCATCCTTAGCGTTTCTCTTGTTACCAGTATAGTCCCATTTTTCTACAAGACTCATAATTTTTATTTTTAGATTGGTTTCTTCGTGCCATTCTCTTTTAATTGCTTCATCCAGACTTTCTCCGGGTTCTACTCTACCTCCTGGTAAGTCTATGTAACCACAATAAGGTTTGCTTTTTCTAAATTTTCTTTTGCCAAGAAGTATGCCATCGTAGGTTTCAAAAAGCCCGACAACTATTTGCAACATGAAAATATCGAGTGTTCTCAAATTTAAATCGAGTGGGGTCGCTGGGATTTGAACCCAGATTATCAGCGCCCAAGGCTGAAGTCCTAACCAAGTTAGACTACGACCCCTTTATGAAAGATTTTGATTTTATAGATTTAATTTATGGGAGGGCCGGGATTTGAACCCGGGTTGCTACCAATCTGTCCGCAGACCCCAAGGTAGATGCCTAGACCATTCTAGCAATATGTAGCTAGCAGATCCTCCCACGGAACAATTATTATTTGATTAGAAATTACAATTCATTAATATATGCCTTATGAAACAATTGTTGGGAGGACTAAAGAAGATTTAGAAAAATTTGGTAATATTGCATCTGGTTTTATAGGTAAGCACATAGTCGGAACTGGGGAGGATGCCCACCTCACCACAAAGGTTTTTATCGACCTGTTGAAACCGCACATAATTCTGATTTCAGGAAAGAGAGGAACTGGAAAAAGTTATGTAGGTGGAATTTTCGCAGAAGAGATAGCTTCCCTAAGTGAAGAATACAGAAAAAATTTGGCTGTTGTTTTTATCGATACTATGGGAATTTTCTGGAGCATGAAACTTCCAAACGAGCAACAGAGGGAGCTTTTAAAAAAATGGGATTTGAAGCCGAAGGGATTTCCTAATGCGAAAATCTATGTTCCTTACAAGCAGATAGAAGAATTCAGGGAAAAAAATCTGCCGATAGATGAAGGGTTTTCAATTGCACCTAACGAATTCTCAGCAGACGAGTGGCTCTTAGCATTTAATTTGAAAAGAACTGAGCCTACTGGAATGGCTTTGGAAAAGAATGTCAACGAAATTTTGGAACAGCAGGAAAAGTTCAGCATAGAGGATTTGATAGTGAAGATTAAAGACGACAAGGAAACTTCAAACGATGTGAAAAATGCTTTGGAGAACATGTTGACTGTAGCAAACCAGTGGGGAGTTTTTGGAACTCAAGGAATTGATATTGATAACTTGATACAACCCGGTCAAATAACAGTTGTAGATGTTTCACACTTGAGAACAACAGAAGCTTGGTCTGTGAGGAATTTTATTGTTGCGATACTTTCCAAGAAGATTTATCAGAGAAGACTCATAGCAAGAAAAGAAGAGGAGGTAGCCAAGATAACTGGAGAAGAAATTAAAAAATCTTTTCCAATGGTTTGGCTGATAATCGATGAAGCACATAATTTTCTACCTTCCGATCAAGAGACTGTTTCTTCTGAATCTTTGAGAGTTATAGTAAAGCAGGGAAGAGAACCAGGTGTGAGTTTAGTATGTATAACTCAGATGCCTAGCAAGATTCATCAGGACTTTCTCTCGCAAGTAGACATTGTTATTTCACACAGGCTTACAAGCAGAGATGATTTGCAGGCTCTGCATGCCGTATATCAAAGCTATATGCTAGAAGATCTAGAAAAACTTATCAACTATCTACCACGAGGCTGGCCAGGCGCAACAATAATTTTGGACGACAATCTTGAAAAAATATTCACAGTCCAGATACGTCCCAGACTTTCATGGCATGCTGGAGGGACTGCTGTATTGGTTTAATTATGTAGTGGTTTAAATAAATTTGCTAAAATAAATAAAAATTTTATCTTAAAAAATTTTATCTTAAAATTAGCCTAGTGTAAAATCAACCTATTGTAACATCTCCACTGGTTGCCTCGTCATAGACAGCGCTGCAATTTGTAGTAATCCTAATCTTGTCATAATTGCTGTTGCTCGTGAAGTTGAATGAATAAATATCACTGGGAGACATCGTCAGGTTGTAAGTGTCACTACAATTTGCAACTAAACCTCCTGCTAGACATAAATTAAACTTTTGCTGAGAGCTGTTTGAGAACAACACATAGAGTGTAAGGTTCCCCAAGCTAATAGTACCAGAATTCCTTACTCTACCCGAGAGATACGGGCTGGAGAATCTAAGGTTGCTCAGAGTTACGCCTGCATAACTACAGGCTATTTGTGTGCTAGCTTCTTGACTAATAGTCTCCGTAGAAGTTCTTGAAAAAGTGGTGAACCAGACTGAAACAACCCCCCCCACGCTTACTGTGAAAGCTATGAGCAAAATTGCTGCTACAAAAGTTGATATTCCCTTTGATTTACAATTTTCTTTTTTCATTCTCATCGGTTTTGATAATCATTCTTTTTATATTTTTCACAATTTACAAATTATTTTCCTATTTCCCACAAGTTGTCGTGGCTTCAACTCCTGGGCAGGCTGTCGTTATAGTAATTCTCGTATAATCAGAACTCGTGGAGTTTATCTGATAACTTTTGATTTGTGGATTTACAGTTAGCGTTTCGTTGAAGATGGTTGAAGAAACCGAGTTATTTGAATAAATGACAGTAGATGTAATGTTTTCTAG
>Ga0315282_10010309_pt1 | contig 14669 bp, 17 predicted proteins | sample YL17G07_20_MG_FD_203693 | JGI IMG/M metagenome (GOLD analysis project Ga0315282, IMG submission 203693) | Sediment microbial communities from Yellowstone Lake, YNP, Wyoming, USA - YL17G07_20 | ecosystem: Environmental > Aquatic > Freshwater > Lake > Sediment | place: USA: Wyoming | collected...
CCCTTATCCATATCAAATCGAGGATGTTACTTCCGCCTGATGAAGAAGCACCTTCAGAGGAACTGGAAGATCCAAGACTTGAGCTTGTTCAGAGGCTGCTCGAATATCAGACATTTAAAGAAGCAGCGCTCAGCCTCAGGAAGAGAGAAGAAGAGTGGATGAAGGTTTTTCGCAAGGAACCCATATCAGGTGAGGCAGAAGAGGGGGAGCTTTACCTTTTTGATATTAATCTTTTTGATCTCCTTGAGGCATTCAAAAAGATACTTGATAAGGCTCCACCAGACATTGTTGCTATCACAAAAGAAACCCTGACTGTAAAGGACAGGATGTCTGTAATAATGGAGATACTCGAAGGTCAGGAGACCGTCAGATTTGAGGAGATTTTTAAAGTAGGGATCGACTCGCAACGAGAAGGTATAACAAGGATTCAGCTAATAATCACATTCATCGCACTTCTTGAGCTGATAAAGCTCGGCCTTGCCAAGGCATATCAGGAAAGGGAATTCGGGAATATATGGGTGATAAATCCCTCAAAGCAGTCAACAATTGTCGATCAAACCTGAAATAGGGATAGGAAGAGGACGTCTCAGGTTTTTGGTAATTGATAGAGTGAGTCGATTACTTTCAATAGGACTTGTACCCACGTACTACCTCATAAATGTTAAAATAAAAACATGGATGAAAACCCTTTTGTCTCAATAATAATCCCGGTTAAGAATAATGCATTATTATTGAAGGCTTGTCTTGAGAGTATTTCTAACCTTGATTATCCAAAAAACAAAATTGAGGTGATTATTGCTGATGGAATGTCAACAGATGATAGTGCTGAAGTTGCAAAAAATTATGGTGCAAGAGTTGTTTTAAACGAGAAACAAACTGTCTCACCTGGCAGGAACATTGCTTTTAAACGCTCAAGTGGAGAAGTTATTGCCTTTACAGATGCCGATTGCCTTGTAGATAAAAACTGGATTAGTAATTCTTTAAAATATTTTAAGGATGAGAAGATTGTATGTGTTGGAGGCCCTAATCTTACACCTTCTGACGAGGGAGATTTTGGTAAGGCTGTTGGTTTTGTTTTTAATCAAAAAATATTTTCCCCTGGTTCTATCCATGCAAGGGAGTTAAAGGAAATCAAGGAAGTAAAGAGTATTCCGGGCTGCAATGCCATATACAGAAGAGATGCCCTCGAAAAGGTAATGCCCATAGATGAATCTCTTCTTACCTGTGATGATACAGAACTAAACCAGAGGCTTATCGATAAGGAATATAAACTCTTATACACGCCCGATGTCTTTGTGTGGCATTATAGGAGGCCAAACCCAAAAAGGCTATGGAATCAGATTTACAGATATGCAATAGGTAGACTACAAGTTGGAAAAAGGAATAGGAGTATGATAAACCCCATACACATTCTTGTAGGTATTGCACCGCTGTTGGGTCTTTTCTTACTTGTTTCCTCACCATTTTTATTTTCGATTTTGTTTCTGCTATATCTTTTTCTGCTTTTTATTTTTTCAATTTTAGCATTGGTGAAGACAAAATCCATTAAAGTGTCGCTTTATATCCCTTTAGTTATATCAATAATGCTCTTCGCCTGGTCTGCTGGTTTTGTGAGGGAACTTGTCTATCCAGTCAGAGAAACAAAGGAAAATAAATGAGTAAGGGAATAAAGGATAAGATCATATGCTACGAAAGTGAATTTGAGTACTCTAAGGGAATAATAAGGACACCGAGGAAGTGGATAAATTATTTCTGGGCTAATTATCATAATAAGATTAGTCCCCTTCTTAGTAGCGAAATTGCAAAATGTAATAAAGTCGTTTTTATTGGTATCGGTGGCGGCGATGTTGTCCCTTCGTTGTATGTTGAGGATAAAAGGAAAATAATCGGCTTCGACGTCAATTTCAAAAGTTTACTTTCTGCCAAAGAGCATGCAACAGCGATTATGGCTGATGGTTCAAATGTTCCGCTTAAGAATAATAGTGTTGACCTTGTTATATGTAACCAGGTACTTCATCACATTATCGGTCAAGGTAACCTCGGAGCCACGATAAAGGAATGCTATAGAATACTCAAGAGAGGAGGAAAATTTATAGCCATCGAACCTAATTCACTGCATCCCTCAGGGGTACTGATGAATGTGGCAAATAGATTTCATAAATATCATTTTTTATCAGGAGGGTCTGATTATGAATTTGCTATATCACCTTTTTATATCTTTAAGCTTTTAAGAAATAATAGTTTTTCCACATTGAAAAGCTTTGCTGTGACATTTAGCCATCCAAGATTCCCTGTCTTTTTGCAGAAAATAATAAACTCACTTGATAGAATACTCTCAAGGTTCTATCTTGCCGGACTAATAAATTTTTATATGGCAGTGAAATAGAATATGAAAGTAACCTTTCTTGTTCCTCCGCCTCTTGACGGGAAACCTGCGGCTGAAAGAATTTTCGGCTGTAACTACGGGATTTATACACAACATAATATTTTTATTCTCTATCCCGCTACAGTACTTAAAGAAAAGGGGCATGATGTTCGTGTGAAGGACTGTCCGATTGAAAAGATAAATAAAGAAGAGTTTATCAGATATATAGAAAAGGATGTTTCAGATGTGTATGTTTTTTATACGGTTTTTCTTTCCAAGTCAACTGATCTCGCAGCGAGAAATATGATAAACAAAATAAATAGCAATTCGAAATTCATTTTTATGGGTACGGAGCCTACGTGTAATCCTTCCGAATTCATGAGTGCCGATAGTTTTGCCATCAGGGGAGAGCCTGAGGATACCATTGAGGAATTGGTTCGCGTTATTGCTTCAGGGGGTGATTTATCTGCAGTGAGAGGAATCAGTTATGACAAAGACGGGGAAACAGTCAATAACGAAAGGCGGGAATTGATAGATAATCTTGATGTGCTTCCTTTTCCCGATAGGACGCTTCTCAAGTCCGCCAATTATCACAATCCTAAATTGAGAATAACCCCTTTTACTACCATGATTTCATCAAGAGGATGTGCTTACATTTGTTATTACTGTGTTCCTAACTCTCTTGACTTTGCACGAGAGATAGAATTTAAGAGGCATGACCCTATGGGGAAAAAACCTCCGGTTAGAATGCGATCAGCAAAAAACATTATTGATGAGATTAGAATGCTTCATAAGCAGGGGTTTAGGTCAATCTCATTTCTTGACGACCAGTTTGTGTGGAATAGCAAACGCATTATTGAAATATGTAATGGCATTAAAGACTTCAATTTTGAATGGTCATGCCTTGCGAGAGCGGATCATTTGGAGAATGAATCTATGGTGAAGGCGATGGCAGAAGCAGGTTGTAAATATATTGATATAGGTGTCGAATCATTCGATCAGGAGATACTTAATTATATTAAAAAAGGGCTGAAGGTAGAGTCCGTTTACAGAGCGGTAGGGTTACTAAAAAAATATGGGATTGAGCCTGAACTGAACATCTTAATAGGTAGCTGTCCACTCGAAACAAAGAATACAATTGAACATACAATAGCAGAGAGTATGAAGCTTGATGTGGATTATGTCCTTTTTTCAATATGCGCACCTTTCCCCCATACGACTTTTAGTGAAATTGCAAAGAAAAATAATTGGATGGTAACTAAAAATTATGTTCCTATAGACCCTATAAGGCAATCCCTTATCTCGTATCCTCATCTTACAAAAGAAGATATGGAGGAAATCATAAGAAAGGCTTATTTGAGGTTTTACTTCAGACCATCATATATTCTTAAAAGGCTAAGAAAGGTGAGGGGGTTAAGGGATTTTTTGAACAAATTTAAAACAGCCATGACTATTTTAAAGAAACAGTAAGGATATATATTTGAAGATCCTTCTCATCCAACCTCCTCCAAGGAAGATAGTAAAAGAAAATATCGTTGTGCCGCCACTCGGTATAGCATATCTTGCCGCGGTCATAGAGAAAAAAGGGCATAGTGTATCAATTATAGATGGCTTTGCAGAGGGCCTTGATATAAATTCCCTTGAAGACAGGATTAAGAGAACTGCCCCTGACCTTATAGGTATAACAGGCATGACTCCTGTGATTGATAATGCTTTCAGAACTGCAAATATATGCAGAAGATATGCAGAATATGTTGTAATTGGCGGGCCTCATGTATCTGTTGTGGGTAAAAAGATATTCGAGCAGTGTCCTGATATAGACTATGCATTACAGGGTGAAGGAGAAAAAAGTTTTCTTTCACTTCTAAATGCGATTGAGGGGAATGAAGATATTAAGAATGTACCAGGACTAATAACCAGGGATTTTGAAAATCCACCGGCTCAATTTATTACCGACCTTGACAGTCTTCCTTTCCCTGCAAGAAACCTGCTGCCAAATGAGAGATATAGATACATATTATCGAGTGGAAAGGTTACAACTATGTTTACATCGAGAGGGTGTCCATATCACTGTGTATTCTGTGATAAAGCTGTTTTTGGTTCTAAATGGAGAGGCAGAAGTGCATCAAATGTTCTTGATGAAATAGAACATGTGGTTAATGATTTCAGGATTAATTCTGTAGTCTTTTACGACGACCTCTTTACACTCAAAAAAGAAAGGGTTAAGGAGATATGTTTGGGTATTCTTGAAAGAGAACTCGAAATTGAATGGAAATGTGAAGGAAGGGTGAATATAGTTGATCAAGAAACACTTGGATTGATGAAAAAAGCCGGCTGTTCAATGATAGCTTATGGTGTCGAGAGCGGGAACCAGAAAGGCCTCGACTATCTGAATAAGGGCACGAAAATTGAACAAATAAGAAGGGCGTTTGAATTGACAAGAAAGGCAGGAGTAAAGCCAATGGCTTACTTTATCCTGGGTATTCCTGTCGAAACATACGAGGATGAACTTAGGACAATAGAGTTTGCAAAAGAAATAAGGCCGGCATATGCTCAGTTCAGTGTTCTTTCGCCAACACCGGGCACAAGACTTTACGATGCCGCAATTGAGATGGGATGGTATAGAGAGGTGGATGCTCAAAACCCTATGGACAAAGATATAAAGAGACCCGCTATAATAAATGAAAACTGGGATGAGGACAGATTGAACAGGATTTTAAGAGAGGCGCACAGAAGATTTTATCTGAGTCCATGGTATATATGGGAAAGGCTTAAAGAGATTAGAGACCTGAAAGAATTTGTTAGAAAGGCAATGGCAGGGATGAAAATGCTTAGATGGTATATAAGTAAAGGAAATGGATAGTACCTATTATAAGTATGACGAATAGCATCAGAGTTTTTATTTGTATACAGGAGGGAACAATCTTTTCGCTCATTCTCGGTCGTATCGACCTCCGAGGCTTTTGCCTCACCCCCCCATATCCCCCCTTACCAAGGGGGGATATGGGGGGTGTATGACTATCGGCAAAAAAATCCGCGCAAAGATAATTCCCTCCTGCGTTTTAATCTTTAAATAAATAATGATAATCAGGAGGTACAATGTTTAAATTTTTTAAAGTTTTAGTTGCTTTTGCACTCATATCAGGCCTTCTATATGTCGGGCATGGTTTTATTTTAGAAAAGGCGGGCAGATACTTATATTATAAGGATGAAATAAAACCGGCTGATGTGATAGTCGTACTGGCAGGGGAAGAAACAGAACGGGTTGAATATGGTGTTAAACTCTTCAAGGAAGGATGGGCAAGGAAAGACAGGATAATATTAGCTGGAGGTCCGCTTGTCTGGAAATATACATGGGCGTCTCTTATGAAAGAACATGCAATATCCCTCGGAGCGCCAAAGAATGCCATTTTGCTTGAGGATAAATCAAGGACCACAGAAGAAGACGTTAGATTTACAAAAGAGATTTTAAATAAACATGGTTACAAGTCATGCATCCTTGTCACATCTCCTTATCACAGCAGGAGGGCAACCAGGATATTCAGGAAGATTATGGGTGATAAGATAATCGTAATAAGTGCGCCTGTTGAAAAAAGCTGGTTTAGTTTTGACGAATGGTGGAAGAGGAGAAGAGACAGGGCAAGGGTTTTAGATGAGTATTCCAAATTTATCTGGCTATGGATTTTCGGTCTTAAGGATAAATTAGCTGCCTAAAAATTCCCCTTGACAGAGTAGTTTCCATGTGGTATGTTCAAATTATGAACGTTCATAATTTGAACAATGAAAAACAGGGAAATCAGGATACTTACAAGTCTCTATTGCTGCTTGATGAAATTTCAAAAGGAGAAGCCCTTTCACAGCGTGACTTAAGTAAAAAACTTAATATAGCTTTAGGGCTTGTCAACTCATATATCAAAAACCTTGTCTCAAAAGGCTATATTACTATAAAGGCCATACCAGCCAAAAGATACGCCTATTATCTCACACCAAAAGGCTTTGCGGAAAAAACACGGCTGACATATCACCATCTCCAGAACTTCACAAACCTTTACAGAGAGGCAAGAAGGGATTTTAAGGAGCTTTTTGGCAGGTTTTATGAAGAAGGTGTAAAGAGCGTTGTTTTTGCAGGCGCTGACGAGGCCGCAGAAATCGCATATCTATCATTGCAGGAATTTGACATAAAGTTTGTGGGTATTGTGGATAACGAACATGCGGGTAAAGATTTTTTCAAATACAAGATAATGCCTTTTGGAAAGATTAAAAAAATCGATGCCGATTTTATAGTTGTAAGTTCATTTTTAAAAAGAGATGAGGTTTATAAGAAACTCATGGAATTAAATATATTGCCTGAAAAGATAAGCAGCATATTCCCTATATCATTTAAAGATTTTTGAATATAGGGTTCCGAAGGTCATAGACCTTTGGTTTTTTAAAAAATGGGAAGCATTTTATTATTTTATGGACTAAAAAACCTGAATGGCGGTAGCCTGCCTAAAAATAAACATTGCGAAATATAGGAGGCAGATATACCGAAAAACCCAAAAAATTATTGGTTCTTCCTATGATTGTGTGGATAAAATAGAACCCTCTCCCTTGAGGGGAGAGGGTTAGGGTGAGGGTGTTTGATGGATGATCTCCATAAACATTTCAGAGCTAAAGTACTCCGAAAGAACTTTACGGATACGAAAAGGTTGTTGTGGAAATATCTGAGAGCAAAACAGATGGAAGGATGTAAATTCAGAAGGCAAGAACCCATCGGCAGCTACATTGTTGATTTTGTATGTCAAGAAAAACGGATAATCATAGAGGTAGATGGTGGTCAGCATTCTGTGGAGCGGGAAAGAGATAGCGAAAGAGACAACTGGCTTAAGGGTCAGGGATATAAGGTTTTGCGCTTCTGGAACAATGAAGTTTTAACAAATACCAAAGGAATATTGGAAGTAATACGGGATAATTTGAACCACCCTCCCTTACCCCCTCCCCTCAAGGGATGGGAAAAATCGAAGAAGACTCTTCTCAAGGTGGAAATTATGGATGAGTTCTACAGAAAAGCGTGAAGAACCAAAATATTGCAAATAATAGGTAGAGTAAGGTGGAAATATGAATACAAATAATAATGCAGTTCGTCCCATTGGAAGAATAAGAGAAAGGAAAGCATCCATTGGCATTATAGGTCTTGGTTATGTAGGACTTCCTCTTGTAAGAGAATTTCATAAGGCTGGATTTAATGTTACAGGCTTTGATGTTGATCCACAAAAGGTAGACATGCTTAATAAAGGTAAAAGCTATATAAGACATATAACTTCAGAGAGTATAAAGAATCTGATAGCAGATGGAAGATTCAAAGCCACGACGGATTTCACTAATCTTAAGGATATAGACTGCATTATTATCTGCGTGCCGACACCACTTAATAAACACAGGGAGCCTGATTTATCCTTTGTATTTAATACAACAAGGTCTATTGCAGGACATCTTCGCAAGGGGCAGCTTATTATTCTTGAATCTACTACTTATCCAGGGACGACTGACGAAGACATGAGGAAGATACTCGAAGGGACAGGACTCAAGGCAGGAAAAGACTTTTACCTTGCATACTCACCCGAAAGAGAAGACCCTGCTAATAAAGACTTTATAACCTCCAAAATTCCTAAGGTAGTTGGAGGTTATACCCGAAATTGTCTGAAGGTTGCAAAGGCGTTATATGATTCTATTGTTATAAGAACTGTACCTGTATCTTCGACAAAGGTAGCAGAGGCAACAAAACTTCTTGAAAACATTTACAGGGCAGTAAACATAGCGCTTGTTAATGAGATGAAAATGCTTTTTGACAGGATGGGAATTGATATCTGGGAGGTTATCGAGGCATCAAAGACAAAGCCATTTGGATTTCAGGCATTCTATCCCGGGCCTGGCCTTGGCGGGCATTGTATCCCTATAGACCCTTTTTATCTCACATGGAAGGCGAGGGAATATGATTTTCCAACGAGGTTTATAGAACTGGCAGGCGAGATAAACACATCAATGCCTATGTATGTGGTTAGTAGAGTGGCGGATGTACTTAATAAAATTAGTAAAAGCATTAAAGATTCAAAGATACTTATACTCGGTCTGACATATAAAAGGGATGTGGACGATGTAAGGGAATCACCCTCACTTGAGCTTATTGAGCTTCTTAGAAATAAAGGTGCAAAGGTTGACTATAACGATCCTTATGTCCCCATGACCCGTAAAATGAGGCATTATGACCTCAAGATGACTTCTGTGCCTCTGACAGATAAGAATCTCAGTAGATACGACTGCGTTGTAATATCAACTGACCATTCTTCTTATGATTATGGTTTCATCGCTAAACACAGCAGGCTTGTGGTAGATACACGGAATGCGATGAAGATGGTTTCCGGTTCGAGCAGGAGGAATATAGTAAAGGCATGATGATAAAGAAAAGGATTATTCTTGTTGCCGGTGCTCGACCTAACTTTATGAAGATTGCGCCGATATACCGCGAGATGAAAAGGCATTTAAACGATTTTGAACCTATCCTGGTTCATACAGGACAGCATTATGATGTCAATATGTCCGATATGTTTTTCAGGGATCTTGAGCTTTCAGCGCCTGATGTTTATCTTGGAATCGGCTCAGGCAGTCATGCTGAGCAAACTGCCGGCGTTATGCTGGCATTCGAAAAGGTTTGTTTGGCAAATGCACCGGACTTAGTAATAGTTGTCGGTGATGTAAATTCTACCATGGCTTGCGCTATTGCAGCGGTTAAATTAAACATTCCTGTCGTACATGTTGAGGCAGGTTTAAGAAGCGGTGATAGAAGTATGCCGGAGGAAATTAATCGTCTAATAACAGATAGCATATCCGATCTACTATTTACGCCGTCTGTGGATGCAGATGAAAATCTTTTAAAAGAGGGCTGTGCTGCTGAGAGGATATATCGAGTCGGTAACATAATGGTAGATTCTCTGGAGTTTATCAGGCCAAAAGTCGAATATGCAAACACTTGTGACCGATTAGGAATAATTCCGAAAACTTATGGATTGGTTACTCTTCATAGGCCGTCAAATGTAGATATTAAAAAGACAATAGAACAAATTGTAATTATTTTTAGAAAAGTTTCTGAATCAATGAGAATTATTTTTCCTGTTCATCCCAGAACCCGAAAAAATCTTGAAACCTTCAAACTATTAGCTGCGCTTGATGATAATGCTGGTATAACCTTACTTAATCCGCTTGGCTATATCGATTTTATGAATCTTATGATGAATACTAAGTTTGTAATCACAGACTCCGGTGGTATACAGGAAGAAACAACATATCTGGGGATTCCTTGCATTACTCTACGTCCTAATACCGAGAGACCAGTAACAATAACAGAAGGTACAAATGAATTAGTTACGCTGGATAACCTGGAGTTTAAAATGATGGATGCATATAGAGGCAGATGGAAAAGAGGGAGAATTCCTGAATTATGGGATGGGATGACTGCTGTTCGAATTGTTGACATCATCAGAAACCTATGAAACAGGTTCTGATAAAATCTCAAGAAATACGACTGTGTTGTGATATCAACCGACCATTCTTCTTATGACTATGATTTTATTGCCAAACACAGCAGCCTTGTGGTGGATACGAGAAATGCGATGAAAGAAATTTCAGGGTTTACAGAGGAGAAGATAATAAAGGCGTAAAGCAGGGTATAATATGCCGATGAAGACAGATGCATATAAACAGTATAAAGAAGCCTGGGATAGAAGGCTAAAAAAAGAATAGTGCTAATGGGCATAAAGGAAAGGATTGCTAATGCTTTAAAGAAACTACCTGTTAAGGTTAGATCGGCTGCTATCTACGGTTCGTGGGCAAAGGGGACCCAGAAGGAAGATTCAGACATTGATATATTAATGATTTCAGATGAGGTTAACCCCAGGAAACAGAAAAGGGGCAGGGAAATTGCTACTATCAAGGAACAGCTTTCAGTATATGTTCCATTGGATATATTGCTATTAACGACAAAAGAATGCCTTTCAAATTTCAGAAACCATAATCCTCTCTTTCTGGATATTGCATGTGAAGGAATTGTTTTGCTGGATGAAGATGATTTTTTGAAATCTTTAATTGAAGAGACGAGGGCATATATATCTGAAAGGAAGCTCAGAAAACTCGAGGATGGATGGGAATTCCCTGTTACAGATAGGGTACCAGTATACCTTTCTATGGAGCCGTTATCCAGGAATCGATGAAGGCATTCTATGGCTTCCATATGAAGAATATACAGAAGACGATGCAAACGAAAATAAAGAAAAGTGCAAACAGGCTGTTAAAGCTGCAAGGGAATTTTTTGAATGGTGGTTCAGAGAGCAAAAAGAGTGATTCACCCTTCACGGTTTAAAACAATGAGCATTATTTCAGTAGAAAATCTGAGTAAGCAATACCGCATAGGTACAAGGTTGCCTTATAAGACCACCAGAGAAACTCTTATGAATGTAATTACATCCCCAGCAAGATTATTTAAAAACGATAGGGTTGACTTTCCCTGTGTTATAGTTTCATAATTTGGTATAAATTTATTCATACTGAGAGGAGGATATGTGTCAAAGACTGTGAAGGTGGCAGTAAGTATGAACAGCGAAGACTTCAAGGTAATCGAAGATATAAGAAAACGCGAAGGAATAACAAGAAGTGGTGTTGTGGTAAAGGCAGTCAGACTTCTCAGGGATAAAAGCGAGAAGGAGAAGATGATAAAGGCATATGAAAATGGATACAAAAAATATCCGGAGAAACTGATTGAGATAAAAGCCATAGAAAAGGCATGTATTGAGACGCTGTCTGACGAGGTTTGGGAATGAAGAGGGGTGAGGTCTGGTGGGCTGAGCTTCCGCTGCCCATGGGTAAACGGCCGGTAGCACTCCTTTCAAGGGATGAGGCATATTCGATCAGGAACGCAATAACCGTGGCAGAGGTGACAAAGACTATAAGAAAAATCCCTGTTGAAGTTCCCCTCGGACCTGAGGATGGACTTCCGCAAAAGTGTGTGGTAAACCTCGATACTATTATAACAATTCGTAAAGACCTCCTTGTTGAAAGAATTACGTTACTGAAGAGCGATAAGATAGCACTGATAGAAAAGGCTATACGGTTTGCTTTAGGTATGGAATAATAATCTACCATTTGGTTTAGAATTTCGAGATCAGGATTTAGGATTTAAAGAAAAGTGTCAATCATTGAGGTTTCAGGGCTTTCAAAACAGTATAGTATCGGCACAAAATTGCCTTATAAAACCCTTAGGGAAACTATTATGAATGTAGTTCCATCACCTGCGAGATATTATGAAATATGTTAGTATGAAATTAGTATAAAAAGGAGGATATATATAAAATGAAGAACGTTACTCTTGGAACTATTTATAAAAAGGTCATTGATTTACAGCGAGATGTAGCTCAGATCAAAAAAAGTCTTATGGAAGAACCTGAACTACGCGAAGATTTTATTTTACGAATGAGAGACATTGATCTCGAAAAGTCAATTATAGTTGAAGATTTCGGTAAAAGATACAGATAAAAACTTTGTCTTTAAAAGATAGACTTGGTAAGGATATAATTATACCTAAAAAGGAGGAGGCAAAATGGCACAGACACTAAATCTTACAATAGAAGATATCAAAAGTGCTATAACCAGACTTTCAAAGGATCAGTTGATAAAGTTAGACAAGGAAATCCACAGATATATTGAGACATCCATGATGATGGGAGTAGCCGAAGCAGCGTTTTCAGAGTGGATGGATCCTGAAGAGGATATTTACGCTGAAAATGTATAGCAGTGGAGAGATCGTCCTTATAAATTTTCCATTCACAAATCTAATAGATTCAAAAATAAGACCTGCTTTAGTCATAAGTGAGAAGAAAGAAGACGTTATTGTCATTGGCATTTTTTCAAAAGTTCCAGATGTTATAGAAGATTCATGGATTCTAATAAGAGAGAATGAATCTTGGTTTAAGCAAACAGGATTGAAGAAAACATCTATTATTAAAACTGAAAAAATAGCAGTTATTCATGACTCTATCATTAAAAAGAAACTTGGAAGATTACCGGATGATATTTTCACTCTGGTTAAAGAAAAAATACGAAAGACATTAAATATCTGATTTGGCGCCGAAGATTCATTTATTTGGTCGAAAAATCTCCAGAAAGACTCCTTTAAAATTATAAGATACCTCAACACTATGAGACGATAATTAGACCTATTTCCCAAATTTAACTCGTAAACAACCAAAAAGCAAAATTTATGAATAATCCAATCATTGAAGTTTCAGAACTCTCAAAACAACTGCAGTCACTTATAAAATACCTAAAACTTAAAACTTAAAACCTAAAACTTGTAACTAAAATATGTCAATAATTTCAGTAGAAAATCTGAGTAAGCAATACCGCATTGGCACAAAACTGCCTTATAAAACCTTCAGAGAAACTCTTATGAATGTAGTTACATCACCTGCAAGATTGTTCAGGGGTAATGGTTCAAGAGAGAACAACACTATATGGGCATTGAAAGACGTGTCATTTGAGGTTCATGAAGGCGAAGTCCTCGGCATAATTGGACGAAATGGTGCAGGGAAAACAACGTTGTTGAAGATTCTTTCACGTGTCACAGAGCCTACAGAAGGAGAGGTTAGGATTCGGGGCAGGGTGGGAAGCCTTCTTGAAGTTGGAACAGGGTTTCATCCTGAACTAACCGGCAGGGAGAATATCTTCCTTAATGGAGCGATTCTTGGTATGCGTAAGGAAGAAATAAAGAAAAAGTTTGATGAGATAGTGGCTTTCTCTGAGATAGAGAAGTTTCTTGATACACCGGTTAAAAGATACTCTTCGGGAATGTATGTCCGCCTTGCGTTTGCTGTTGCAGCTCACCTTGAGCCGGAGATATTGATAGTTGATGAGGTGCTTGCCGTGGGGGATGCCCAGTTTCAGAAAAAGTGTCTGGGAAAGATGGGAGATGTGGCAAAGGGCGGAAGAACGGTATTGTTTGTGAGCCATAATATGGCGGCGGTTCAACGTTTGTGCCGGACAGGGATCTATCTGGAGTCAGGGAAGATTAAAGTAAAAGGTGCAATCTCTACGGTTCTGGAAGCTTATCAGCAAGCCATTGGGGGAGAAGAAATCGGAGAGAAAAAGATCGAGGTAAGAGATGGCGAAGCAAGATTTGTGAAATGGCAATTGCTGAATTCATCAGCTGGTTTAAAAAATAGCTGTTATTCCCGCGATAGTTGCGAGATTCTATTTATCATAAAAGCTAAGAGAACTGTGCCAAATGTCTATCTTGGTTTTGCATTGTGGGACTTGGACGGAAAATTAATTCTTGCTGCAAGCAGTTTGGATAATGGAGGTAATTATATAAATCTTAAAGAAGGTGTTTATCACGTAATTGTTAACGCGAGGCTTCCACTTAAAGCAGGAAGTTACCAGATAGACGTAAGCTTAAACAGTACCGAAATAGGGCAATTTGATCGATGGATTGCTGAACCTAAATTAAAAATACTGCCGATGCAGGCAACAAATCTTTCAGAGGGATGGCATGGGATCTTGAATGAAGATGTAACTATTCAGATAGAAAGGACAACCGATGATGCGATTGTTTAAAAGATTTATTGACAGGATTGGAGGCAGTAAGGCCGCAGAGGATAACAATAGATTTGGGCACCTTCCGGACTTTGATAGACCCTCCTATGTTGATGTGACCGAGGCGCGGCTTGCCCATCTTAGGTCGCTAAATCTACCCATTGCTGGTAAAACCGTCATCGATCTCGGCTGTGGCATTGGGCGGCTTTCAGAATTCTTCGTGGAACAGGGCTGCGATGTTTTTTGCGTAGATGGCCGTGAGGATAATATCCAGCAACTCAAGAAACTCTATCCCAATCGTAAAACAGCAATTGTCGATCTCGAAACAGAGGATATATCTAAATATGGGACGTTCGATATAGTATTTTGTTATGGGATTCTCTATCATTTATCAGATCCGTTTGGGTTCATAAAGCGAACATTTAAGATTTGCAAGGAACTGTTGATAATAGAGACCTGTATTATGGATGCGCATGACCCTATTTTACGTTTTGTCAATGAACCTCAGACAAGTGAGAGCCAGGCGCTTTACGGTGTGGGAAGCCGTCCAAGTCCTTCATATATCACGACCTGTCTGAAACTTGCAGGTTTCAGCTACATCTATATGCCTCGCGAATTGCCGGAACATAACCAGTTCCAGTACAAAATGGAAAATGACTACTCGCACCTTAAAAACAATGAGCCT
>Ga0315282_10010310_pt1 | contig 14669 bp, 10 predicted proteins | sample YL17G07_20_MG_FD_203693 | JGI IMG/M metagenome (GOLD analysis project Ga0315282, IMG submission 203693) | Sediment microbial communities from Yellowstone Lake, YNP, Wyoming, USA - YL17G07_20 | ecosystem: Environmental > Aquatic > Freshwater > Lake > Sediment | place: USA: Wyoming | collected...
TGAAGTCCGGAATGTGCAATTCTAATGCCGCAAAATAGCTCGCCGAAAGGCCAAGCTTCAAGCCCTCTGATAATCGGCTGTTAATGATGGAAATCTATCATTTTTCATTGGAACATGTCAACTGGGAGACGATTAAGGGAAGAGGTTCTAGGAAGAACTTGTCATGTCAATTGACGGGCGAAGAACGGTCTCTGTGGCTTTTCCAAGCGGAGCCTTGCAACGATTTCCTGGGCAATCCGGGGAGCGTTGCCCCCGGCAAGGTTGTTGATCATAACCATCATTTTTATCCCCTGCTCGATTCCCTCGCGGATTAACGTTGTTTCGTTGGGGTCGGACCAAGCTAAGATACTGATTTTTTGAATGATTGCCTCCAAAAGAACGTGTTTTTTCCGCTTAAATCCACATTTTCTCCCCCAAAAACATCAACGTAAGGGGCGTAAGGGGCGGAAACCTCCCTTAATTCAAACCTGCTCTCCCCTCTCACCACTTTTTTTCCTTTTGCCCTTATCCCAAGACGTTCCTTGATCCCCCTCACAAAGGCTTCGCGCCCCACGGCTATGCTTTCCGTCCACTCAGGCCGCCGCTCAAGCCCGCCCCTCTCCAGTGTTTCTTCTGATCGTAACTGGCGCATCAAATCCAATTCTCCGCCATCCGGTCTCGGCCTCTCATCTTTCCGATTTTCCCCCCTCTAATTAATCAGCAGAACCATTACCCTTATTGGATCGCCGCTCCCCCTCCGGGCTTCTTGAACAACGGATTGAAACGACTTTTTAAGTCGTCTCAATCCTTATTGGTTAGACAGAAGAACTGCTTGGAATCTGGTCCAGACTCATCGGCTACGCAGCGGAAAGGGCAGAACGTATATACTCCGGCAGCTCGCGCTCAAGCTTCATGATTCCATCTGCGTCATTACTGTAGAATAATATTCGACTCTGGGCCACATCAAACGGGACGTCGTCCTTGCTCTGTGCGATTAAGATGCAGGTCTTGCCGAGGGTGTGGGCTATCCCCAGCTCATAGAAAACATTTGGGTTCCGACCCGAGAGATCGGCTATCACGACCCTAGCCCTGTTGAGCGCTTTCCAGATGTCGTCCATGATCTCACCAGGCGAAAAAATGTCATCCGCTCGTAAAGCTTTGAGATCCTGAGCCTTCACAATCTGGACTATCTTCTTCCAGACCCCCTCTGTCCAACCCTTCTTAATGGGCATCAGGACGAAGCAGAGACGTTCATCGACGATTGGGTGGCGCTCTTTCCATCGCGGCTTCACGTACACGACAGTTCCCTCCTCGATCTCGCGCAATTGCTCCAGTGTCGCGCGGGGCTCAATACTGAGCCTTGCAGCAATGGCGGCAATCGCGCGTCCCTCTTCACTTTGCTGTAGCTTGGCGAGACATCCGTGTCGCATGCAAAATGAAAAACCATTTTTTAAAGCAAAGACGATCTCGCTCATTTCATAGCAATAGTCCATGACGCAACCTGATGGTTCCGTGTGCGTGCGGAGTACTGTGAGGTTCTCCGCGAGAGAACAGAGCAGATTGAGCATTATGGAGTTGGCAACCAGATCCTGCGGTTGCGTCGACCAGGCAGGATCGGTCTTCAGATAGTTGAGTGATATGATCCCTAGCCCTGGAGCGGAGAGATCCTCGGAACACAGTGAGAAGAGATCCTCATCTCCTTCCTCGTCGTCATAGACCAAGCCATCCAGGGTGATGATTAGGAGATCGTCGTCTCGAATTCCGTAATTGGCCTTCAGCGCAATGCCGGCCTTTCGGAGGTCTGAAGCATTAAGGCGTTCAGCAAAGAACGGCACTCGCTGTCGCTGCGGAAGATCAAGGAGGTCGATGACCAATCGGTCCTGGCTGCCGTTTGCAGTCACTCGGAAGTCTTGCAGCACGGGATAGTACTTTCGGTGCTTGGTAATTAGGACGTTACGAATCATTGGTTATGCACTCGCCGAATCTGTATATGTCTAACGTGCCGCTAACCGCTTTGGTGAAAGGCGCCAGCATTTTGCAAAATCCGAGTTCAGCGGCTTGTTGGGCTTCTCATCGGTCTCCTTTCTTCTATCAGAGACCTAAAGCGAACTTGATGCCCTGAATTATTCCTGTCCCGAGCATGCTTCCTGTCGCCCCTGTAAGCAGCTCGCCAAACTTTGCGTTTTGTTGATGTCGGACCAAGCTAAGATACTGAAAAAACATCAACGTAAGGGGCGGTAATCTCCCTTAACTCAAACCCGCTCTCCACTCTCACCACTTTTCTCCCCTTTGCCCTTATTCCAAGACGTTCCTTGATCCTCCTCACAAAGGCTTCGCCAGCCACGGCTATGCTTTCCGTCCACTCAGGCCGCCGCTCAAGCCCGCCCCATGGCGGATGGAGGGCTTTGTGGTCACGTGCCCACTCGCCCCGAGCGTACCACATCCCGCCTTAGGCGGGATTCCTGTTCGTCGCCCCGCGCTTTTGGATCGGGCTTCCTCCAGGCCCCGCCTCGCGATGACGCCCCCTTCGACAAGCTCAGGATCTACGACTTGCCCTTCTCCTTGCCTTCGGCTTCGTCCTTCGATCTTGACTCAGGATAAACTCACACCTGGAGCGAGGACTTTCCCCTCGCAAGCTCTGTGCCATGCCCGGCACACACGGTCGAACTCATCGGAGCGGTTTACCGCATCCGATGCAGTGAGTTGTTATCTGCCGATGAGCCAATCAGAGAGCCTAATTTTGATCCGATTAAGCCGCGCTGGGCTGATCTCACCGATCGCGCCGAGTAGAATCGTTTTTTCTACCACCGCAAGGCGGGCGATTCTAATCAGGCTAGCCTGTTTCAAACCCGACGAAAAGAAGTCGTCATCCTTTTCCGATATGATCTCGTCGAAGTGTTCAACTTCCTGCGAAAGCTGTGAAGAAATCATGCAAATTAGCCAGTCTTCGTGAGGACCAGGAACCTTGCGAATAACCAAGGCAGGACGCAACTTTCCCTTGGTTTGGCCCGTTTGAGGAAATCTGAAGAGGACGACCTGGCGCTCGCGGATTATCAGAACTTCTCCTTGATATCTTCGAGCTCGTACGGCGTCGGTTCCTCAGCAATACCGCGCATGGCCGATTCCAGGCAAAATTGCGTCCACGGGTAACCGTTGCCTCCGCGCTCTTCTTTGGATTTCAAATATTCGACATAATCCAGAACATCGGTTTGAGCTGATTCCGGCATCGTCTTCAAACTCTCAACGATTTTTTCGAGGGTTGTCATCAGACTCTCCTTCTCTGATTTTAGGGGCAGATAATTGGGCCGGTCTATGTTAGACCTTTAGCGCAGCAGTTTTGGGTCTTTATAACACGGAAATCCCAATTGTCCATTTTTGCATTATACTGTTTCAGTGAAATCGTTGTGCTCACATCCTTATGCCCCAACAGCTCCTGGACCGTTCCAATGTCCAAGCCGTCTTCCAGAAGATGGGCACTAAACGGGCGCGGTGATATGTGGTAATGAGTCTCCTCGGTTCGTCGGCTGTAATGGCGGGAACGCAGAGATTGACGGAGGGGGTCCAGAAATTTCGGTTCAGGAGTGACCCCTGGCGCACGGTCTGGGTATCGTCCAACTGGGTTAGAAGCGGCTGGTATGGAGTTAGCCTGTGACATGGGCTTTCCTCCTGTGTTGGCAACAGGCTCAAATTATCATCTTTTCTTCAAAGATGTCAAGTTCTTTGAGCGATCGGTCTTCATGATCCGGGCTTTCGAACTAAATTGACAGTGCCGCCGATCGATAGTATTATTATAGCATAACGGTATCGGAGGTGCGCCATGCCTGGTTTATTGATAAAGGACATACCCCGCGAAGTGCATGAGTGGTTGAAACGGGAAGCGAAAAGAAACCGCCGCTCCATGACGCAACAGGCCATTTTCGTTTTTGAAGAAAGGATGCACCGGTTTCGAGCATTGAAGTTCCCGCCCCCGGCGCGGACCCGGACCCTCCTGACGGCGGAGTTCATCGATCGGGCAAAGCGCGAAGGTCGTACATGATTGTCGTGGACTCGAACATCATCACGGCGCGAAACCTGACCAGCGTTCTGTCATCGAAAGCCGAGCAGGTTGAGCAAAAGGATCCGGTATGGATCGTACCTGTCCTGTGGCGATATGAGTTTCAAAACATCCTGGCCACTGCGATTAAAGCCAAGCAAATCACGCCCGAGTATGCTTTTGACGTTTGGCAAAGGGTCGCTGGTATTCTGGTTGAGAATGAAACAGAGCCCTCCCCGGCCAAAGTCATCGATCTGGTCGCCCAATATGGAATCACAGCATACGACGGACAGTTCATCGCTTTGGCCATGGAAATGGGGATTCAATGCGTAACCGAGGATGGGGAATTGCAGAGGAAATTCCCAGGGGTTGCGGTCTCCATGGATGATTTCCTAAAATCGCCCACCCCAAGGAGTGTTCGCGAGAGAAGAGGGGGGTATCGCGCAAGGATAAGGTAAAGAACTCCGCAGTAGAGTTACGGGGGTGTTTACTCAATTTTCTGAGGGGTTCATTGTATGGCTATGGGCTGAAATTGGGGCTTGCTTAGGGAAGGGGGATAAATAGCTTGGTGGAATTTCTTGATTCTTCACCCTCACCCTGACCCTCTCCCGTCAAGGGAGAGGGGAGAAAAGGAACCGATTGGCCAAATTATGAGCAGGGCCAAAGGATAGAAGAAAAATTTATCATGCCTGGCTTAAAGCTCTATACCAGCAACCGCCTGGAAATCCTGGCCGAAAAACTCGCCAGCCTGCTCCGGAAACCGTTGCCCTCTCCGATGGAGAAAGAAATCATCCTGGTGCAGAGCAAAGGCATGGAGCGCTGGGTTTCCATGGAGCTGGCCCGCTACCACGGGATTTGCGCCAACTACCGATTTCCCTTTCCCAATCGTTTCGTCTTCGAGGTTTTCCAGAAGGTCATCCCGGACATCCCGGAAGATTCCCCCTTTGACCCCGCCGTCATGGCCTGGAAGGTCATGAAGCTTCTTCCCTCCTGCCTGGAAAAGCGGGCGTTTACGAACCTCAAGTTTTATCTCGAAGAAGACCGGGCCAGCCTCAAGCTCTTCCAGCTTTCTTTCCGGATCGCCGATCTCTTCGACCAATATCTCACCTTCCGCCCGGGAATGATCCTCGACTGGCAAAAAGAAAAGGGCCCTCACTCGCAGGACTGGCAGGCGATTCTGTGGCGCGAGCTGGTCAAGGGAAATGAACATGCCCACGACGCGGCCTTGCTGGAGGCTTTTCTGGAAGGAATCCGCAGACCTTCTGCGCGGCTGGAGAATTTGCCGGAGCGGATCGCCGTCTTCGGAATCTCCGCCCTTCCGCCCTTTCATATCCAGGTCCTGGCAGAGGTTTCCCGTTTCGTCGAGGTGCATCTCTTTTTAATGAACCCGTGCCAGGAGTACTGGGGCGACATCGTCTCCGGCCGGGAGATGATGCGGGTTGTGGAGCATGAGAAAAAGGCCGGAGCTCCGGAAGATCTCCACCTGGAAAGAGGAAACAGCCTGCTGGCCTCGATGGGTATGCTCGGACGGGATTTCTTGAAGCTGATTACAGACCTGGGCCCGGAGGGATACACCTTCTTCGCGGACCCGGGCGAAGCGACCCTCCTCTCGACGATTCAGGCCGATATCCTGAACCTCCGGGACAGGGGGAAGGAAGGAAGTGAAAAGCAAAAAACAATCAGCCAAGCTGATTATTCCATCCAGGTCCATTCCTGCCACAGTCCCATGAGAGAAGTTGAGGTGCTCCAAGATGGCCTCCTTTCGCTCTTTGCCGGCGATCCCGCACTCCTCCCCAAAGACATTCTCGTCATGACGCCGGATATCGAAACGTATGCTCCCTATATCCAGGCGGTCTTCTCCCTTCCGCCGGGCGATCCCCGGTTCATTCCCTTCAGCATCGCCGACCGCGGCGTGCGCAAAGAAAGCCAGATGATCGAGGCGTTCCTTTCCCTCCTCGACCTGCCCGGCAGCCGTTTCGGGGCGACGCAGGTCCTGGACATCCTCGAATCGCGCGCCGTCCGCAGCCGGTTTTCCCTGGCCGAAGCGGACCTGGAGCTCGTCGAGAGATGGGTGGGGGAGACGCGCATCCGCTGGGGGATTGACGGGGAAAGCCGGAAGGAGCTTGGCCTTCCTGAATTTTCCGAAAATACCTGGCGGGCGGGCCTGGAGCGGATGCTTCTCGGCTATGCCCTGCCCGGCCGGGATGAGCTGTTCAGCGGAATTCTCCCGTATGATCGGATCGAAGGGGGCGAAGCCGAAGTCCTCGGGAACTTCCTGGGGTTTATGGAAAAGCTCTTCACTTCGTCCGGGGAGCTGGCCCAGCCCCGGACCCTGGAAGATTGGAGCGAGTTTTTATTGCGGCTTTTTGAAACATTTTTTCTTCCCGATGCGGAAACGGAGCGGGAAGCGCGGGTGATCCGCCGGGTTCTCAACGACTTCGCCGGCAAGCAGGCGCTCGCGGGTTTCGATGAGAAGGTCGAGTTGGACGTAATCCAATCCTATTTACGCGGCTGCCTGGAAACGGAAGGGTTCGGCTTCGGTTTTCTCACGGGCGGACTGACCTTCTGCGCCATGCTCCCCATGCGCAGCATTCCTTTCAAAGTAATCTGCCTGCTCGGCATGAGCGACGAGGCCTACCCACGCCGGACGAAACCTCTCGGCTTCGATCTCATCGCCCGGGAGCCGCAGCCCGGCGACCGGTCCCGGCGCAAGGATGACCGCTACTTATTCCTGGAGGCCCTCCTTTCTGCCCGCCAGCGACTGTATATCAGCTACGTCGGGCAGAGCGTCCAGGATAACAGCATTCGCCCTCCCTCGGTTTTGGTCAGTGAGCTTCTGGATTATGTAGAGCAAGGCTTCGAGGCCCCGGGAAAGGAGATTCTGAACCAGGTCGTTTCCAGGCATCGCCTGCAGGCCTTCAGCCCGGAGTATTTTCGGAAGAACGAGAAGCTCTTCAGCTATTCCGAGGAGAACTTCGAAGCGGCCCGGCGTGCCGCAGACGCCCCCATAGAGCTTGGCCCCTTCATCGCCACCGACCTTCCGGAGCCCGGTAAAGAAGCGAAGAAGATCGAGCTCGGCCAGCTCTGCCGTTTCTTTGCCAACCCGGCAAGGTTCCTCGTCAACCAGAGGCTGAACATCTATCTGGAAGAGGAGGCCGAGGTTCTGGACGAGCGTGAACCCTTCCAGCTCTCCGGGCTGGAAAAGTATCAACTCGAGCAGGACCTTTTGGGGAGAGCTCTGGAGAAGGGCAGCCTGCGAGATTTCTTCCTGGTCATTCGGGCCTCCGGGCAGCTTCCCCACGGAACCCCGGGGGAATTACTCTACGGCCAGAGTCGCGCGGGTGTGGAAGCCTTCCTCCGCGACCTACTCGCTTTTACGCAGGGGAAAATCCTCGAGCCCCTGGAAGTGGACCTGAGGATCGGGGGATTCCAGCTCGTGGGACGGCTGGAAAATATCTACGCCGCCGGTCTCCTCCGTTTTCGTTATGCCGATGTCAAACCCAGGGACCGCTTGACCCTGTGGATCCACCACCTCGTCCTGAACATGACCGGAGCCAAAGGGTATCCCGCCTCCAGCTGGCTGATCGGCAAGGACCTGCAATGTGTATACCCGCCGGTTTTGGAAAGCGAGAAAATTTTACAGAGTCTTCTTAAAATCTACTGGGAAGGACTGGGCAAGCCCCTGCACTTTTTTACCAGATCTTCCTGGATTTACGCCGAAGCTCTGGCCAAAGGCAAAGATGAGGAAAGAGCGCTGCGGGCAGCCCGCAAGGAATGGCTGGGGGATGATTACAGTCACGGAGAGAGCGAAGATCCCTATCTCCAGATCTGTTTCAGGAACAACGATCCGCTGGATGAAGAGTTTGAGAACCTATCCCGGGAAATTTTCGGCCCGATCGTGAAATGTGAGGAGCCAACAAAAAGAGAATGAAATCCTTCATGCTTATGGTCAACTCCCCGAGCTCTTCCCTCGCTCCCTATATGGGCATAAGTGCAACCCTAAATTTCCCCCCTTTGGAAAAGGGGGGATTAACAGAGAAATCATCATAAGTTAGCGCTTACACCCTATATGGACGAGAGGGAGGGGTGAGGGGGGGATTTGGAAAAAAAATTCTTTGCACTACTTACGTTTAATTTCTTTAAATTCTGTAAAGATTTTTTGTAAATTTAAGGCATTTAAGGCACTTAAGCGCATTTAAGGCATTTTCTTCGGTTGCGGCTGCGCCGCGCTATGCCCTCTGCGGTTAGATTAATATGGATAAACTTCAGGAATTCGATTTATTAGACGGCCCGCTTCAGGGGACAAACTTGATCGAGGCCAGCGCGGGGACGGGAAAGACTTATGCCATTACCGCGCTCTTCCTCAGGCTGATCCTGGAGAAAGCGCTTTTCGTCGATCAGATCCTCGTCGTTACTTACACGGTCGCGGCCACTGAAGAGCTACGGGACAGGATCCGCCGCAAGCTCCGGGAGGCGATCGCTGCTTTTTCCTCTGGAGAGAGCAAGGATCAGTTCCTGACCGACCTGGTCCGCAAGATCCCCAACCGCAACGAAGCGGTCGCCCGATTACAAGTGGCCCTCCACGATTTTGACGAGGCGCCCATCTTCACGATTCACGGCTTCTGCCAGCGGACCCTCCATGAGCGCGCCTTCGAAAGCGGCAGTCTCTTTGATACGGAGCTTTCGACCGACCAGCAGAGCATCCCGGAAGAGATCGCCAACGATTTCTGGCGCCGTCATTTCTACCAGGCCCCGTGCGAGCTGGTCATCTATGCCCAGAACAAGAAATACAGTCCCGGATATTTCCTGGATCTTCTCAAAAGAAAAACCCCCGGCCAGGACCCTAAGGTCATCCCCGAAAGCGGGCCCGTCGAGCTGAACTCACTGAAAACATTCCGCCGGGAATTTGAAAGACTGAAGGAGACCTGGCCCGGCGTGCGCCAGGCCGTCCTGGAAAAACTCAGCGATCCGGCGTTGAAGTATTACGGGAACCCCGAAAAGCTCATTGGCCTCATGGACCAGTACACCGCGGCTCAGTGGCCGGCTCTTCCGCTCTTTGAAAAATTTGAAAAGTTCACGACCCCCACGCTGGCCGAATCGACTAAGAAAAAACAGATCACTCCCCAGCATCCTTTCTTTGATCTCTGTCAAAATTTCCAGGCAAAGGCCGCCGCGCTGATGGCGGAGATGGACCGGTATCTCCTCTTCCTCAAGGCAGAGATTTTTCGCTACCTGGAAAAGGAACTCCCGGCCCGGAAACAAAGGAAGAACATCCAATTCTTCGATGACCTCCTGACCCGGCTGTCCTCCTCTTTGCAGAAGGCCGGGGGAGAGGAGCTGGCTAGGGCGATTCAGGACCGGTACAGGGCGGCGCTCATCGATGAATTCCAGGATACGGACCCGGTCCAGTACGCGATCTTCCATAGCGTCTTCGCCAGGGAGGGGAGCATTCTCTTCCTGATCGGAGATCCCAAGCAGGCCATCTATAGCTTCCGGGGCGCCGACCTTTTCGCCTACCTGAAAGCCGCCTCCCACGTCGATTCCCGCTATACCCTCACGAACAACTGGCGGTCCGAACCCGGCTTGATCCGGGCCGTGAACGAGATCTTTTCCGGGGGAGAAAAGCCCTTTGTCTATGATGAAATTTCCTTCCAGAAAGCGGGATTCCGGGAGCATCCCCAGGACATGCTGCGCATCCGCGGGAAATCCGAGCCCCCTTTTCGGCTCTGGTTTCTCGAGGGGGATGCAGATAAGCCTCTAAGCAAAGAACGGGCCCGGAAGCCGATCTCCCGGGCGGTTGCGGCCGAGATCTCACGGCTGATCGACCTCGGCCGGCAGGGAAAAGCACTCATCGGGGGCCATCCCGTCCGCGAGGAAGACATGGCCGTGCTGGTGCGCACAAACGATGAGGCCAGCTACATCCAGGAGGCCCTGGGAGCGCTCCAGATCCACAGCGTGCTCTACAGCACGGCCAACGTTTTTGACAGCCACGAAGCCCTGGAAATGGACCGGGTTCTGGCGGGCATCGCCGAACCCCACCGGGAAAGCCTGCTGCGGGCGGCGCTCGCGACCGACATGCTCGGCGTGAGCGGCGAAGCACTCGAGCGCCTGACCCGCGATGAGGCCGCCTGGGAAGATTGGCTGGCCAGATTCCGGGAGTATTATGAAACCTGGGAACGGCAGGGCTTTATCCGCATGTTCCGGTATTTCCTGTTCCGGGAAAAGGTACGCTCCCGGCTTCTCTCCCTGCCCGGCGGAGAGCGGCGCCTGACCAATGTCCTTCACCTCTCCGAAATACTCCACCAGGAAGCAACCGAAAGAAAGCTGGGAATGCTGGGCCTGCTGAAATGGCTGACCAACCAGCGCAACCAGGATTTGCCGCGCCTTGAGGAGCACCAGCTCCGCCTGGAGAGCGACGCCAACGCCGTCCGGGTGGTCACCATCCACAAAAGCAAAGGTTTGGAGTACCCCATTGTGTTTTGCCCCTTTGCCTGGGCCGGGTCGACGATCAAGAAGAATCGAGAATTTACCTTTCATGATGTCGAAGATGGCGGGCGGCTGAAACTCGTGATCGATCCTTCCGGAGACCCGCGCCGCCGCAATCTCGCCGAAAAAGAAATCCTGGCCGAAAACCTGAGGCTTCTCTATGTCTCGCTGACGAGAGCGAAGAACCGCTGCTACCTGGTCTGGGGGCGCTTTCATGAGGCCGAGACTTCCGCCCCGGCCTACATCCTTCACCCACCCGGCAAAAAGTGCCTAGAGTGCGCTAAAGTGCCTAAAATGCCTAAAGTTGAACCGACAAAAGCTTTTTCCCACGACAACGAAAAAGCGGAAAATATTGTGGAAGAAACCGGAGCGCATTTCTCCGCTCTGCCAGACGAGAAGATTCGCGAGGAACTGAAAGACCTCAGCCGCCGATCCAGCGGCACGGTGTTGCTCGCCAATTTGCCCGAGGAGCCCGGGGAGGAACTCCTGCCAGCGCCGGAAAAGAAAGAAGAGCTGACCTTCCCCGTCTTCTCAGGCAGGATCGTCCGCGACTGGCAGATCGCCAGCTTTTCTTCCCTTGTTTCCGCCCGGAAGAAGGAAGCAGAAGCTCCCGAGCATGGCGCCGTGGACGTGCCGGACCACGACCAGGAGACCGCTGCCGCAGAACCCCTTCCCATAGTTTTGGAGGAACCCTCGGGGATATTCGCCTTCCCCAAGGGCGCCCGGGCCGGGACCATGCTCCACGAAATCTTTGAATCCCTCGACTTTGCCGGTACAGAAGCCTCGGCAACAGCGAAGCTTGTGACCGGCAAGCTCCGCGACCATGGATTCGAGCTGCATTGGCAGGAGACGCTCTGCCAGATGATCCGGAAGGTTCTTGCCGCTCCTTTGCTTCCGGAGTGCCCTGAATTTACCCTCTCCTGCCTGACGACGAAAGATCGGCTGAGCGAGCTTGAGTTCTACTTTCCCCTGGAGAGGATCACCCCGGAAACCTTGAAAGAAATTTTTGCCCAATCCGGAGAAAAGCAGATTCCGGATCGTTTTCCCGGCCGGATCGAAACCCTCGCCTTCCGGCCCGCGCGGGGATATATGAAAGGGTTCATCGACCTGGTCTTTCAATATGAGGGGCGCTTTTACCTGGCAGACTGGAAGTCCAATTTCCTGGGAACACGGGTTGAAGATTACGACTCCCCAGCCCTGCAGGCCGAGATGGATGAAAATTTCTACGCCCTGCAATATCATCTTTATGCCTTGGCCCTGCATCAATATTTAAGAATGCGCCTCCCGGATTATGATTATGGAAAACACTTCGGCGGGGTGTTTTACATCTTTCTCCGCGGTGTGGACCCGGAAAGCGGGCCGGAGTTTGGAATTTTCCGTGCCCTGCCGGGAAAAAAATTGATCGAGGGACTGGCCAAAAACCTGATCGCCGATGAATTTAGAAAATATTGATCAACTCCACAATTCAGGTTTCTTCACCGAGCTGGACTTCCAATTTGCCCGGTTCATGTCCCGACTTTCCGGTGGAGACTCCCCACAAATCCTCCTGGCCGCAGCGCTGGCCAGCCGGTCCCGGAGGGAAGGGCATATCTGCGTGGATCCCTCTTCGCTTGCTGGAAAACCGCTGGCGGATGGCGGGGCGAATGGCCTGAACTGCCCGGAATGGCCCTGCTGGCGAAAAGTCCTGGAAAGCAGTCCCGCCGTCGGCAGGCCCGGCGATTACCGCCCTCTCATCCTGGACGGAACGCATCTGTATCTTTACCGCTATTGGAGTTACGAAAAGAACCTTGCCGAATTCCTAAAAGCTCGCGCACGCAGCGGCGGGGCAGCGATCGACGAACCTCTCCTGAAAGATGGACTGAGTCGGCTATTCCCCGGCGATATCCAGAAGGAAACGGATTGGCAGAAAGTTGCGGCATTCGCCTCCGTAGTGAAGAATTTCTGCGTAATCTCCGGCGGACCCGGCACCGGTAAAACCTTCGCCGTGGCCAAGATCCTGGCGCTCCTTCTGGAGCAATCCAGGGATAGACATCTGCGAATTGCCCTGGCCGCTCCCACGGGAAAAGCAGCCGCCCGGCTGAAAGAAGCAATCCAGAAGGCCAAGGAAAAACTCGCCTGCCCGGAGGAAATCAAGGCGGCCATCCCGGAAGAAGCTTCCACCATTCATCGGCTTTTGCGGAGTATCCCCGGTTCGCCCTATTTTCAGCACAACGAAAAAAACCCGCTCCCGGCGGATGTCGTGGTCGTTGATGAGGCCTCCATGGTGGACCTGGCCCTCCTCTCCAAACTGGCAGCGGCCGTCCCCGGCTCAGCCCGGCTGATCCTTCTGGGGGATAAGGACCAACTGGCCTCGGTCGAAGCCGGAGCCGTTCTGGGCGATATCTGCGATACGGGCCACATTCACAGCTTCTCGTTGAAATTTCGTCGCGACCTCAAGACGACCGCGGGAGAAGAAGCGGGAGGCAGCCCGGACAGCCGCGAAGAACCCGCGATGCAGGACTGCATCGTCCAGCTTAAGAAAAGTTATCGCTTTGGGGAGGACAGCGGCATCGGAGCGGCCAGCCAGGCCGTAAACGACGGGGACTGCGGGCGGGCCTTGGGAATCATGAAAAGCACCGGGCATAAGGATATTCAATGGCAAGAGCTTCCGCGGCCGGAAGGTCTGTACCGGGTATTGAAGGAACGCATCATCACCGGGTTTTCCTCCTACCTAAAAATGACCGATCCTGAAGAAGCCTTTGATCTTTTCAAACGTTTTCGGATTCTCTGCGCCCTGCGGGAGGGTCCCTTTGGGGTATATGCCCTGAATCTCCTGGCCGAACAGGTTCTTCGGAAGGAGGGCCTGATCAAGCAGGAAGGCCGCTGGTACTCCGGGCGGCCCGTTATGATCACCCGGAACGATTACAACCTGAAGCTATTTAATGGCGATGTAGGGATCATCCTGCCCGACTCTGAATCCAGCCGTGAACCGCGGGCCTATTTCCCTTCAGACGAGGGAACGATCCGGAAATTCCCTCCCCTGCGTCTTCCGGAACACGAAACGGTCTACGCTGTGACCGTTCACAAGAGCCAGGGCTCAGAATTTAACCGGGTGCTTTTACTTTTGCCAGACGCAGACACACCCGTATTGACGAGGGAGCTGATCTATACCGGAATCACCAGGGCACGGGAGAGAGTCGAGGTCTGGGGTAAAGAAGAAGTTTTCCGCGCCGCAGTTTCGCGCCGGATTGAGCGCACATCGGGTCTGCGGGACGCGCTCTGGCCATAACGGAAAAGGGAATGATGGAAAACTGGAATACTGGAATAATGGAAGAACGGAATGATGGAAGATTGGAAGAATGGAAAACTGGAATGATGGAAGATTGGAATGATGGGATGTTGGGTGAGGATAAATCTCCCCACATTCAGTATTCTATTCTACCAACTTCTCCATTATTCCAACCTTCCAATGGAACCCCAACCCCCTGTTTATTTATATTCCCAGTTTCTTCAGCTCCTCTTCGAAGTTCTCATAGAAGGTCTTCTTCAAAAACTTAAAGCTCTTCACGAGTTCTTCGAATCGATCAAAGCCGTCCTGATCATAGGTCCCCTTGAGAGGCCGCCATTGGGTGCAAACAAAAGAAATGATCCGGTCGCCCTTTTTCACCAGATAGATTTTTGACTTGGCCTTCTCCACCCGGTTCGGGTTCTCCCCTTCCACATAAAGCGCCAAAGCGGGCAGGCCCATCACCTCCGCCTTCTCCTGCTTCTTGATTTCCGGGTACATCCCGGTATTGAAGAGGAAACGCGTGCAGTACTGCTTGGCCCTTGTATCCAAATCGCGAGAGCTGCCGAATGGTTGATCATCGAAGATAAAGGTGGTCTGGCTGGGAAAATCTCCCTTCTCCATCTTCAAGAAACCAAACTCGAAATCTCCCCCTTCCAGATTCTTCAACATGGCCCATCCCGCAGGAGGTCTTTTGAACTCATACTTCTCCAAGAATATGACGGTCCCTCGATCGGTGGGAACTACGTCTTTGGGCTTGGCGGGTCCCATCGTGGCACATCCGCCAAGAATAAGCCCGGTCATGACCAACAGGAGAATCCCCAAGGTCCACCTAGATATGGTTTTCTTTCCCATCATTTCCTCCTTTCTCACTTGCCCCGGAACTCTTTTTCCAGCTTCAATAGG
>Ga0315282_10010311_pt1 | contig 14669 bp, 10 predicted proteins | sample YL17G07_20_MG_FD_203693 | JGI IMG/M metagenome (GOLD analysis project Ga0315282, IMG submission 203693) | Sediment microbial communities from Yellowstone Lake, YNP, Wyoming, USA - YL17G07_20 | ecosystem: Environmental > Aquatic > Freshwater > Lake > Sediment | place: USA: Wyoming | collected...
TAACTTGCTTGAGACGTGATAATTTGAACATACGTAAATACAAGGATTATTCTAATTGCCTTTATATGAATACGCTTATTTATAAAGAAATTCTCGTTGTGCCCACGAAGGGAGATGCAAAAGTGGTCCCCGAAGATACCAAGGTGAATAAGGGTGATCCGATCCTGGTGACCGGCGCGGGGGGATTTCTCGGCGCTCCGGTTGTCGCCAGCCTGCTCGACCGGGGCTTCCAAAATATCCGTTGTCTCGTCAGGCCCACCAGCAATCTGGCCAGGCTTCAGCAGGTCATCGCGTCGCGGGACGGACAGGCCAGGGCCCAAATCATCACGGGGAATCTGCTGTCGCGGGACGATTGCGCGCGGCTGGCCGGGGATGCCGTCCTCATCTACCATCTCGCGGCGGGGACCGGCACAAAGGCTTTCCCCGATGCCTATATGAACTCCGTCATCGCAACAAAGAATCTTCTGGACGCGACGCTCGGCCAGAAGTGCTTGCGCCGGTTCGTCAACGTGAGTTCGTTCGCGGTGTACACGAACCGCCACAAGCCCAGATGGCGGGTCCTTGACGAATCCTGCCCGGTCGAGGACCATCCCGAGTCGCGCGCCGAGGCCTATTGTTTCGGCAAGGTCAAACAGGATGAGCTCGTGGTCGCGTACGGCCAGACTCACGCCGTTCCCTTCGTCATCCTGCGCCCCGGCAATATTTTCGGTCCCGGCAAGACAGCCATTCCCGGAAGGGTTGGGATCGATTCGTTCGGGGTCTACCTTCATCTGGGCGGGTCCAATCCCATTCCCCTCACCTTCGTCGACAACTGCGCCGAGGCGGTCGTCCTGGCCGGGCTCAAGCCGGGGATCGAGGGGGAGGTCTTCAATATCGTCGACGACCATCTGCCGACGTCCAGGCGATACCTCCGTCTGTACAAGAAGAACGTCAAAAGGTTCCGATCGGTTTACGTGCCGCACGCGCTGAGCTATGTGTTCTGCTGGGCCTGGGAAAGATACTCGAAATGGTCGAGAGGCCAGCTTCCCCCGGTTTTTACCCGGAGGGAATGGGCGGCGACCTGGAAAAAAACCAGGTACAGCAATCAGAAGATCAAGAGCCTGGTGGGCTGGACGCCCAAGGTTCCGATGGCCGAGGCCCTGCGGAGGTTCTTCGAAAGCCTCAAGGCCTAGTCACGGCCCCTTATCCGGCCTCGGGCCAAAGGGCGAGGCGGCCGGCATCGATCATCCACGGCTAATCTTGGCTCCTCAGAGGATGGGGATAGGTATAGGGCTTATAGTACTCTTCCCACTTGCCGGCGGTCCATCGATAGAGGGTCCTCGTGTCCGTGGCCCAATATCCGACGCCGGCTGTGCCAGTAGCGGGCCGGCCGGCCAGGAGCCCGGCGCCCACCCCCGACGTGCCGTCGAACGCCGCCACCTGTTTCCAGCAATCGAGGTTCCATTGCGGGACTATTCGGTAAGGAGCCATGGGTGGATAAGATACCCCTCCAGCGGTTTGACCGGCAGCGTAATCCACCTGCCCCCCGTCGGGGTATAGACCGGGGGGGATTTCGACGTCGATGAGCGTCGTTCCGTTCTTTAGGTTATTCCAGTAATACGACTGAGAAATATATTGGGGTTGGCCGCTCAGGGGGTTGACCGCCGGCGGGAGACACGAATCGATATATTCTTCCCTCGTCTGGCCGATTACCCAACTCGTCGTATTTACATAATTGTTATAGACAAGAGCCATGCCTCCTCGGTGATCAAAAAGTTTCCCGTTATAAGACCCCCAGTTGATTGTGTTCTCATAGATTTCGACGCCCATGGTGGCATTGTTCGCTCTCGGCTGGTTCCCGTGAGCGTCCCATACTGGGAATGCATTAGCTGAAAGATTAAGAACATTGTACCGAAATGCATAACGACCAGCCGCCCCGCCCTCAATGACGGAATCGTTGCAGTTGATGACGTTATCCTCGAAATAAATATTGCTCGCCGTTCCGTATTCAAACGTCAGGTTGTTCCATGTGGCATCGTTGACCCCGAAGCTTCTGAACATGAATGTCCCGCCGGAAAGAATGTTGTTGTCTATGCACCCGTACACCGTTCCATCCACCATGATCAGCTCCATCCCGCCGGAGTAAGAGTTCTTGAGCTCGCAATGGTCAATGCGGACCTTGGTGATCGGCTTGACGGAGGGATTGTAAAGATACGGCCCGTAGCAGTTGGCATTGAAGTCGAACGTGAATCCCGACAGCCTGAAAGGCTCGTCGCGTTCCGGAGATTCGGGGTAATAGGTGATGAGATGGGAGGTCGGAGTCGTGTAGTTCGTATAGGTCGCCTGGCCCGAGTACCCGCTGGTGATGACCGTCTGGCCGATGCCGGCCCCGACGAGCTTGAGGCCATTCGTGATGACGAGCGGGCTCGTCCACGTCGCCGAACCCGCAGGAACCATCACTGTGTCGCCCGATTGGGCCTTGGAAATGGCCGCGGTGACGTCCTCGTACGACGGGCTCGCCGCCGTGACAACACCGCTGGCCTGCCCCACGGTGATGTTTGTGCTCGTGTTGGCCGAACTGGCACCTGCCGTTATGGTCAAGGTGACCGCATAGGACCCGGCCGCCGCATAGACGTGAGCCGGATTCTGCGTTTCGTCCTCGGAGCCGTCCCCAAAATTCCATTGCCAGGACGTGGGGTTTCCCGACGAGGCGTCAGTGAATTGCACGACCTGCCCCGGCGAGAGCGTGGTCGGGCTGTAGGTGAATGAAGCTTTGAGGTTCGCTTGGGGGTCGACAGTGATCGTTTTATTGATGTTCTTAGACTCGCTGGCGTTGGCAACCGTAAGAGAGACGTTGTACGAACCTGCGGCGTTATAGACGTGGCTTGGGTTTTGTCCGCTGGAGGTCGTTTCATCGCCGAATGCCCATAGCCATGAGCTCGGACTGCCGGTTGTCGCATCGGTAAACTGGACGGACTGACCGGCGACGGGGAACTTGGGCTCATAAGTGAAAGACGCGGAGAGCGTCGATGCGGTCGAAGTGCTGCTGGCCTTGGCAGTGAAAACGGGGACTCTGTGGCTTGCCTTCTTGCTCGCCGTGCCGTTGGAGACGACAAGGGTTACCGTCTTGAAGCCGGACTCGCCATAAACATGAACGGGATTCTGGTCTGCGCTGGTCGTCCCATCGCCGAAATCCCACTGCCAGGACTTAGGATTCCCGGTGGAAGAGTCTACGAACTGGACATTCTGGCCTGTCGCTGGGTACTTCGGCGAGTAAGCAAAGGAGGCCTTGAGGTTTCCCGTCGTGCTCGCGGCGCGTCTATCGATAAGGCTTTTGAGGCTCGTCTTCGTGGTCTGTCCCATGGCATTCGCCGCCAGCAGCGGAAGGCAGATGGCCAGTGCCAGGGCGAGCGCCGCATGGGCCCGAGGACCTTTTCCTTGGCGAGAATATCGATACATAAGTTTCTCCTTTTTTCTTCGAGATGGTTAAGTCGCGGCTCGTTGTCGCTCGGGCTCACCTTTAGGGGTGAAGAGCGCGGCTATTTGACAGGGGAATTGGCTAGCCGAAAAAAAAGGCGATATCCCGGCAAAATAGGCCCGTCATGGGAGGTCCCTCAAGGACGGGCCGAAGAGCGCGATTGACACGAATATTCGATTGAGAATATCATCCCATTTTCAAATGGGAAAAGGCCCTCCTGGATCTCATCCCCTCATGGGAAAAGGGACGTTCTCCCACAAGACCATATATGTGAGTTGGCGGGAAGGAAAAGAATGCCCGGAATAGCCGGATTGATCAGGAAAAGGGAAACCGCGGGCCACGAGCCCCAAATCCTGACGACCATGATCGGCTGCATGCGCCATGAGCCGTTTTACACCCAGGGGACTTTCTCGAGCCCGGAAAACGGGTTCTTCATCGGATATACGGCGCTCGAAGGTTCTTTCTCAGATTGCATGCCGATTTGGAACGAGACGCGGGACAAGGTTCTCTTCCTGACCGGTGAATGTTACACGGACCGTGCGCCCATTGATCGCTTGGCCGGTCGCGGACACGTCTTCGACGCCGAAACGGCCGCGTATATCGTGCATCTCTACGAGGAAGAAGGCGACGGCCTTTTCCCTCTTCTGAACGGCTGGTACAACGGAATCCTGCTGGACTTGCGCCTCTCGAAGGCGACGCTCTTCAATGACAGGTGCGGCATCCGGCGGATCTATTTCCACGAGGATGACGATGTCTTCGCCTTTTCGTCCGAGGCGAAATCCCTCCTGAAGGCCTTCCCCAGGCTCCGCAAAGCCGATCTGTTCAGCATGGGAGAATTCCTCACCTTTGATTGCGTGCTGAACGATCGATCCTACTTCTCCGACATCTTTCTCCTGCCTCCGGGATCGGCCTGGTCTTTCCAAAAGGGCAAATGGACGAAGAGAAAATATTTCGACACGGCGTCATTGGAGCACCTGCCGAAGATGAAGCGGGAGCCGTACGTTCAAGAGCTGGGAGAGACCTTCCAGCGGGTCCTGCCCCGCTATTTCTCGGGGGGACGGATCGGGATGTCTCTCACGGGAGGACTTGACACAAGATCGGTCATGGCCTGTCTCCATCCGGCCCCAGGCCAATTGCCTTGCTACACCTTCGGCGGGACATACAAAGACATCCTCGACGTCCGCATCGCTCCCAAGGTCGCCAAAATCTGCGGGCAATCGCACAGCGTCTTGCGTTTGGACGACTCCAAATTCCTCTCCGAGTATCCCTCCCTGGTCGAAAGGTCGGCCTACATCACCGACGGACTCGAAAGCGTCGATATGACGGACGTCATCAGCTTCAACAAGCTGGCCCGCGAGGTCTCCCCGATACGGATGACCGGCAAGTATGGCAGCCAGATCCTGAAGGGAATCGCCGGCTTCCAGGCGCGCCCCCCCGAATCCAGAATCATCAACAAAGATTTCCTGCCATATCTGAAAACTACCGAGGAAACGGGCTCACAGCTGCAAAAAGGACATCAGCTTTCGTTCGTCTTGGGCAGCGTCATCCCATGGTGGTGGAACGGCATTATCGCTTCGGAATCCTCTCAAGTCTCTGTCCGAAGCCCTTTCCTGGACAATGATCTGATCAACGTTTTATACCAGGCTCCGGATCTGGAACCGGGTTTTGGAATCAACTTTGAGCTCGGTCTGATCGCGCAGTCGAAGCCGGAATTGATGGCCTTGCCGACAACCGGCACGTATGGCGGGAATCACCCCGGGATCATATCCAAGAGTGTCAAAACGGCCCTGCTCTCGCTGATGCTTTTGGACAAGATCTATGTTCGCGAGAGGCTTCCCTACAACATGACGCACGTTGTCGCCCGTCTAGATCATATTCTCTCGCCTTTGCATCTGGATCGGATGGTGACGGGATTCGTGGAGTTCCGTCGCTATCGCATATGGTTCAGAGACCAGCTGGCGGGTTATTTGCGGGATATGCTGTTGGACAGCAGGACGCTCGACCGGCCCTACTGGGACAAGAAGCAGTTGACCCAGGTCGTGAATGATCATATCCATGGACGGGGCAACTATCTGCGGGAGATCCGGAAGGCGCTGCAGATTGAACTGATCCACCGGGTGCTCCTGGAGGGCTGAAAAGACAGCCGCGGCTTTCATTCCCGGCCGGGCGAGGCCGGCCGGGGCCCCAGGCTTCTACTTGCTTCTCAGGGGATGAGGATAGGTATACGGCGTGTAATATGCGCTCCAGGCGTTGGTCGCCGCGGCTCTGTACAACGTGTTCGTGTCCGTCGCCCAGTAGGCGACTCCGGCCGTGCAGGTGGCCGGACGGGATGAGAGCGGCCCGACACCGACCCCGGCCGTCCCGTCGAAAGAATCCTGTTCGTTCCAGTACGTAGTGTTCTCGGCCAGTGTGTTCGTCACGTCCTCCCCGAGCAGAAAGCCGACCATGGCGCCTTCCGCCCGGTTTGCCCAGCTGTAGTTGGCCCTTGGGCGCATCACCTCGAGGGCGGAGTCGTTGACTGGCCAGATGGCCGGATCATCATCGTATTCGTCCCGGATTTTCATGAAGGTCCCCGAAGCCGACGTGACCCCGGAGATCACATTGTTGTAGCAAAGGGCAAATCCGCCCCGCAGATCTAGAAGTTGAAACGCTCGTTCAGCGTTGGTAAATGTATTTTCATAAATCTCGGAAATGATCGTCCCGTAAAGAAGGCCCGGCTGATTGCCATGAGCATCGAAGGCTTGGATAGCATTAAAATTGTTGAACGTATTATGCCTTAGAACGTATCGACCTCCATGCCCGGCCTCGCACCAGACATTTCCTTCAAATACGCAATCCTCAACAAAAAAATTGTCAGAATGTCCATAGGGGGCGGCCGGACTGGGGCAATAATCATCCCAAGATTCTCTATCGTTTCCAATAGCCCTGAGGAATATGCAACTATCCCGTAGCCCCGCAGTCGGATCGGTGTATTCAAAACGGCAATCGTAAGCGACGCCGTAGAGATTTCCTTTCAGGACGATGGCGTCGATGACGTGATGGAATTTGATATGGTCGATGATGATATTGTGCATTATCGACGAGCTGCGCTGATCGATGGAAATGGAACCTTCATATCCGCCGGCATAATTGCCGCTGAGCGTCATGTCGCTGACCCTGATGGTTTGGTCCTCGGCCACTGCGCTCGAGTCGGGGAGAAATACAAAAAAGCAGGGACCGCTGGCCGTGATCTTCGTCAATCCCATCCCCGCGCCGACAATCGATATCGCCTTCGTGGTCGAAATATAGTTCGTTCCCCAATCCGCGGATCCCGCCGGGATGACCACGGTATCCCCCGAACTGGCGGCGGAAACGGCCGAGCTCACGGCCTCGAAAGAAGGGCTCGACGCATTGATACCGTCGGAAACCGTGCCGACCTGGCAATAAGGGAATAAACAAATGATCGCGAAAACGATCATGAGTCGATAGCGCTTCATGAAATCCTCTCTCTCCTTTATGGGAAACATATATTTTACCATATCCCGGAAAAAGCCCCCGGTCTCCATCCCGGAAAAAGCCCCCGGTCTCCGACTGCGGCGACACGAAAAGAGCCCTTGAAGGGCCGGGCGGGAGGAAAGGCGAGTGTATTATTATTGGACATTGCCTTTTCTCCCCTTTTCTCACCCTCGGCCGGGATTCCTCCCCATATGGGGAAAAAAGCGCGGCTAGCCGTCGCTTGACTTCGGCCCACAAAAAATGTTAATTTATCTTCTGTTCGATGAAGCGCTAAGGAACCAACAGGAAAGGGAAGGAGGCTTGGCGCCCGGCCGCGGGGCAAGCCAGTCCAATTTGGCCAGACAGGAAGACGTCTCGAAAAAACGCTCATGGCGTGAGGCAAAGCAGAAAAAGAAAGGACCTGAAAAATCCATGATGAACGTACCCTTCGTAGACCTGAAAGCCCAATACGCTTCTCTCAAGCCCGAAATCGACGCGGCCATCAAGAACGTCATCGACAACACGGCTTTCATCGGCGGCAAGAACGTCGAGGCTTTTGAAAAGGCCTATGCTCAGAAGTTCGGCGTCAAGCACTGCGTCAGCTGCGCCAACGGCACGGACGCGATCTATATCGCCCTGAAGGCCCTCGGCATCGGCCCCGGCGACGAGGTCATCACCGTGGCCAACAGCTGGATTTCGACGTCCGAAACGATCACCCAGGCCGGAGCCAGGCCCGTTTTCGTCGATATCGACGAGTATTTCCATATCGACCCCGCCAAAATCGAGAAGAAGATTACGAAGAGGACCAAGGCGATCGTCCCCGTGCATCTTTTCGGCCAGCCGGCGGCCATCGACGCCATCAAGCGGATCTGCGACGCCCACGGCCTGCCGCTCATCGAAGACTGCGCCCAATCGCACTTCGCCACGTTCGGAGGCCGGTATACCGGAACCTTCGGCCTGGCCGGCACCTTCAGCTTTTATCCCGGGAAAAACCTGGGCGCCTATGGCGATGCCGGGGCGGTGATCACGAATGATGACGATTTCGCCAGGAAGGCCCGCCTGTTCGCCAACCACGGCTCTCTCCAGAAGCACGTTCACGAAATCGAGGGCATCAACAGCCGGATGGACGCCCTGCAGGCCGTCGTCCTGACCGCCAAGCTGCCCCATATCGACGATTGGAACAAGGCCCGGCACGCGCATGGCCTGGCGTACAACGCCCTCCTCGCGGGTGTCCAGGCCGTGAAGTGCCCAAAGCTTCGCGACAACGCCTTCCACATCTTCCACGTCTATTCCCTCCGGGCCCCCAAGCGGGACGATCTGGCGGAACACCTGAAATCCAAGGGCATTTCCACGGGCATCCATTATCCCGTCGCCCTGCCCTTCATGCCGGCTTACGGTTACCTGAAGCACAAGCCGGCCGATTTCCCCGTCGCCCATGAATGCATGGGGGAAATCCTTTCCCTGCCGATGTACCCGGAGCTGACGGACGGGCAGATCGAATATGTGGCGCAATCCATCAAGGAGTTTTACGCAAGGTAAGAAAGTCGTGAATCCCGGCGGCTTTTCGCCAAGGAGCCGCCGGGGATATGGCCTCCGGGAGCCTGCGGACAGGGAGTAAGGGGTGAACGCAGGCCGGTTCCCTCACCCTTAGGGGTGAGATTTGGGAGGTGTTTTTCACCCCCGGATTCATCCGGCAGGATGATGGTTGAGGGGGCGAAGGGGCCATTATGATGGCGGCGTGACGCAAAGAGTCAAGCCTGAGTAGGGAGCGGGCAAATATGATTAACGTCGGAGTTATCGGTTACGGGTATTGGGGGCCCAACGTGGCCAGGAATTTCCATTCCTGCCAGGGGGCCAAGCTGACGTCGGTCAGCGACACGTCGGAGAAGCGTCTCAAGCTGGCGGAAACCCTCTATCCCTTCATCAAGGGATACCGGGACCCGCTGGATTTGATCCGGGCCAAGGACGTCGACGTCGTGGCCGTCGTCACGCCGGTTTTCTCCCATTACGACCTGGCGCGGCAGGCTCTGGAGAACGGCAAGCACGTCTTCGTCGAAAAGCCCTTCACGGCCACGCGGGCCCAGGCGGAGAAGCTCATCGAGCTGGCCGACAAGAAGGGCCTCAAAATCATGGTCGACCACACGTTCCTCTTCACGGGAGCCGTGAAGAAGATCAAGCAGGTCATCGAATCCGGGGACATGGGGCGGCTCTTCTTTTATGATTCCGTACGGGTCAACCTGGGGCTCTTCCAGCACGACGTCAACGTCATCTGGGACCTCGCCCCCCACGACCTGTCCATCATGTGCCATGTCATTCCGAACAAGCCGATCGCCGTCGCGGCCCACGGGACGGTCCATTTCGAGAGCAACCTCGCGGACATCGCTTACATCGCCATCGAATTCGAGAATAACGGCTTCCTGGCCCATTTCCATGTCAACTGGCTGAGCCCGGTGAAAGTCCGCAAGACTTTGATCAGCGGCGACAAGAAGATGCTCGTCTGGGATGATCTCTCCTCCGACGAAAAGGTCAAGATTTACGATAGGGGCGTCGAGTTCAAGAGCACGAACGGCGCCGCCAAGGCCGGCATTCACGAGCTGCTCGTCAGCTACCGGTCCGGCGACATGTACGTGCCGAAGATCGAGGGCACCGAAGCCCTGCGGGCCGAGATCGAATATTTCGTTCGCTGCCTTGAAACGAACGAAGAGCCGTTCAACAACGGCCGGAACGGCCTCCAGGTCGTCCGCCTGCTGGAAGCCGCCGACCTGTCGGTCAATAACAACGGCCGGAGAATCGAGCTGTAAAGGAGCCTTTCATGGACTACTGCCGGATAGCGCCCGACGTCAAGCTGGGCAAGGATGTAAGGGTTTTCGCGTTCGTCAATCTCTACGGCTGCACGATCGGCGACAACACCAAGGTCGGGACTTTTGTCGAGATCCAGAAGGGCGCGGCGGTCGGCCGGAATTGCAAGATTTCGTCCCACACCTTCATCTGCGAAGGAGTGATGATCGAGGACGACGTCTTCATCGGCCATAACGTGACGTTCATCAACGACATGTATCCGCGCTCGACGACGACCGCCGGAGGCCTTCAGACGGAAGCGGATTGGAAGGTCGTGCCCACGTTCATCCGTAAGGGCGCTTCCATCGGCTCGAGCGCCACGATCCTGGCCGGCGTGACCGTCGGCGAAGGCGCCATCGTCGGGGCCGGCGCCGTCGTCACCAAGGATGTGCCGGCCTGGACCATCGTCGCCGGCAATCCGGCCAAGGTCTTGAGGACTCTTGAGCCGAACGCGGTTTAGTGATAGGATGAAAGGGCTCGGGCGCACCGGGCAACGCGGGGATTGACATGATCAAGGAAAAGGAGGCTATTCTCAGGGCTTCCCTCATTTTCGCGGATATCCTCGTCGTCTCCCTGGCCTACATCGTCGCATTCGCTCTGAGGAAAAATTTCGGCCTGGAGATATCGACTTCGGGCTGGCCGGTCATTTCGCGCGCGACCGCCGAGAACAGCCTCACCCTCAGCCGTTACATCGTATTCTTGGCCATCGCGGCGCCGCTCTGGGTCTGGATGCTGTACATCAACGGCCTGTACCGCTCGCTGCGGACCCTCAGCTTCTTCAGGATTTTCTGGATCGTCTGCAAGGCCGGTCTCATGACCGTCCTGGCTTTCGGCGCCTTCCTGTTCTTGGCCAAGGCGACCGTCGTGAGCCGCTTCTTCTTCCTGCTGTTCGCCGTGACCAGCCTGGTGCTGATCCTGGCCGAGAAAGCGGCGGTTTACGCGGCCATGCATTACGTCCACACGAGGGGGCGGTACTACCGGCGGCTGCTCATCGTCGGAACGGGGCCCCGGGCCGCCGATTTCATCCGCCGCATCAAGAGCCATCCGGAATGGGGCTTCCGCATCCTGGGCGCCATCGACGACGAGCCGGGACGGGGAATCCGCAAAGTAGACAGCGTCCCGATCATCGGCTCCCTCGGGGACATCCCGGAGATTCTTCATAACGAGCCGATCGACGAAATCGTGTTCGTCGTCCCCCGCTCGCGCCTGAGTCACGTCGAGACGGCCCTGCACGACTGCGAGACCGAAGGCGTCGCGACCACGATCACCGTCGACCTCTTCGACATGCAGATCGCCACCTCCGCCGTCTCGGAAATCGACGGCGTGCCGCTCCTGCGCTTCCAGACGACGAAAATCAACGAGCGCCAACTTTTGATCAAGAGGTTCCTCGATATCGTCATTTCCGGACTGATCATCGTTCTTCTCGGGCCCCTCCTGGTCTTCCTCGCCCTCCTCATCAAGCTGACCTCGCCGGGACCGGTCTTTTTCAAGCAGCAGCGCCTCGGCCTTCACGGTCGGAAATTCACCCTGTACAAGTTCCGGACCATGCGCCAGGGCGCTCACGACGTCCTGTCGAAAGTCAACGACGTCGCCGAAATGGACACTCCCGAATTCCGGGCCAAGAAAACGGAGTGGATCACCCCGCTCGGCCGGGTCATGAGGAAATTCAGCCTCGACGAGCTGCCGCAGTTTTTCAATGTCTTCATCGGCCGCATGAGCCTCATCGGCCCCCGCCCGACCGTGCCCGACGAGGTCGAAAAGTACAAAACCTGGCAGAGACGCCGGTTCTCGATGAAGCCGGGGATCACCTGCCTGTGGCAGGTCAACGGAAGAAACAATATCGGGTTCGAGGATTGGATGAAACTCGACCTCGAATACTTGGACAATTGGTCGCTCTGGCTTGACTGCAAGATCATGGTCAAGACGATTCCGGTCGTTCTTTTCGGAATCGGCGCCTATTGATGGGGCCCGGCCTGGCACGAAGCACCACGATGAGAAGGCGAGCCGGCATATGACAATACGAAAAATAACGGGCATCGGCCTGCTCTCCCTCTTGCCGCTGTTCGCGGCGAGGGGGCAAGCCTTCGCCTGGGGGAACACCTGGATGGGGATCGGCCTCGAGCAGACCGTCAACGCGGCACACTGGAAGCTCGGCTTCCTCCGGTACAACGCCGCGTTCGTGCTCAGCAACGCGGGCTACGATTCGGACATCTATTACGGCTCGTTGGACCACCGCGTCTCCGACTTCACGTTTTCCGCCGGTCCCGATCTGCACGTCTTCCTCCCCCTGAAGAAAAGGGTCGTCTTCGAAATCTCGGAATCCCCCCGGTACGTGTTCTATCGGAAGACCGACCGCGAGCGATCGTGGAACAACGCGTTCGCCGGCAACGCGCACGTCGTATTTGACAGGCTCTATTTCCGTGCCGGCGGGGTGTTGGGCGACGCGAAGGAGCGCCTGAGCACCGAGCTGAACGTCAACGTCCGGATGAAGACGGAGGGAGTTTCGGGGCTCGTTCTCTGGCAGGCCTCGAAAGGGACGTCGTTCACGCTCCAGTACCAATGGTCAAAATACAAATACGAGAACCTGAGCGACGAATTTCCCGATATCCGGGCCAGCCTTGACAGGACCCAGAGCCAGGTCGACTTCACGGCCTATCTGCAGCAGCGCTCGAGGGTCAGATTCTACCTGGCCGGAAGATACGGCTCCTATATCTTCGCGGAGCGGGTTTCGTCCTTCAAGGATTCCCATAGCTACAACGCCTCCGCGGGGCTTGAATTCCTGGCGCCCGAAGGCGGGTTCGAAGGACTGACGGCCGGCCTGCGCGGAAGCATCGACCTCGGATACAAGCGCCTGAATTTCCTCAATCCCCTGCTGAAGGATTACTCGGGCCTCTCGGGGAATGCCGCGATCTCCGTGGGCATCATGAAATTGACCGCCCTCCGGCTCTTTTTTGCCATGGGGCCTCAGTTTTCCGCCTATACGGGCCTGGCCTATTATCGTCAGACGGCCTTCGGCGCCGGCTTAAGCCGGTCCCTGACGAAGCATGCCGCTATCACCTACGACTTCGGCTACAGCCGAAACGACTATCCCGCGGCGGACGTCGTCACCGGCGACAATCCCGAGCGGAGGTCGGCCGACAAGTACCTGACGCACGCGATCCGGCTGAACTTCAATGTCAGGCGAGATTTCGAGATCAGCCTGCTGGCGGACCTCGGCAGCAGGGATTCGAAGCTCGCCCCCCATATGAAGAGCACCCGTGCTTTTATCGGCCTCAGCCTGACGTACGGGTACGCGGGAGTGGCCTCTTCCATGCCGACGGGCCCCGCCTCCTGATGACCGTGCCGGCAGGGGTCTGGATTCGGGAGGGCTGGCGGGATTATAATAGTGTTTTGGCGGCGCGGGCCGCAGGCAGGAGATAAAAAGGGAACCCATGAGAGAGAGCCAACGAAAGCGATGGAAGAGAAGCCTCCACGGCGCCATGTATGGCCTCGTCCCGGCCCTTCTTCTCCTTGGATTCATGTCCGCTCGCGGTCTTGCTCGGCAGGAAGGGCAGGTTTTGCCCGTCAATGACTATAAGATCGGGACGAGGGACCTTCTCGAGATAAGGGTTTTCGAGCTCCCCGAACTCAACCAGACCGTCCGGGTCGCGGAGGACGGATCCGTGAGCCTGTCCCTGGTCGGCAAGGTCGACGTCGGAGGGTTGACGGCCCAGGAACTGGAGAAGAAGCTGGCCACGATCCTGGACCAGAAATATACCAAGGCCTCCCACGTCACCGTTTTCATCAAGGAATATCAGAAGGTGGCGGTTTTCGGGGCGGTCGGCAGGCCCGGCAATTATGAACTGGTCGGCCCCACGACGCTCCTCCAGGTCATATCCCAAGCCGGCGGATTGACGCAGGACGCCATGGGCGAGCTCTTTGTTTTCAGACAAGAAAAAGACGGGCAGAAAACCCGCATAGCCATCAATCTGCAGAACCTGATCATCAAGGGCGATCAGAATCTCAACATCGACCTTCAGCCGAACGACGTGGTCAATATTCCCGTGGACAGGTCTCTCACGGTCTATGTCTATGGCGAGGTCAAGAACCCCGGCGCGATCCAATTCCGGCAGTCGCAGAAGATCAATCTGCTTCAGGCCATCGCCCAGGCCGGGGGGCCGACCGAATGGGCCGACAGATCGCACGTAGCGATCAAGCGCAGGCCCGCGGGGTCCAGCAAGGAGATGAAGATCCCCGTGAATCTCAAGGACATCATCGCGGGCAAGATCGCCGATATCATGCTCGAGGAAGGCGACGTGATCATCGTCCCCTGATCTTGTCCCGAGCCATGGAAAAGAGAAGATGACGATGGACGCGAATCCGAACAGAGACGGCAAGCCCGTTGTTTCGTTCCAGCATTATTGGAACGTCGTGCTCAAGTGGAAGTGGACCGCAGTCGTTTTCCTCTCCGCCGCCGTCTGCGCCGCGACCGTTTTTTCCTTCCTGACCCCGAGGTCCTATCTGTCCAGGGGAAGCATCTGGGTCGAAGAACAGATGAACATCCTCCCCTTCGAAGACGTCCAGCGGTTCGATTCCATGAGTTCCTCTCCCCAGAGCTACTCGCAGCTACTCCAGAGCCGGACGCTGGCGACCCGTGTCATCGAAAAGCTCAAGCTCTATGAGAATCCGTTGTTCGCCGGGACCCCCTCGAAGGGGAAAAAGCTGCCCGGCCCGTTGGATAAGGTTTTCATGGAACTGCTGACCCAGAAATTCATCGGCAGCATATCGGTCCGGCCGATCGAGAGAACCCGGTTGCTGGAGGTCACGTTCGCGGCCGGCGACGCCAAGTTCGCCTCCGATACGCTGAACGCCCTCTTCGATGAATACATCAACTTGATCATCAGCCAGAGGTATGAAACGT
>Ga0315282_10010312_pt1 | contig 14668 bp, 13 predicted proteins | sample YL17G07_20_MG_FD_203693 | JGI IMG/M metagenome (GOLD analysis project Ga0315282, IMG submission 203693) | Sediment microbial communities from Yellowstone Lake, YNP, Wyoming, USA - YL17G07_20 | ecosystem: Environmental > Aquatic > Freshwater > Lake > Sediment | place: USA: Wyoming | collected...
CCTGGCTGAGAGGCACTTCACTCCCCCAGTCGGTCACCAGCACCTCAACGTTCTCTAGTTCGCCGAGCTCCTCGCAAGCCAGGGCCAGGGAGTTCAGGCACATCTCCAGCCGCCAGCGCGAATTCCCACGATAGTTGTCATAACGACCGTGGGTCACAAAGCTAACAAACGGCCCCCCCCGCTCCGGATAATTTTCCCCGTCTCGCATAAGCTACCTACTCTACACGACTGACAGCACCACCCTTGCCCACACACACCCCAACCCTTCACCTTCCATTTTCAAAGACCCGTGATTTCGGCCGGTGCCAGCAGATCCCTATTCGGGCACTTCACGAAATGCCTGGAACCGCGCGGGTACGTAGACTGCCCCCTGCCGATGAGCCTGTTTATACGGAAAGCCGGTTCCCGCCGGATCGCAATACGTCACTTCAAACCACAGCGCGCACTCCAGGTAATCCAGGAAGTGCAATCCAGCATAGCCCACGGACAAATCAAGAAAGTACCGCCCTTCAGCCAAAGGCAATCTTGGAACTTTACAGGAGGCACAGCTATATCCAGTATCGAGCGAAAATAGCTGCCCGAATGTTAAGCCACTGGACAAACAAATAATAGGTGCCTCATAAGCGTCCCTAATCACAGCCTCAACACTGATTGAATCGTACTTGACGTCCGCGTAGATACTGATCCGAATCTCAAGCTCCTCACCATACGCAAATTGGGAGATTTCATGGCCGTCACGATACGTAGCAGCATGGACAATACGCAGCGTGTCCGAGTGAAAACGACGATTCTTATCACTAAATTGACTCTTCGGAATGGACTGATGAGTCAAGTAGGAGCCGACCACATCCTCGATTTTGCCAACGGCTTTCAAAGACCCTCGCTCCAAGAGGATTCCGCTCCCACAGAGGGCCCGGATCGTAGATAGATTATGGCTAACGAGCAAGACTGTGCGGCCTTGCCGAGCCACGTCACTCATCTTTCCGAGACATTTCCTTTGAAATTCCATGTCTCCTACGGCGAGGACTTCATCGACCAACAAGATATCTGTGTCCAAGTGAGCGGCCACAGCAAAGGCTAACCGCATGTACATTCCGGTTGAGTAGTGCTTGGCAGGAGTGTCTAAGAACTTCTCAATATCCGCAAAAGTGACGATTTCATCAAACCTGCGTCTGATCTCACCTCGTGTCATACCCAGGATGGCGCCATTCAAATAAATGTTTTCACGCCCGGTCAATTCGGGGTGGAAGCCAGTGCCTACCTCCAACAGCGAGCCGACTCGACCCTGAATTTCTACACAGCCTCCTGTCGGCTCCGTGATTCGAGAAAGGATCTTCAGCAACGTGGTCTTCCCAGCGCCGTTTCGACCGATAATGCCGACAACTTCGCCTTTCTTCACCTCAAAGCCCACATCGCGGAGTGCCCAGATCGTGTTTTCTCCATTTAGAGCCGAGAAGTCCTGAACGCCGGGCCGGCGGAAAAGTGATCGGAAGCGGGCGAGTATTAGGTACACGGGCTCGGTTAGGGTTTCGCGGAGGTCTCGGTAGCCTTCGCGTCGTCCAATGCGGTACCGCTTGCTCAGACCTTCAACCGTGATCACAAAGTCGGACATCTTTCAGACCACGTCTGCGAATGTCCTCTCCATACGGCGGAAGTAATACAGGCCGCCCGTGAGCAAAACCACCACCGCCGCTAAGGAAATACCGACCAAGGGGCCTGGCAGCTCTCCTTTGCCCAGAAGCGCCCAGCGGAAGCCTTCTACAACGCCAGCCATGGGGTTCAGGCCGTAGATAGCCCGCCACTTTGCAGGGATCAGACTACTTGGGTAGGCGATGGGAGTAGCGAACAGCCAAACCTGGGTTAGAAAGGGAATAGTATAGCGGACATCCCGGTACCGGACGTTCATCGCCGAGAGCCACAGACCTACCCCCAAGGCGGTCGCCAGGGCAAATAACAAGAAAATAGGAAGGCTTGCCATTGCTGCCGTTGGCGTGATCCCATAAAAGATCATCATCCCCAGAAGCACAAGAAAAGCGATGCCAAAATCGACTATGCCGGCGAGGCAGGCCGCCAGGGGTATAACCAGCCGGGGGAAGTACACCTTTGTAATAAGGTTCTGGTTCGCGACCAGGCTGTTCCCAGACTGGGTCAGTGCGTACGAAAAGAGCTGCCACGGGAGAAGACCACAGTAGGCGAACACCGGATAGGGAAGACCATCGGAAGGCACCTTGGCCAGCTGCCCGAAGAAGATAGTGAACACAACCATGGTGAAGAACGGCTGAATGACCGCCCAGGCTGCGCCGAGCACAGTTTGCTTGTAGCGAACCTTGATGTCCCGCCAGACGAGAAAATACAGAAGTTCGCGATACGCCCACAGGTCCCCAAGCCGGAGAGATACCCATCCCCCTGAGGGTCGTATGACAATCTTGGGAAAATCAACGGATTGCGAGCTGGAATTATTCATCCGAAGTACCATCCCGATTTGGACTACTCGGAAGTCGCTGGAGGGTCAACGGTCTCCAACGGCAACCTGGATACAAAGTCCTGATCTATACAAACGTTATGTGGATAGTGCGAACCCTCATTCCGTTGCCAGCAGCATTGCGCCAGGCATCGAACCGAATTGACCGCCACCCCGGGTAAAAGGGACGTGCTGAGACCCACGCATTCTCGTCATCCGGCAATAATTTCAGAACTCCTGACATGGTGCAGGAAACCTGCTGATTTCGCTTGACTTTCTGGGCGGGATGCGTAATATTCTCTGCGACAGAAGGAGGTGCGCATGCCCACCCAGTACCGGTTGCCCGTTCATCCTGAGGGAGCCCAGGAAGTGAACGCGGTCCTCGCAATCCACCGCGCGGCGGAGCAGGTGGCCTACTTCGCGGCCGGGGTCCCGGTGTTCACCCATGCGGCGACCGATCGGATCGGCCAGCGCCTCGCCGCCGCCCAGGTCGTCGAGTTGGGCCTAGCGGAGCCGGCGGAGCTCGCCCCGGCGATCGGCCTCCACCGCAGCACCATCTACCGGTGCCAGCACAAGGTGCAGGCGGCGGGGGTGCTGGGGGTCGTGGACGCCCGCCCCGGCCCCCAGGGCCCCCACAAGCTCACCGGCCCCGTGCGGGACCGGGCCCAGCGCCTGCTCGATGAGGGGACCTCGCGCCGGGCCACCGCCGCCGCCGTGGGGGTGAGCGAGGGGACCATCCGCCGGGCGTTCCGGCGGGGCGAGCTGGTCGAGCGAGAGAGGCCCCGCCCCCGGCGCGGCGTGAGCCCCTACCAGCGGAGCGACCGGGATGCCGGGAGCCGGGGCGGCCTCGCGGTGCACCGGCAGCCCGAGCGGACCCTGGCGGCCACCGGCCGGCTCCCCGAGGCGGTCCCCCGCTTCGAGGCGGCCGAGGCCGTGCAGGGCGGCGGGGTGCTGTGCGCCCTGCCCGCCCTGGTCCACCTCGGCGTCCTGGCGGTCGGCGAGCAGGTCTACGGGCACCTCCGGAATGGATTCTATGGACTCCGCACCATCCTCCTCACCCTCGCCTTCATGGCTCTGCTCCGGGTGCGGACCCCCGAGCAGTTGGCCACGTACGCCCCCGGGGAGTTCGGCCGCCTCTTGGGCCTGGATCGGGTGCCCGAGGTGAAGACCCTGCGCCGCAAGCTCGGGGAGCTGGCCGAGCGACAGCACGCCCACGCCTTCCACCGGGGCTTGGCGGCCCACTGGATCGCCCAGGACCAGGAGGCCATTGGCTTTCTCTACGTGGATGGCCATGTGCGCCCCTACCATGGCAAGCAACATCGCCTTCCGGAGGCCCGCGTGGCCCGCCGGCGTCTCTGTCTCCCGGCAACCACCGACTTCTTCGTCAACGCCCAGGATGCCGCCCCCGTCTTCCTCGTCACCGCCCCGGCCAACGAGAAGCTCATCCGGATGCTCCGGACCGCGATCCTCCCCGAGTTGCGCGGCCTCGTGGGGCCGGAGCGGAAGGTCACGGTCATCTTCGACCGAGAGGGCTGGAGTCCCGCCTTCTTCGCCGAGCTCCTCCGGGACGGCTTCGACCTCCTCACCTACCGCAAGGGGAAGCACCGGTGCCGGCCGGTCAAAGCCTTCGCCGAGGTCACGGGGACCGTCGCGGGCCGGGCGGTGACCTACACCCTCGCCGAGAAGCGGGTGCGCCTGTCGAATGGCCTCCGCCTCCGGGAGGTCCGCCGCCTGACCGCCAGCGGGCACCAGACGGCCGTGCTCACTAGCCGAACCGACCTCTCGGCCTTGGAGCTGGCGGCCCGGATGTTCGCCCGCTGGCAGCAGGAGAACTTCTTCCGCTATCTGCGCCACAGCTTCGCCCTCGATGTGTTGGTCACCTATGCCGCCGAGCCGGCCGATCCCACCCGGACGGTGCCCAACCCGGCGCGAAAGCGCCTCCAGCGCCAGCTCGCCGAGCTCCGCCGCCGCCTGGCCGCCCAGGAGCAGGCGTACGGGGCGAAGGCCCGCACCAATCCCGAGGCCCGCCGGCCCACCATGCGGGGCTTCAAGATCGCCCACGGCAAGCTCACCCAGGCGATCCGCACCCTCCAGGCCAAGATCGCGCGCCTGGGACAGCGGCTGAAGCGGCTCCCCGCCCGGGTGCCCATCGGGGAACTCCAGGCCCCCGAGACGGTGGTGCGGCTTGCCCCTGAGGCCAAGCTCCTGACGGATAGCGTCAAGCTGACCGCCTACCGGGCGGAGACCGCCCTCGTCCGCCTCCTGGGCCCCCATTACGCCCGGACCGAGGAGGAAGGGCGGGCACTCCTCCGGGAGCTGTTCACTACCCCGGCGGACCTGCTCCCCGACGCGGCAGCCGGGGCGCTCCGGGTGCGCCTCCACACTCTGGCGAATCCCCGGAGCAACCGGGCCCTGGCAACCCTCTGCGAAGCTCTCACGGCCACCGAAACCTGCTTTCCGGGGACGAACCTGCGGCTGGTCTATGAGCCCCCGGTGTTGCAAACATGATTACGCGAGGTCAGGAGTTCTGAATTTAGGCACAATAATAGATGATACGGGCTCCTTGTGGCTCGAAGTGGAACTTCACCTCGCGCAGTTCGGGCAAAGCGTCGCGGACATCTTTCTGGCGGTCCGGCTCCGCAAATAGCAGTAGGAAACCGCCTGCCCCAGCTCCTAGCAACTTGCCACCGATCGCCCCAGCGGCCCGGGCCCGGGCATACATCTCATCGAGCCATGGAGTACTTATACTGCTTGAAAGGCTACGCTTCAGCTCCCAGGCCTCGTGCAACAATTCGCCAAATCGTCGGATTGGAGCGGGCCCGGTGAGGATGTCGATGCCCTTGACCACTTGGTCCTTCATGGCGGCCAGCCGCTCGTCCAAATCGCCCTCTCGGGTGCGCTGCAACTGGTCGGTCAGGATCTCGTTCGCCGTCCGTTGGACGCCGGTATACATCATCAGCAGCCGCCCTTCCAGTTCGCTCAGGCGCTGCTGGCTGAGCGGCAAAGATTCCACTCGTACCTCACCATCACGCATGAATTGCAGGTGCAGGAAGCCACCATGGGCACAGATGTGCTGGTCCTGGCTCCCCACCCGTTCGCCGATCATCTCCTGCTCGACGTGGATGGCCTGGCGGGCGACCTCCTCATCGCTAATCAGGGTTCCCCGGTGCCCATGCAGTGCTTTGAGGAGGCCCACGGTCGTAGCACTCGATGTGCCGAGGCCGGTGCGGGCGGGGAGGTCACCGACCAAGTGAATCTCCACGCCGCGATGGATGCTTAAGAGGCGCAACGCCTCCCGGACGTTCGGAATCTGGATCTCGTCAATGGCCTTGACCGATTCCACTTTGGAGTAATGCACCTGAACCTTGTGGTCGAAATACTCCGTCAGACGCTGGACCGTCACGTACACATACTTATCCACGGCGGTGGCCAGAGTGGCGCCGCCATGACGGCGGTAATACGCCGGGTAGTCGGTGCCACCGCCGAAAAAGCTCACCCGGACAGGCGTGCGCGTGATTATCATCCGCAGCGCTCCTTCCTGAACCACTCAATGGTCTGGCGCAGCCCCTCTTCCAGCGTGAACTGCGGCTGAAACCCCATCGCGCGCATCCTGGACACGTCTATCCGCTTCGCCGGGGACGCGGGCGGCGCGCTTGGGTCGTACTGCACCACGGCATTCGTGTGTCCAGCCAATCGCAGCACCAGTCCCACCAGCTCCTCGACCGTTACGCTCAAGCCCGTGGCCACGTTGATCGGATAGCACACGTGAGGCAACGCACCCGCCAGCAGCAGGAGCCCAGCCCTCGCGATATCATGCGTATGGATGAAATCCCGCACTACCGCCGGGGATCCCCATACCATGTAGGGATTCTGTCTCTCTACCGCCTTGCGAATCAGGGCCGGTACGACGTGTGAGGCCTCCAAGTCGAAGTTGTCATGAGGGCCGTACGCATTCCCGGCACGCATGATGGCAATCCGCATGTCGGTAAAGCGAGCGTACACTCGACACTGCGTCTCCCCGGCCCGCTTGACCATTCCTGTTTCGTTCTCGGGTTCCCCTCGGGATGTCTCACCCCATGCGTCCTCTTCGCGCAAAGGAGTCTCAGACTTCGCATGCACCGAGCTATTGCTGACAAATAGGTAGCGCTGAACTCCTGCCAGCCGGGCCGCCTCCAGCACCTGAGTATTCATCAGCAGGCTATCGGTGTACATTGAGATCGCATCGAGGGTCACCTGCTTTGATCCGCCGCCGATGCCTGCCGCATGGACCACGCACTCCATGCCTTCCATTGCTGCCAGACACGCTTCGCGGTCGCGCAGATCGCCTTCAATTACCTCTACGCTCCCGCCAAGTGCCGTGGGCCGTTGGTGGCGCACGGTGCGCACCCGTGCGCCAACCCGGAGGAGCTGCTCAACAAAGGCGGAGCCGATGAGCCCGCCCCCGCCTGTCACCAAGACTCTTCTGTTGCAGAAGAATTCCCCGATCTGGGTCATGGTCTGGCAGGCTGTAGCCTGTGAGAGTGTTTTCGATACCAATCAATCGTGTCCTTTAATCCTTCCCGCAAAGGGATATAGCTACCCATTCCCAGTTTTTCTGCTGCACGCTGAACGCTCGGCACTTTCCGCGGGTGCCCATCCGGCTTGCTGGTATCAAATTGAAGATTCGCATCGGGATAGTCAGAAAGTTCCAGCACGAGCGTTACGAGGTCTGCGATACTCGTCGTTTCGTTCGAGGCCAAATTAATCGGCTCACCTACGGCGTACCTTTCGAGTGCCAGCAGCATTCCGCGCGCCACGTCACTTGCGTGAATGAAACTTCGGACTACCCGACCCGTGCCCCATACAACAAATGGCCTCTCCTGCGCTACCGCTCGGCGAATCAACGCCGGGATGACGTGGGACTTATCGGGGTCAAAGTTGTCCCGCGGCCCGTACGGGTTGCTGGGCCGTACGATGGCGATCGCCATGCCGTAGTGGCGATAGTAGATCTTGGCCTGCACCTCGCCCATCCGCTTCGCCCATCCAAAGGCAAGCTCGGACGCATGCGGTGGCTGGTCCCAAGGGGCATCTTCTTCGAGGTGCTCCAAGTAGGCCGGGTACACTGCTGAGCTGCTGGTGTAGAGGTAACGCTGGACGCCTGCCCGGTTGGCCGCGTCGAGGAGGGTGGTATTCATCAGGAGATTGTCGGTCAGCAATTGCGGTTGGCGCTTCATGTTCTCATGCAGGCCCCACCCAACGGCCGCCAGATGGAAGACAAAATCCACGCTGTCCAGAACCTGCTCGCAGGCGCTGCGCTGCATGAGGTCTGCGCACACGTACTCAACCTCACCTGGAAATTCTTCCCGCTTGGGACGCGCATCCACCGCACGGACCCTGGCCCCCCGTAGCCTCAACGCCTCAATGACATGGGAAGCGAGAAACCCGGCGCCCCCAGTGACCAGCGTTTTCTTGCCCGCGTAAAACTCCATGGAGACCGGCGTTGAGAGGTTAGACGACATGTGGCTGGGGAATGGGAAGAATGAACTTGCCCCCGCGAGCGCGGTAGGCCTCGTTTTTGCGCAAGAGCTCGTCCTTGAAATTCCACGGCAGCAGCAGGAAATAATCTGGGGGATGCTGCATGGCCACGGCCTCATCAATGACGGGAATATGCATCCCCGGCGTGTACAGGCCGATCTTGAGTGGGGCCTTCTCGGCCGCATAGTCCAACGTGTCCGGGCCGATCCGACAGTAGTTCAGCAAGGTGTTGCCTTTTGCCGGGGCGCCGTAGGCGGCAATCTGCTTGCCTTTGGCCTTCAGTTCGCGCAGCAGCCCAGTCAGGTCATCGCGGACCCTTTCCACCTTTTGGGCAAATTCCTGGTACGGTTTCAGAGTGTCCCACCCATTCTCATGCTCCTGGGCCAGCAACTTCTTGACCGAATCCCGGATCTGGTAGGCACCATCATGGCACGCATAGACCAACAGCGATCCACCGTGGATGGATGACATCCCGACGTGAAATACCGTCAGGTTGAAGCGGGCCAAGAGGTGCATCAGCGGCCTCAGGGTATAGTAGGACACGTGCTCGTGGTACACGTTGTCGAAACTCGTTTGCTCCAACATGCTGCCCAGGTAGATGGCCTGAATGTGAAACACGCCCTGCTCGGCCAGTAGGTCGCGAACGCCGCGACACACATCGTCCATATCGTCAATATGGAAGAAGACCCCAGCCGCGGTTATGAGTGTGGCTGCCCCCTTTTCTCGAAGTATTCTCCTGGCAACCCGTTCGCCAAAGTAATCGTTGATCGTCTCAATTCCCTGTTCATTTGCGATCTTGGCGACGTTGGTCGCGGGGTCTACTCCGACAACGCGCATCTCAAGATCCTGGAATCCCCGAAGGAAGGTGCCGTCGTTACTCCCGATGTCGATCACCAGGGATCCGGCTTGAACGTTAAACTGCGTGACCAAGTCGGAAGCGGTCTGGCGAAAATGCTCTTTGAGTGTCGCCGTCGTACCTGAAACGTACACGTAGCTTCGAAACATAATCGCCGGGTCAACCACACAGCTGAGTTGCACCAAATGGCAGTCTGCGCAATACAAAAGCTCCAACGGCCAGTTTGACTCAGGCTGATTAATCTGATCCAGCCGTAGGAAACTATTGCAATGCGGTTGATCGCCAAGCGACAGGAACTTGGTCAGCCTGTCCCCCTTACAGATTCGGCAGGCTTCCACAATCCTCATATCTGTCATGACGAGACCATCCCCCCAAGACTATTTCTCCGATCAAACACAGCGCGCGCTTGCACGAGAAGAAACGCCATGGAGGGGTCGCTACTGCGCCCTTGCACAAAAGGATCTGTTCGCCTCCAAAAGCGATTCAGGAGTGCCGATATCAAGGAAGCAACCCCTGTGAAGGTATCCGTAGAGCCCACGACCCGCCCATTGCGGAAAAACTTCACGCTCGATTGAAACGGACCTATCACCCGGAATTGAGCCAATCAGATCGTGGGAAAGCAGATAGACGCCCGCGTTGATCCAACCCCCTTCCTTTGAGTAACCCTTTTCGTCAAATTGGGTGATGAGCCCGTCCTCGCTTGTTCGCACCCGGCCAAACCGTCCAGTATCCTGAACATACGAAAGCACAAGGGAACCGATCGCTTTGTGCCCCACATGCCAGGCAAAAAAAGTCATGGGATTGACGTCGCAGTACGAATCACCATTGAGTACTAGCACAGGATCCGTCTCAAAAAGTGGCAACGCCTTACGGAGGGCTCCGCCCGTACCCAGCGGTTCCGGATCCTCTGAATAGGCGATCTCTAACCCCAGGTATGACCCATCGCCAAAGTGTGTGCGCACCACCTCTCCCATATGGCCAACGCAGAGCACCACCCGTCGGATTCCACCTGCCTCCAGTCTCGCTAAGAGCCGTTCCAGAAAGGGGCGCCCGGCCACGTCCGCCATCGGCTTCGGCCGGTCGCTTACGACCGCGCGTAAGCGCAATCCCTGCCCGCCAGCGAGGATGACAGCTTGAGGTGGACGTGTCACAGCGGGGACGACCTGGCCAGGAAATTAGACATTCGAGTACTTCGAATTCCGCAGGATTGAGTAGCCTTTTATTAGTTCGCGGATGCCCATGTCGAGCGAATATTGTGGTTTGAAGCCGGTCCGGTAGATCTTGTCATTCGATACGATATAATCGCGCTTGTCTGGATCTTCGCCGATCGGCGCCTCCAGATACACGAAGGTCGGGATATGTCGTTGGATCTCGGCGCAGAGCTCCAGTTTGGACAGGTTCGCGTCATTCAGGCCAACGTTATAAGGCTGGTTCCTCATCTGGTCGAAGTGATCCAGGCCCCACAGAAAGACATTGGCCGCATCCCGCACATGAACGTAGTTTCGCTTGAAGTCCCCTTCGAACACCACCACCGCATGATCCGTGACCGCCCGATAGACAAAGTCATTGACCAACAGGTCAATTCGCATACGAGAGGATACTCCGAAAACCGTCGCGAGCCGGAAGGTAATGGCGTTCCCGGCATCCAATATGGCCTGCTCAGCCTCCGCCTTGGTCGTTCCGTAGAGCGTCAACGGGCGAAGCGGTGTCTCCTCGGTGCAGTACTTGCCCGGCTCTCCGATGCCGTAACCGCTATTGGTTGTGGGAAACAGGATCCACTGATCTCTTGATCGCATCGAGAGTAATAGCCGTATCGCCTCGAGGTTGGTGGATCGCGCTGCCGTCTGATCCTGTTTACACAACGGCGCACCAACCAGCGCGGCTAGAGGGATGATGACGTCCTGATCCTTTATCGCTCGTTGGAGGAGATCCTTGTCCCGGCAGTCCCCGCGGATGACGGAGAATCGTTCATTGCCGCAGCAATCTAACAGGCTGTTCTGCCCGAACATGAAGTTGTCGAGAATAGTGACGTCATGGCCGGCAGCAAGCAATGCCGGCGTCAGGATTGAGCCGATGTATCCTGCGCCGCCGGTCACCAGGATCTTGACCATAACGAGCCTCCAGCAGCAAAACAGTTAGCGAATGTGGGAACGATAATGCAGCGTGGTAGAACAGGCCTGAGAACATGAGCGCTTTAGCTGGTCCCATCGCCACCACCCGGTAGCCCTGGGTGAGGAGGAAGTCGGCAAGGTAGGAGCCGTCCTGGCCCGTGATGCCGGTGACCATCGCAGTAGGTTGAGTCACGTGATCTCCGTCAACCGCCTTCGGTCGCTAGCAAGCCGGCAGGCTGGAAGGCTCATCCAAATGCGGATTGCGGAATGCGAAATGCGGAATGAACCGCAAGAGCGTACGAAGGTACCTCTTGAATGCGGACTGGCGAATGCGAAATGCAAAATGTCCTAGGTCCAAAGTCCAACGTCCGAGGTGCTAGCCGAATGCGGAGTGCGGAATGCGGAATGACACATCGCTGGAACGCGCCTCAATTTCGAATTTCGATTTGTGAATTTCGAATTTGACATCCGAATCAGGTCTCAGCCGGGGGTCAAGAGAATTTACTCACTCCTGGTGAGGAAAGCTGAGTTCGATACCACGCAACCATGCGCTTGAGCCCATCACGGAAGGGCGTTCTGGCCCGAAAGCCAAACTCCTGCTCAGCCCGGCTGGTGTCCAGGCAGCGTCTCGGCTGTCCATCGGGCTGGGTTGCATCCCACACAAATTCTCCACGGAAACCTGTCAGTTCGGCGACTATGTCGGCCAGCTCTCGAATCGAGACCTCTTGACCCGAGCCCAGATTGACCGGTTCCGGTTTGTCGTAGCGCTCAGTGGCGAGGCAGATCGCGTCGGCACAGTCTTCCACAAATAAAAATTCTCGCGTGGGGCGGCCAGTTCCCCACAGGGTCACCTTTTCCTCGCCTACTGCCCGAGCCTGAAGACACTTCCGGATTATGGCTGGGATCACGTGGCTGCTGGCAGGGTCAAAGTTGTCACCCGGACCGTAGAGGTTTACCGGCATCAGGAAGATACTGTTGAATCCATATTGCTGACGATATGCTTGACTTTGGACCAGCAGCATCTTCTTGGCGAGGCCGTAGGGTGCATTCGTCTCCTCGGGATAGCCATCCCAGAGGTTCTCCTCACGGAAAGGCACCGGCGTGAATTTTGGGTAGCAGCAGATCGTCCCGAGTGCCACGAACTTCCTGACGCCGGCGGCCCAACTTTCATGCAGCAGCGGGACACTCATCATCAGGTTGTCGTAGAAGAACTCGGCAGGATGCTCACGGTTGGCCCCAATCCCGCCTACCCGGGCCGCCAAGTGAATCACCACGACCTGCGGGTGTTGAACGGTGAACGTTGAACGTTGAACGTTTTCGGAGGAAGAAGCCGCGTTACACGTTGACCGTTCCACGTTGAACGCATCGGAGAGCAGGCGTTGGATCGCGGATAGGTCGCGAAGGTCATAATCTCTGGAGCGGGGGACGATGATGTCTGTCGCCCCGCGCTGCTTCAGCTTCTCGACCACGAAGGATCCGAGGAAACCCGCTCCACCGGTCACGATGACACGCTTGCCGCGCCAGAATTCGTTGCTATCCGGCCAGTCGGGCGAACGTGACACGTTGAACGTTGAACGTTGCACGATTACCTGTCTCCCAAGATGTTGACCTTCGGTCTGCGGCGAGGGCCTGGGGCGGATTCGACGTAGGTCATTAGATTGGCTATCTGACGGATTGCTTTGTCAGCAAGATCGTAAGCTTTGTCAAATTCCTCTCTGCTTATGTATTCACGATCCAACGCTACGTAAAGATCGGACCTCACCTCAGCCGCTGAACCTTTCGCCCGACCTAACAGGTCCGCAAACAAGTTCTGGGTTCTGCTTTCGAATCCTTCGGCGACATTGCTCATCGCGCTTACGCTGGCTCGTCGGATCTGATCTTTGAGGCTGTAGTCGCGGGAGAACTTCTCCTTCTCCGTCAGGGTAAAGATCACCTTTGCAAGCTCGCGAGCTGTTCTCCAGGCCTCCAAGTCTTCGAACCGCTCAGCCATGTCAGGACACGTTGAACGTTAAACGTTCCCCATCACCGTAATGCGTTACACGTTCAACTGGACCACACACGTGCTGCCAGAGGGTCAGGCGGACTCTCCGCGCTGGTACGCCTCAATCTTGTCGGCCAACGTCTGCACGGTCTCACCCGCAAACAGGCGATCCCGCAGGGCAAGGTAGTCCCCCCTGCCGAGCTGCAGCGCCGCCAGGACCCGAGCGACCTTGGCCGGGCTCATGTGCGTCAGGAGAACGTCCGCTGCCTCCTGCAGCACCTCCGGTTCCTTTGGCACCCTTACCGTCATAGCTGCTCTCCTACGACCGACACCACATAATCCACCGGGTTCAGCACCTTCAACTCACCCACATATCGACCGACCACCCTATGATCACAGGTCAGGAAGTATCGGGAACTGCTCGCCTCCGCACATGCGATGTGCAGTCCGTCCAGCGGACCAATGCCTTGGGCCTCCAGCCGCTGCGCTCGTTCTATTATAGCACGGTTGACCACCTGGCGATGGTTCGCCAGCCCAAGGCATCGAACCACCCACGCCTTTCGCAAGGGGAAGGGATTGCGGCTGTTCTCGTACTCGACTACAACGGAGGACACAAGTTCTGTCTCGCCCCCCTCGACCATCTGTAAGATCACCCCAAATGCCAGGGTCTCCAGCCAGATCCTCGGCTGCCCTTGGTCATCGAACGGTCGCTTATATACGTTTGTATCGAGGTAGATTCTCATCTTCGGTTCACCGTCCAATACGTCGTCTTACTGAACGATGAATTGAGCGTTGCGATAGCGACTGTCCGCCGCATCCTTGATCAGCCCGAGCACCAGTGCGTTCCTGACCTCGATGACCCCTTCCTCCACGCTGATTCTCGGCTCAAACCCCAGCTCCCGCTTGATCTTGGCAAAGGACACGGTGATGTCCCGCATGTCCCCGCCGAAGCTCAGGTCCTTGTGCGTCACCTTCAGCCCGTCCACATGCTTCTGCACGAGGGCTACGATCTCATCCTTCGTGTAATTCCCATCGTCGGACCCGAGGTTGTACACTTGCCCCCGAACCTTCTCTTCCGGAGCCGACAGGCCCAGGATAATTCCGTCCACCACGTCGCGCACATGCACGAAGGATCGCGAGTATCCGCGCTGATAGATCACCAGCTCCCGCTTGGTCAGGGCCTCCAGCACGAACTGATTCACGATGAGGTCGAAACGGGTGCGGGGGGAAATCCCGAAGAGGGTGGCAAAGCGAAAAACCAAAGGAGCACATCTGCTCCGGTCCGCTTGCCGCAACAGGTATTCCTCCGCGGCGATCTTGGTCTCCGCGTACAGGGATTGCGGGTACAGCGGGGACTCCTCCGTGACCGGCTGGCCGTTCTCGCCGACGCCATAATTGCTGTACGTGCTCGACAGCACGAAGCGCTTCACGCCAGCCGCCTCAGCCGCCTCGAAGACCTGCTGTGTGGCTTCCACGTTGTACCGCCAGGCCACCTGCTTCCCCACCGCCTGACAGGCTGGGAATCCGACAATGGCCGCGAGATGCACTACGGACGTTGAACGTTGAATGTTCAATGTTACACGTTCAAGGATGCCAGGGTCGCAGACGTCGCCCTGTGACGAGTTGAAAGTTGAAGGTTGAAAGTTGAAAGTCAGGGACTGAAGAAACGCCGGATCCGATACATCTCCCTTCACGAACCGGAAGTTCGGGTGGGAGAAGTAGGCCAGGATGGACTCGCCGCCAAA
>Ga0315282_10010313_pt1 | contig 14667 bp, 11 predicted proteins | sample YL17G07_20_MG_FD_203693 | JGI IMG/M metagenome (GOLD analysis project Ga0315282, IMG submission 203693) | Sediment microbial communities from Yellowstone Lake, YNP, Wyoming, USA - YL17G07_20 | ecosystem: Environmental > Aquatic > Freshwater > Lake > Sediment | place: USA: Wyoming | collected...
GAGTTCGTATCTGAAGGCGTCGAGTAGGAATATTGCTACTTTTTCTCTATGGGGGTGGACGTAGTTTTGCCAGAAGTTTCTTTGGTTTGTGGCCTCTGCGATTTGCCATTTTTGTTGTTTTTCTATGGCGAGGGTGAAGGTGTTATTTAGTTTTCTTAGCCATTCTTGGTATTGTTCTTTGGGTGTGTCTATGAAGAGTTCTTTTACTTTTGACTTTATTGGCTCGTCGATGGTAACGAGTTCTCTGTATAGTTGGTCGATTTGCCACCAGCCGTCTTCTTTGCTGTAGTTTTCTAGCAGTGTGGTTGCTTCTGATGTTTTGTCAATGATGGTGAGGGAGTTTTGGATGGATTCGAGGAGTTGGAGGGAGAGGTTAATTATTTTCCATTCTGTGAAAAGGCCGAGGCGGTACCATATGTGTTGTTGTCTTTTTTGTGTGAGGGCTTTGATGTAGGTGAGGTTTTTTCTGATGCCTTTTAGTCCTTCGTTGCCTATTCTTGTGAGGATTTCTTCTAGGAGTGCTTCGTCGATTACTTTGAAGCTGGTTGCGTTTTCTGTTTCGGGTCTGCCTTTTACTTTGGTGGGGATGTCGTATTCTTTTTCTAGTTGTTGGGACCATTGGGTGAAGTTTTCTTTGTAGTCTTCGTTTGATGCCCATTCTGGGACGAGGGTTGCCCAGAATTTTCTTTGGTTTTTGGCTGGGAGGATGTCGCTGAATTCTTTTTCTGCTAGTCCGTTTGAGTTGTGGACGAGTTCGGTTAGGAGTATGGTTGCGGCTAGGCGTTTGGGGTTGGGTGTTTGTTCATTTTGGGCTGGTTTGTAGCCGTATTGTTCTTGTAGGATTTGTAGGAATGTTTGGTTGAGGTTTGTTTTTTCGAGTGTTTGGGTTAGTGTGTCGTGGTGTTTGAGGTAGGTGAAGATGGCGTGTTTTATGTCGAATTGGTGGGGTTGTTCGAATATTGTGGCTAGTAGGGCTTGTTTGAGTTTGTCTGGGTTTAGTGGGGTTTCTGTGTCGCCTAGGATTTCGTCCCATCTTGTGGCTAGGCGTCTGCAGTTTGTGGGTGTTAGTATGGTTTTTAGCTCTTTGTCTGTTGGTAATCTGAAGTATTGGTTGAGGATGGTTGGGAGGTCGAGGTCTAGGCGGTTTCCGAAGATTTCGTAGTCTCTTAGCCAGCTTGGTTCTAGGGCTTTTTCTGGAATGTAGATTAGGCGTTGTTTTTTGAAGTTTTTTTCAGTTTCTATTTGTGTGCGTATGGTGAGATAGCTTCCTTGATATTTGATAAGTTCAACGTTTTTGGGGGTTGTGTGTTCCACTAGTGTCTGGAGGGTTCCCCCGTTGTCGTGCCATACTACGATTGGTGTGTTGTTGGAGAATGCTTCGTTGATGGCTGCTTGTAGGACTGTTTTTAGGTTTTGCTTGGTCATGTCTATTTAACCCTCTGAGCTGCTTTGTGGAGGAGTCCTGCTTCTTTGAGGGGTTCGATGTTTACTCTTACGCCGTAGTCGATGACTGGGTTGTAGCCGTTGTCTCTTATCTCAGCTATTCTTTGTTGCACCCACGTTGGGTTTTTGGGCAGTTTTGTTTCATCTGGACGCGGATTGTGAACTGTTTCTAATGCCTTTTGGAAGCTTTGAAGTTCTTCTAGTAGTGATGCTGCATTTTCGAGTTGATTGGAAAGTTCTTTTTCCTTAGTTCTGTTGCCTTGATCTCTTGCTTCTTGAAGTTCGCGTTTTAGACGTTCGGTTTTCCATTTTGCTGCTTCTAGTTCTGGGTTGAGGTACTTTGTTAAGATTTTTGGGATTGCATCTCGGTCAAGTTTGTGATAGTAAAGGAAGATGTTGATTGCTCCTATGGAGCCTCGGGCAGTTGAGAAGTTGGAGGATGTGAGATGCCAGAAGACGGGGCGGCGTTTGTAGAGATTGACATGGAAATCAAAGTATTCAGTTACAATCCACTCTTCCAAGCTTTTTCCAAGGATTTCTTTTATTTCTCTTTCTTTTTCATCCACTTTTTCCTTGCCAAAATCATTGGTTAAGCATCTTCTCACGTTGTTAATTAGTTCGTGAAATGGAAGAATAGCATCTGGGTCAGATTCTAGTGTGTTTTTAATATAAAAGGAGACAAGGCGCGCTAGATGATTCTTTACCTTCGCCTCAATATCCAACTGTGATTCAGTTTGCTCTTCTTCTTTTTCCGTCTCAGAGTCAAAAGATGTTGGTTCTCCGCGCTGGAGAGCAAGCTCTTTTTCGATAAGTTCCTTGTCTTCCTTGCTGATACCATAGATACGATAAACTTCCTCATCTATAAGCCCTTGAAGCTTTTCTGTACGTTTTTGTATTTTTTCCTCTCTTTTTAAGGCTAACAAGGAGAGTTCACGAAGATGTGTGGTTTTAGATGCTGAGATGGCTCGAATGTCTTTAAGTGAACTCCAATCACTCCAAACAAACTGTTCTGTGAATGGATGTCCGGTTATTGGTTTTTCCATGGGATTATGGTCATGTAATACTTGAAGAATCCAAGGTTTAACAAAAATAGTCGAGGTCTCGTTACCAGTGTTCCATTCTTGGAGTAAGTCGTGAGCCTCTCGAGAAAGAGTGGCAAGTATTTTTTGACTTAGACATGTTTTGTTAATCGGCAATGGCGCAGTATAGGCCTGTTCCCATTTGCGATCAGGGTTTTGCATTACTTTTAATACATGAAACAGTTTGCTTGAAAGGCAACCAAGCATGTTCCATGGATCGAAATTCCCATGGATAGTGCGCTCAGCATGCCCAGAAATGCAGCCTTTGGGCAAATATCGAATGGCAAATCCCGTGATGCTGATATAGCCATACGTTAATCCTTCGCGGAAATATAATTGTTCATTTCTGATGTATGCGTTTGGGAAGCCTCGAATTTCCTCCCCGTTATTTTTCCAATTCAGTACCATGTCGACATCCGCGTAGAACTTTGCGAACTCCCCACCTTTGGCAAAAGGGACCCACTTCTTTCCATAACCAATGTTGTTCTGTGGGACCTCCCAAAATTGACGAATGAAGCGTTTATCATCGCCTGTCTGAAGGCCTACCTTTACATCCGCAATTTTTTCTTCCTTGGTTTTTGCCGTTATGTCTCGGTCTAGCGGGGGATATTTTGTGAAAAGCACTCTCAAGGAAGGTGAAGCCCAATACGCATAAGTGGTCCCAGGAATCTGGGCGAGGTCGCTGAATTTAGTTCGAAACCACAATTCGTGTTCCCGGTCTTCTAAGTATACGCAAAAAGAGTCACTGAATGCTTTCTCCTTCTTGTAAGTATCAAACATGGTAAGCCTAGAGAAGGTACATTCCCTTTTTTCAGTTGGCAAGTCGCTTTGGGTTTCTAATATTTTACGTATGACAGTAGTAGCGGTTTCTACAGTAGCGCCATCCAAGACCCCAGAGCCATTATCAACAATTAACTCAGGTAAAGCTTCATTCCACAAAATGTCCTCCCTTAAAGTAAGAAAACTTCTTAAAAACATGAAAGTTCGAGAAGTGAGCATCCCCACAAATCCATTAGATTCCGCTAGATCCACTGTTTGTTCAATAAAGGCAGCGTAGTAATCGTGCTTAGTTCTTGGGAAATACTTTTCAACGTATTCCTTAGTCTTCATGGGCATGTCGCCGTAAGCTGGATTCATCAAGATTACGTCATATTTCTCGGATAGTATCCCTAATAACCCGACTGATTTCTCTGCCTCTGTAGCGAACAACAATGTTCCCATGTCTCTCTTTTCCATAGCTTCCTTCTCAAATTCTTTTAGGGCACTAAGCATATGCCCTAAAGTAACTTCCTTCGGTATCGCAATTATTTGAACAGCTTTTTTATCCTCTACAACCTTCATGCTTAACTTAGTCTGTCCTTCTATCTTTCCACTCATTGATATCGCCGTCTGTCCTTCAATTCGAGGAACTAGAACAGCTTGCACACCCGCCTCCCGCCTCCTCCTCTCCAAAAGCTTCTCAAAAGGCTCCCTAACCTTCAAAAGGCTGCCAATCTCGTAGGTATATTCCAAATTCTCAAAAAGCTTCGCAAAAATCATCTGCAACTCAGGGTCGTCTGGAAATCTCTCTAGAAACACTTTCCTAACCTTACCATCCGTGATACGAGCATCGGCGCAAACCAAATTCATCTTCGTAACCTTCAACTTTGTATTATATGACTTAGCCTTCAGATACAAACTCAAAGCAGCAAGCTGAACAGCCCTCAAATCAATATCAATACCAAACAGATTATTCTCTAAAATCAGCCTAGGAATCTCCTCAACAGGCGTATCAGGCTCAGCTTCCCTATACATCCTAAACAAAACATCAAACGCATAAACAAGGAAATGCCCGCTGCCGCATGCAGGGTCCAACACTTTAATCTCCCTAACACTTTTTTTCTCTCGTGGTGGCGGTTCCTGGCTCAACGGAACTAAATAAGAACAAAACTCGTCAACCGTATCTCCAGAAGGATTATCCAACTGCTCTTTCGTCCTCTTTATAGGATCGCCCAGTTTCGGACAACGACCATTCATTTCCAGCCAAAGCCGACCCAACGTATTATCCACCAAAACCCGAACGACCCAACGAGGCGTATAAAACTGGTTAATAACAGGAATATCATCCGCCTTCGGCTTCCGCTTAGCCTTCTTAAACTCCGCCCTCGCCTCTTCATTGTAATACTGATAAATCCAACCAATAACGTCATCTTCCTTCCAATCCTCTTCAGGAACCTCTTCACCCAGAAGCCTAACCAATTCCAAAAGAGCCTTATGCCCAAGAAAAACAAGGCTATATTCACTATTAACATCAAACAAAACCCTAATCTCAGCACTCACCTCATCAAAAGCCTCAACCAAACCAGCCTTCAACAACTCATAAGGATCAGAAAACCGCTCACGCTCAGCAAGCTCATACTCACGCCTACTACGCCCACCATAAACATCCCGCCTTATCACCGTCTCCTTAATCAAATTACGAACTTCCATAGCCCTCAAAGCCGCAATCCTATTCACATAAGTAAAACCAACATGCCTCACATACCTACCAAAAGCCTCACCAAAAGAAATATCACCAGCCTTCTCCTTCTCCAACGCCTCAACAATCCTCTGCCTCAACTCCTTATCAGCAGCAGAAAGATGCGGAAGCTTCTCAACAGGCTTTATCTCGTTCTCATCAATCCCAAGACGCCTAAGCTGAACCTTCACATCTTCTTCAACAACACGCCGAGCCCGACCAACGACACTCTTTAAACGAGACCTCCGCTCCTTATCCATCAAGCCCCTTCACGCTCAACCTCAACCCTAACCCTAACCTTCTTCTTCCGACTAACGCCATACTGAACCGCATCCTTAGCCTCACCCACAATCTGCTCAAAATCCTCAACCGACTTAACAGTGTCCTCTTTAAACCACTTCTCAGGAACCGTCGGCTTCTTCTTTTCCTCAGTTTTGGCTAAAATATCTACTAAGACCCTCTTCGCCTTCTCAAAACGCCCACCAACAGCCTCAATGTTGTAATTCAGCGACGAAAGCGACTGCTTACACACTCCACAGACAAACTCATGCTCATCATACTTGCCTTTCTCCCCACCGCCACACAAAAACTCTCGCAAAGGCTCCAGAGCCTCATTCACGACTTTAACGTCCAGTTTCTTAGACCACTTCTCCAACTCATCGATAGCCTGCTCAGTCCTTCTGTGCCGCTCCGAATGCAGACTAACATACAGCTTTTCATACTCACGCTTCAGCAGGCTAAACGTCTCGTAAACGTCTCCCCACTCATCAAGCAACAAGCGACTGCCAATCTTCTTCTTTAACGACTCGCCCTTACTTCTCAACTCATCCTTCAACTGCACAAGCTCATCCAATCGCCTATCAACAAAGTCGCTCACTGAACGATAAATCGCCAGCTTACCCGAATTGACAAAATCCTTCAACTTAGAAAGAACCGGAACTCCTTCTTTTATGGGCTGTATTGTGCCTTCATCAATAAACCTCAAAACCTTCAGCGTATAAGACGGCTGCTCCTTTATCCCCTCAAAAGCATTCTCCAACTTATCCAAAACACTGACATAGGGCATGACATGAAAGCCTTCTTTCATCTTCAAATTCTGAATATCTTCCAGAAAATCATCAGCAGCGGTATCGAGTTCCTTAGATATCTCCTCAACCGTCGGCCCTGCTCCCTTGCCCAACACTTCAGACATCAAACGCCTCGCCAAATTCTTCTGCTCCGTAGACACCGTAGCACCCAACAGAAACCTAGCCTTTCTAAAATCCCGAGCACGCGTAAAAAGATCATGAGACGCCCTTTCCTCAGGCGAAACATAAGTCCTGCCCTCACTCTCCACATGCAAACTCCCATTCTTGAACAAAGTCGCCAGAGTCAACCGCACAACTCTTGCATCCCACCCATAAGGCGCATCACCAAAATGCTCCTCAAAACACAACCCAGTACACTCCTCACCTCTCTCGGTTCGATTTTTGACCTCACCGAGAACTGCGTGAGCAACCGGAGCACTTACCGAAATATTACCATCCTTATCCACAAGCTTCAAATCAGAATAAACTGAAGGCAAACTCCCCGCTTTCCACACCAGAATGGCGCCAACATCCTCATCCTCAACTCTCACACGCGCCATGTCAAACATCGTAAACAACTCATTAGCCAGTCTCTTCATGTATCGGTTGAACACATCACTCAAGTCTTCTTTCCCAGCAAGCTTGTCCTCCTCGCCACGATAGATGACAACCCCATTTCTAGCCGAAGAAACCAAAATGCCTGGAAGCTCATCATTCCTAACGATCTCAATTTCACTCCGATAACGATCCAGCTCCCTCATCTCCTGAGGAGAAGTAGCCCTTCGTTCTCTTTCACCCAAGGCCTGCTCAACAGCCAAAACCCTCTTAACCTTGTCTTCAAAGGCATCGTTCCCACCACAAATCCAAAAAACTGCATCCTCCTCCGCGAGACTCTTGTTGTAGAGCTCTGCGAAGGGGTCCTCACGATTGCTAACCCAATATGGAGTGTAAAACCTCAGCTCGAGAGGACCCACTGTTGTAACCTCTTCATCATCGACCCATAAATGAACTTGAAACGCTCTAAGCTTCTCATAATTGTAGACCTTAACCTCCTTCAAACGGTCTTTTGCAACCTCCAAAACAAGAGCCTCCTTGTCAGTTGCCCTTGGTGTTTGAGCCGCTACATCTTGCTCAAAGGTCCTCTCCATCTCTGTCAGAAATCTAAACTTCCCCTCGTCTTCCTTAACCCACCTGCCCTTCACAAGACTCTCGAGACAAGCGCGAACCTTCTCTTCGTGTTCCTTTTGATCCACTCCTAACCCCGGATAAAGCACGGCAGCTAAGTTGGATACGGTACAAGGAATTTCCTCCCCGACTTGTTGGAGAAGGAAAAGGGCCTTCGCAACAGATTCCAGCCGCATTCCAGCAACTTCGCCAGCCTTTCCGATTTCGCTCTCAATCAAAGCCTGCTGCTCTGAACGGATGGCCTTTAACTCCTCAACAATGGCGTCATAGACATTATCAAATGTTATTAAAGCACCAACATCGTTATCAACAAGTTTGAGGAGCGCCCACTTGGCTACCTGCAGCACCGCTCTTTCTCGCCCAGTCAGTTCCGGTGAAACCCTTCCCCGAGACCTCAAGACACCAAAAATGTTAATCATGAGTGGCACATGGTAAGGCATCAATGGGTAACTTTGTAAGAAAGCTTCTTGGCTCAACCTCGTAAGAAGCCCAGAACTGTCTCTTGCAGGTTCCTTGATTAAGGCGCTCATTTTCAATGTTCCCTCAAATTTTCGATATAACCCATTCAGTTCTTTGAAAGCCTCTGACTCCTTATTCTTCTTCAACAATCTTTCGTTAACCACAGTAGCAATGTTTTCAGGCCGCAAATCCACTCTAATTCTAAACCTGTCTCTAATCCACTCAAGCTCAGGTCTTCTGGCTTCTATCTGAGGAAGAACTTGCTCAATAGCCTCTTGCGCTGTGGCAAAAATCCAAACCTTTCCCTTGCCTATCTTTTCCGCGTTTTCAGCCAAGGCATTGAGCTCAGTAAGTCGATCCACTCCTCTTCCAACATAAAGCCCAACTTCGTCAAGCAACAGTATAAATCGTCCATCTTTCGGGTCAACAGTCTCCGCCTCCTCCAACAGTCTCCTAGCAAGCTTCTCCGGATTCATAGTAAACTCTTTCTCTGCATCCTTTATCGCCTCCTCAGCCCGGGCCTCAGACGGATATGCCTTAGGATCAACCTTCGTCAATCCGCGAACCAAAGCTGAACGAACCCTTGTCTCAATCTGCCTAACATCCTTCCACGGCATCCCTTCCTCCTTTTCAACGAAATCCACAAAACTCTTCAAAAGTCCTTTTTTTCTAAGCATGCGTTCAACTTCAGCGACCCAGAAAATCTCCGAAAATCCAAGCTCTCTCAACAAAATCCTAAACAAAAACCTCGAAAGATCTGGCTCTTTCGTGCGGTCAAAATCCAGCATATAGACAAACAGCGGTCTTGTTTTTAGCTCCTTAGCTAGAATAGCCGTACCTCTTATTCCATGCTTTTGCGCAAAATATTCGGCAACTCCCATCTCGACGCCACTGGACAGGCGTATCTTCTTATTAGTCAACATGTACCCTAACATCTTCAGAAAATGACTCTTCCCAGACCCGAAAAACCCAGAAACCCACGCACACACCTCTGACGGACGCCCTGATCTAGCCTCTATATAGAGGTCAACAATATCATTCAACGCATCCCGAATTTGGTCGGTGACAACATACTCTTCGACTTCAGCGCTCGCTATATCTTCTTCATGAACATCAATTTTGACAACAGGCGGTATCCTTCGACCAGGATCTTTTTCGAACAAACTCCTAATTTTCATTATTTCCCCTCTAAAGTATTTCTGCGCGGTAGTAACTCTTTATTGTTTCCCCCTTTTCATTCAGCATCTGCCCCTCTCTGTCGCCAGGATAACCAACGACAAGAGTGCACCCAAGGAAACCCTCTAAAGCGGAAAGAAGCACCGAAACATGCACGAAAGGGTACAATGCGCCACACCTTAGAAGGATCGCGCAATGATTAACTCCTTTAGCCTTGAGTTTGTCCTTTAATTGCGATGCTATCTCCTCAGGCAGAATGCGCTCCAAATCACCCTTCATACTATCTCTTCTTTCTCTTTCTTGGCTAACGACCTTAGGGTCGAGAAGCCTAAACTTCTTAAGAGCAAATATCATGAGGTCAGGCATCCAGATGATTTCAGCCGAATACCCTCGTGTTTTAAGTCTGCGCTCCAAATTTTGAAACTCGTCGAGAGCTCTCAGCTCCTCAGCAGGGCTATAAAGATAAATATAATAAGGAACATCCACCACTGGTCTCTTCCCTTCCATTGTCGCAATTACCACATCTTCCAAACGACGAAATCTATTTTCATCCCAAGGCGCCATCAAGCCATTCCTCCAAAGAGCGAAAACGCGTAGTTAATTCAACAATTCTACCCAACCTTCGATATTCAATCCAGCCATGTTCTTGAGCAGATGACAAAGCTTGCTCAACATCTTCTTCGTTCATGAAGTATCTTTTCCATAATGGGCTGTTAACAGCTTCCAACCCGGAAATTCCCCTATCGATTAACCCGTATACCAAAAAAGTAAACGTTTCAGCTCTAATCAAGGGCTTCCTAATCTCCACACTGGGCGCTTTTTCCATGATTCCAGAATGACGCAAGAAAGCAAAAAATTTTCTGTGCCATGTATTATAAACCACAGAAGACCAAGATCTAAGCTCTGGATGACTCTTGGTTTCCTTTTCCATGAAAGCAAGATACATCTGTTTCGTCAATTTCAAAGCTCCGTATTGCATGAGGGCAGGCCCAACAAGTCCAGTTACAGCCCGGTCAACCAAGGCGTCCGAATTACAAACATATTGATAAAGTACCTGTACCTTGGAAGACTTTGGGGCATCACAGAGCATGAACTTTGAAACCTGTCTGCCACTCGGCAAAGGTCCATTATCAACAAAGAATCTACGCCTTACTGCCCTCAAAATATTTTCTGTCCACCTTGAAGAACCCTTCTTGAGAAGATTTTCTCGAAGCACCTTCTCCTTGGCAACTTTCCAGTCCCCACTACGAGCGTACTCACTTAATAGTATCATACTCTCCTCATAAACGGCGCCAACCCGCTGAAGAGCCGCAGTATATTTGTTAATCGATGTCAACCAATGAAGCACCCTAAACAATTACATAAGATAGCTGAAATCTTTTTAAACCCTTCATTCTTCACTCTTTCTCACGGGAATTCAAGCTGAAAAGAAAGCAGATATCTATCGCCATTGGTTGCTGAACACCTTATTCACATCCAGAATATTTCTTCCAAATTCATAATCGTTAATTCCGTTTTTGAACAATCTCGAATAAACACTTAGCATAATAGTGACTCTAATGATAGAGCTTCTCGTTATCGCCGTGCTAATCTTCTCTGCAATCATACTAGTCCTATTGCTGCGGCTGTCAGGAAAGCTCGGGAAAACCGCACTGGATCCAGAAGCTGTTAAAGGGGCTGTTGCCACAAGCTGGAAAGAACTCGGCGTAGACAAGGACATAGGCGCCATAAAAGAAAAAGCCACCGACATTCAAACCGCCGCTCAAGACCTGCAGACGCTCTTCAAAGTCACCCGTGGCCGAGGAGAATACGGCGAATTTCAACTCGAGCAAATCCTTAACGACCTTCTACCGAAGCAATATGTACACATCCGAGAAAAGATAGCGCAAACAGGCAAAATTCCAGACGCCCACATCGTCACCCCCAATGGGATAGTCTGCATTGATTCCAAGTTTCCCCTCGACAACTACCGAGAAATGCTGAAATCGTCTGATGATGTACAAAAACAGAGCTATGGAACAAGCTTCTGCAAAGACGTCGAAGGCCACATCGCCAAGATCAAAACTGATTACGTCAAACCCGAAGAGGGAACGACACCATTCGCCCTCGGCTTCATCTCCTCAGAATCGGTCTATCAATTCCTAACTGAATGTCATCCAACCGTAGTAGCCGACGCCGCAAAAGAAGGCGTACTCGTAGTATCTCCAGCCACTCTCGCCATCAACCTCAACCTCCTAACCGTGGGCCTCAAAGCCACAGAAATATCCGAAAAAGCCCAACAAATCCAAAACAACCTCACCAAACTCTCCAAATCCCTAAATGAAGTACAAGAATCATGGAACACACTCTACAGCCACATCGCAAAAACCTACAACAAAGCCTCAGAAGTTAACGACAAACACAACCGACTGAGAACCAATTTTGAACGAATCACAGAGAAAAAGGAAGAAACCTGAGGATGCCGGACGAAGAGAAGAAATATTACTGCGGGGTTTGTGGAAGAGAAATTAGCCGTGAAGAATATGAAAGCTACGATGGCATGTGCTGGGAATGCTGGGACGACCAGTTGACCGAAGAATCCGATACTATGTTCGGCGACCTCATGTAAGGACACCACTGCCGCACTCTAAAAGTTTTAAAGAATATAATAGATAACTCTGATTTAGCCCGCGTCAAGCTTTTCTTTTTGCGCCACAATTTGAGCAGAAAGTGGCTGTTTGGAGCATTAGTCCGCCACAGTACTGGCATGGGATCATGACAACTTCCCTTGTAATTACCTCCTTCTGAATAACAGGCTGAGTAGGAGGCGGAGGCAAGTAAGGAGCCGCAAATGTTGCTCTTGCGTTGTCAACTTGTCTCAGAATCATGTCCCTGAAAGGCTCTATCTCCTTCTTGCCGATTCCCCTGAGGTGAAAGATGTACTCTCCTTGATCGTCGGTAACCGAAACCCATTGGGCAATTACTCCGCCACTGGTTACACCCTGAAGATTCTTGAGGTCTATCTCAAAAGAAGCCCGCTCAGTTTTTGATAAGAAGCCTCTTCTCTCAAACCACAACAACCTCTGGTTAGTCAACACCAACGTGCCCGAATGTATCTCCTTCGATTCCACGGTCCTGTTTGTTGTAAACACGACAGCAACTCTTTGCTGCACTACAGCCTTATGATGCCTCTCACAATTTCCTTCCCAAGAATGCAAAACCTGCTCGTTAGGATTCAGAATTATTCCCTTTTGCCAACTCATAGGCGCCCACGAAGATTTCAGTTTACAATGAAACTCAACTTATCGTTTATGAATCCAAAAACAACATTCCTGATAATTCCCGTTTCAGTGCATTCACAGAAAATGAACCCCTATAAGAAAGAATCATTCACTCAAAAAGCACCCAAAACTAAGCACACTCACCATATTTCAGTTCAGAGGACACCACAACAACAAAACACATCAGTACAACATACGGTCATATGTATTCATAGTGTCGGACTCTGATCACACCCTTAAAAGGCAAAAAGAGTCGAATTTATACTCTAAAAGCAAATTAAAACCCAATTAATTACCTTTTCTTACGCTTAACAGTGTCTTCATGCAATTTATCAATCCACTCAACTTTGTACTTCGGTAGAGTATCTACTGCGAGAATAGGATACCCCAATAAGTCTCTTGCTTTGTCTGCAAGTGAGTCTAAACTAGGAGGAAATAGAAGTGTTCCATAAGGATAACAAATCCCACCCTTCAAGAAAAACTCCCTATAGATGGTCTCCTTATCAACGTAGCGTGCAATAATAAATGGAACTACTTCAAGCTCTGAGGCACATCTAACTTTTTTCTTAATCTCACCGCGTGTTGCAGCTTCATACTTAATCCAGTTTTTAATATCAACACCATAGGTGATATTGTCTTTACTAATAATAAAATCTAAATTAGGCGGTTGCTTATCCTCAACCCTTGCTTTTACCTCTTTACCTTTAAACTTAGATACATTTCTACCGAGTATTTTAAAGTCTAACTCCCTGAAAGCTTTTTCAAACAAATTTTCTGCGTGAATACCAGCAATAGCATGCGTAGTCAACTGAGCATTTATATCTCTACTAACTGCTCTTTTTTCTTCTAAGCGCGCTATAATTTTATTATATTCTGTTCCATAAAGGGTGAAAAATGACTCAGGAATTCGCTTGCCCGATGTTTTCCTACCAACATAGCCCACACGCCTCACAATACCTTCTCGAGCCATGGCATTCAGAGCCCTACCAGTAACCCAAGGAAAGAAGTCTCTCTCAAGTCTGACTTTTAGCTCTCTATCGGTAACGACCTTCCTCTCAGCAATAACCTCTTCAACTTTTAACTTGACAAACTTAAAGTGCCTGTCCCTTTTTTCTTGCTCGGCTTGTTCTCTAGCAAGTTCATATTCATCATAAGGGTCATAGTCAAAGTAGGCAGGCATTATCGAGCCCCTCGACATAGCTTCTTCATAGTTAAGCGGACTTTTGCTTATAAGTAATTCTAAAGCCAAAATATGCATCTATTGCTGTCAAAAACTGAAGTCCCGAGAGCTTGCTGGAACGGAATCCCCAGTTTCTTGAAAGGAAGAGACTGAATTAAAATTGGAGCAAAACACGAGACCACAGAAAACGTTTTACCCGGGTCTCTCGAAAGATACTTGGACGGATGCCCAAAGAAGACAAGCGCTTCCGCGGCTGAATACATAGCACTTGTACTTGAGTATCTAAATATCGTTGAAGTTGACCATAGTAGACCCTCAAAAATCAGATTAAGATAAGAATAGTTACACCAACCAAAAAGTGACAGCCTCACAGAACAAGCTAATCAACCGAAAAGCACCAGAACCAAGAAAAGGGTTCTGTTGACTCTTTGGGTCTCGCATGGACTGAGAGTAGGTCATGTTAACCCAGATTGGCTTTTTTCACTCTCACCGAATCAGTTGATAGGGTGATGATGATGCAGGGATTGTTTTTCAGGGTTGAAGATGCCGAAAACCAAGAAGAAATTTCAACAGACTGATTCATCCATAAAACGTAACAGCTTATTTAGCATAATATTAACTGGCCAAGCATTGAACAGAGTGATTATAGGTTTAAGAATGATGTTGCTGACATAAAAGAACGGGTGCGAGTTCGGCTTGAACAAAATCAACCTCGTGATACTCGCTTGTGTTGCAGTCTCGCTGCTCTACTGGTTTTCCGGAGCAGGCGACTTGATGAATGAATACTTGGCCTTTAGTGGAGCGCATCTGCTTCAGGGTAGAATCTGGACTGTGTTCACGGGTCTATTCCTCCACGCTGATGTCGTGCACCTGGCTGGGAAAATGATTTTTCTCTACGTTTTCGGGAACACGCTGGAGAATGAACTGAAAGCCAAGAAGACATTGTCGGCGTTCTTCGTCGGGGGAACCCTTGCTTTTCTTTTAGGCGTCTTCTTCTACGACCCGTCAACCCTCCTGATCGGGGCCTCAGCGGCGATATTCACCTTGACAGCCGTGGTCATGCTAGTAAAGCCCCTGAAGTTCTCCCTTATCTTTCTGATGCCCCAAGGACTCGTCGCCATCATCTACTTCACGTACAACGTGCTGGCAGTCTACCTCGGCGAGCAGAGCAACGTCGCCTACATCTCCCACGTCATCGGGTTCCTAATAGGCGTACCCTTCGGAGCAGCATGGAGTAAGAACTTCGCCAAAAACCTCCTCATAACCATAGCCCTATTCATAGTCTACCTCGCAATAGTAATCTTCCTAATCCCACTAATCC
>Ga0315282_10010314_pt1 | contig 14667 bp, 11 predicted proteins | sample YL17G07_20_MG_FD_203693 | JGI IMG/M metagenome (GOLD analysis project Ga0315282, IMG submission 203693) | Sediment microbial communities from Yellowstone Lake, YNP, Wyoming, USA - YL17G07_20 | ecosystem: Environmental > Aquatic > Freshwater > Lake > Sediment | place: USA: Wyoming | collected...
CTTCCATTTTTATCCCGGCGCTGCCGCGCTGTCGTTTGCGTCTGCCGGTTGTAACCTTGCGTGCAAGTTCTGCCAGAACTGGGAAATCTCGCAGGCCAACCCGGAAGACACGGACAATATGGACCTTTCGCCGGAAAGAGTGGTGGCATCCTCCACGCAATACGGGTGCGCGAGCATTGCCTACACCTACTCGGACCCGATCATATTTTACGAATACACCTATGACACAAGCGTGCTGGCGAAAAAGAGCGGGATAAAAAATGTACTGGTCACCGCGGGGTTCATCAGCGAGAAGCCGCTGCGCAAGCTCTGCGCGGTCACGGACGGCGCGAACATAGACATCAAGGCCATGAGCGAGGACTATTACCGGGAGGTCTGCTCCGGCTCGCTTGAGCCGGTTCTCAAGGCCTGCAAGCTTGCCTTGGAAATGGGAGTGATGGTCGAGATAACCAACCTGATTGTCCCCACCCTGAACGACGACCCGGAGATGCTCAAGCGTCTCTGCGGGTGGGTGCTTGAAAACCTGGGTCCGGACTGCCCGCTCCACTTCTCGCGCTTTTTCCCGCTTTACCAGATGCGCTCGCTTCCGCCCACGCCCACCGAGACCCTGGTCAAGGCGCGGGAAATTGCCCTGGCCGAGGGGATGTATTTTGTCTACATCGGCAATGTTGAGGTTCCGGGTGCTGCGGACACTTTCTGTCCGGGCTGCAAGAAGCGGCTAATCCAGCGGATGGGCTACTGGGTGGGAGAGTTGAACCTCCTGAACGGCGCCTGCAAGTTTTGCGGGCAAAAGATCAAAGGAGTGTGGAGCTGATGGGAAAAACCGTTGGCCAAATGGGCCGGAGAAAATTTTTCATGCTCACCGCGATGGCCGGGTTGGCCGTGGGGTTTTTGCGCGAGCTGTTCAAAAGTCCTAAAATCGCAGTCAAGCGCTTGTTCGTTCTTCGAAGCAAGGCTTCTGCGAAGAATGAAAAGGTGTCTCTGCATCCGGCGCAGTTTTACCGGAAAATAAATGCCGAGCGCGGGGGAGGGCAAGGATGAGGGTTAAAAGAATATTCGCGGCGGCCGCGGTTTTGCTGGTGGTGGTTTCGGGCTGCAAGAAGAAGGAGCAGCCGAAGCCGGTTCCGGAATCCAAGGCTGCGGAAACGGTTTTCGGGCCGGTGGTTGCCGGAACTTTCTACAAGTCCGACCCCGCGGTGCTGAAATCCGAGATCGAAAACTATCTGGGCCAGGCGAAAATCCCGGAGCTTAAAGGCCGGCTCATCGCGGTGATGAGTCCGCACGCGGGATATGAATACGCCGGCCCGGTGATGGCCTATGCTTACAAGGCCATTGCCTCGCAGGGCAGTAAAAAATTTGTGCTCCTCGCGCCCTCCCATCATGTGGGAGCGGTCGGCGGCATTGCGGTGCTCGATGCCGACTATTACCAGACCCCGCTGGGCAAGGTGAAGGTGGACCGCGGCAAGGTCAAGGAGCTTCTCGGCCAGGGACCGTGGGTGGCTGCGGATACGCGGTTCTTCGCGCAGGAGCATGCTGCGGAGGTGCAACTGCCTTTCCTGCAAGTGGCGGTGGGCAGTGACATCGAGGTCGTGATGATTGTCATGCCGGACCAGGGAATGGCAGGAACCACGGCGACCGCGCTCAAGACCGTGTTCCCGGAGCCGGACTGGGTGTTCATCATAAGCTCGGATATGAGCCATTATCATCCGGACAAGGAAGCGAAGAAGATGGACCGGAACACTCTCAACCTGATTGCCAAGCTGGACATTGACGGCCTGGCCAGCAGTTCGGAGACTCTTTGCGGAATCGCCCCGGCGCTCACCGTTATCTCCCTGGTCAAGCCGATGGAGGAATCCAGGGCGGTTGTGCTCAACTATCAGAACTCGTTTGACACCACGGGCCAGAACCCGGACCGAGTGGTCGGATACGGCGCCGTGGCTTTCCTCGTCAAAGAATCGCCGGCGCCGGGCAAAACCGGCGAGGCCGAAGAGCTCCAGCCTTATGGCGGCCCGCTCACTCTGGAGGAAAAGAAGGAGTTGATGAGAATCGCGCGGGAGTCGGTGGAAAGCTATGTCGGCAAAGACACGGTTCCGAATTTTGACATCAGGTTGGCGCGTTTGAAGGAAAAGGGAGCCGCGTTTGTGACCCTGAATGAAAACGGCAAGCTCCGCGGATGCATCGGCCATATCCTGGCGATGGAGCCGCTTTATCTTTGCGTGCGGGATGTGGCCTGCCAGGCCGCCAGGCACGACCCGCGGTTCCCGCCGGTCACCCCCCAGGAACTTCCCCTGCTGGATTATGAAATCTCGGTCTTAAGTCCCATGGTCCTGGTCAAGGATTTGAAGAAGGTGGAGGTCGGGAAGGACGGCCTCTTGATGAGGAGGGGAATGTACCAGGGCGTGCTCCTCCCGCAAGTGCCCGTGGAATACGGCTGGACCCGGGAACAATTCCTGTCCGAGACCTGCATGAAAGCCGGCATGTCCGAAAAATGCTGGACCTGGCCCGATACCGAGGTCTTCCACTTCCGGGGAATAGTATTTTCCGAGAAGGACTTTAAATAATGGCGTTTGACAGTTCTTCAGAGCTAATATCTAATAAGAAAAGAATTTAATCCAATGGCTGAAAACAAACAAAAAGTCATTGAAGCTTGTGGCAATGGAAAAGAAGGCAAGGAGCCATCCCCCAGAGAACAAGTGCTTGCCTATATTAATCTCAACCCGGATGAGAAACTATCAATTGTTTCCAAAATCTTTGGCTTAAAAGAAAGCACGATCCGGGCATGGAAAGCGCATAACAAAATGGGCACCTATAGCAAACAAAAAGCTAGGCGGGCTAATGATGCCTTGGCGAAGACAGAAACTCATGCACCTGTAAAAGTTTCGAGAGCTTCAAAAAGGGCCAATGATTTAGACGGCAAAAGCTGGCTTCGCTATTCCATAAGCGTCTGGAATGATATTAGAAAAACCAGGGAAGAGCTTCAATTAAATCATCCGGCAATGTTCCCGGTCCAACTCCCCAAAAGGCTGATTGAGATTTTTACTAATAAAACGATGAAAACCGTTCTTGACCCGTTTGTAGGAAGCGGGGCAACGCTAATCGCAGCAATGGAATTGAACAAGCAGGGAATCGGGTTTGATATTTCCGAGGAGTATATAAGGATTTGCAAGGAGCGCGTGAAAACTTTAAATCTTTTCAGCAAAAATATTCCGCCCCTGGTCTATCAAGTAGATGCCAGGAATTTATTGAAATATCTAAGCGAAAATTCAGTTGACCTCTGCATAACTTCGCCTCCCTACTGGGATATCCTTTCCGAAAAACGCACGGCGGACAATAAAGAGATACAAGACTACGAAGAAAGCAAGAATAATCTTAGCGCGATTAACAGTTATAAAGAGTTTCTTAAAGAGCTTGCTCAAATTTTTGAAAAAGTATTTTTGGCTTTAAAGCCCGGTGCCTATTGCTGTGTGAATGTTATGGATTTAAGAAAAAAAGATAAATTCTACGCTTTCCATTCCGATATTGCCGAATTTATGCCAAAGCTGGGCTTTATCTTTGATGATCTTATCATCTGGGACCGCAGACAGGAATACAATAATTTAAGACCCCTCGGATATCCCGTTGTTTTCCGCATCAATAAAATTCACGAGTTCATCCTTATTTTCAAGAAGCCGGGAAAATGAGCGTTATTGTTTGCGCTGACGATTACATCGATAATGATGTTGCTTATCTCCTCGGCTTGATTCTTATGCGAGGCACTTTTCATTATGAAAACGATATCAGAAGATTGATCATTCAGTTCCCATATAAATCACTCGAGTTTAAAACCCTGCCTCGGAGTAAAATTAAAATTGATAAAGAGACCGCGATAAAACTGGCGGTTGGATCGGTGGAAAACAGAATCCAAGAGCTTTTAGGGGTAAATGTCCAGGTAGTGGAACTGAATAGCGAGGTTCAATTAAAAGCCGTGTTCAATAGCAAAACCATGGCTTGGCGAAATTTAACCGCCATTTTCAATAACAAAAGAAGCTTTCAGGAATTTTCAGTCCCGGAAATTATTTACGACGCTCCTGAAGACATTCAGAAAGATTTTGTTAGGGGGATTGCTGATTCCGCTTCATCCCCCAATCCATCTGATGCCGGAAGAGCAGATGAGCAAAGAGTGGTGATAGAATTTCCGCACAAAAATTGGCATTTACCCGTTCAGGTCTGCCGACTTTTTCAGGAAAAACTAGGTATCAAGGTCAACCATATCTTATGGGGGCATCCCAATATAAGGGCTCCAAATGCCCCAAAAAGCAAGGCATGGGCAAAAGAGCATAGAATGAGAATCATTGCCGATGATTTTCAACCAATAGGCTTTCGATTCGAATATAAACAAATGATCTTTGAAGAATTGGTCAGATGGAATGTGAAAAAAGGGTTATACCAAAATACTCGTTTTTGCAATCCGAAAATCAAAAAATTGAGAAAAGACCAGATAAAACCAAATCATGGTGAGGAAAGATCCAAAGAACTGCCGGAAAGTCTAAGAAAACATTTTGACGCCTATTTTCAACTTTGCAAAGCTCTTGGCTGCGAGCAGGGAAAACCAAGCAACCAAACAGAAATGTTTGAGGATGTAGATGAATGAGGCAAAACTATATCCTGATGTCGTCAGATGGCTTGAAAGATATTTGAAAGGCCGCCATTCACATTCAGAAGTCCAAGCCTTTGATACCCATAAAACCAGGCTTTCAAAATTAATTTTTGGCCAAAATCTTCAAGATTATTTTCCTGAATATAATGCCTTTGACATAAAAGTGGATGTTACCGCCATCATCAAGACTCGCGGAAAAATTAAGCTGGCATTTGTGGAATGCAAGGTAAAGCCCATTACTTTAAAAGATGTTGGGCAAATTTGGGGATATAGCAGAGTCGCCAAACCGGAATTTTCATTTATCATTTCTCCAGAAGGAATATCAAGCCCGCTAAATGCCTTAATCAGCACCTATGGAAGGGAGGATGTTCTGGAATATTTTGAGGGCAGAAAAATCAAAATCGCCAAGTGGAACCTTGCCCGGCGAGAAGTTGATTCTGATTCTATTTTGCCGCTGGGATAATTTTTCTGATTAATAATTCTCCAAATAAAATTTCCTGACTTCAGCCGCCACTGTTTCAATTTCCCTTTGTTCCAGCTCCGGGAAAATGGGCAAAGCCAGCGAGCTTTTGCTCGCCTTCACTGCCTGTGGGAATTTTCCGGTTTTTTGCACAAGGGGCTTGAAGCAGGTCATGAGGTGGAAGGGACGGGAATAATAGATGGCGCAGCCGATTTCCTTTTGCCGCAAATGGGCGAGCAGGGCGTCGCGCTTTTCCGCGCGAATCACAAAAGAATTATAAGTGTGGCGGAGATGAGCCTTGTCCTCCGGCAGCTCAACCGGAGCGCCGGCCAGCAGTTGCCGGTATCTGTCCGCGCAGTTCCTCCTTGCGGCAATCCATTTTTCCAGGCGGCGCAGCTTGATGCGAAGCACTGCGGCCTGAATTTCATCCAGCCTTGAATTGGTGCCGACGGTTCTGCGGTCGTCCGTTCCCTTGGCTCCGTGCACTCTCAAGTCCTGGATGGCCTGATGAATCTTGTCCGAGTTGGTGACAACCAGGCCGCCGTCGCCAAAGCATCCCAGCACCTTGGTCGGATAAAAGCTGTAGCAGGTGGCGTCGCCGATGCCACCGATTTTAGTCCCCTTATATTCCGAGCCGAGCGCCTGGCAGGCGTCCTCAATCACGGCCAGCTTGTGCTTTTTGGCGATTTTCATTATGGGTTCCATCTCCGCCGGCTCTCCGAAAAGATGTATGACCAGGAGCGCTTTGGTTTTCCTGGTGATTTTCTCTTCGATTTTTGCAGGGTCAAGGTTGAAGCTGTGTTTGGCGATGTCCACGAACCGGGGATTTGCGCCCACCCAGGAGATGACGCCGGCGCTTGAAAAAAAGCTGTAATCGCTGGTGAGCACCTCGTCGCCTCGGCCCACGCCTGCGGCCTTGAGCGAGAGAATCAGCGCGTCGGTTCCCGAGGCCGCGGCCACCGCGTGTTTCACGCCCAGGTAAATCGCGCTCTCTTTTTCAAACGCCTCAACCTCCGGGCCGAGGATGTACCTCTGACTCTCCGCAACCTGGAGAAGCTTCTGCTCGATTTCCGGCTTAAGCTCCAGATACTGGCGCTTGAGGTCTAAAAAAGGAACTGCCAATTCCGGTCCTCCCTATCTTCCTTGAGCGCAAATTGTCCGATTATCCCTGCAAACTGTCAAGCTGAAATGGGGTAAACGGTGAACGGTCAACGGTGAACGGAGGAGCAAGCGGCCTTGGCTGCGAGACCGGTTTTTCTTTACAGCCGAACCGCGATGTGTTAAATTAGCCAGTGAGTCGGGGAGTGGCGCAGCCTGGTAGCGCGCCTGCCTTGGGCGCAGGAGGCCGTCGGTTCAAGTCCGATCTCCCCGACCAGATTTTTCAGGACGGACCAATTCCCATGTCGCACCTTGGCAAGAGCGTCAGTGAGCGTATCCCAAAGTCCGGAGGGTTCGAGCCTGGTCAGGAGTGAGGGGGATTGGCTGTTGGCCCATATTCGCGGGAGCTTCAGGCACTTGGGCAAGGAATTCCTTGAGAAGCGTTCGGCCTTGTTCAGCCTTTTCCCGATTCCGGGTTATGAGATTGGCAGTCTCGGCCGGGTCAGCCTGAAGGTCATAAAGCTCCTCGGCGCCGTCGCTTGAAGCCAGGTATTTGAAATTTTCAAAATAAATGGCTCGCTGCGTCAGGTTCAAGGGCCGAATCTGGATGGATGGGTCATCGGTGTTGAACGGGGTGGGATATGACTCTGCGGCTGCGGCCCAGGGATAGGTCGGGCCGGGGATTTTCAGGCCGGCGCTTTGGAGGATGAGGTTGAAAATGGCTCGGTCCTCTATAATGGAGTTATTGACTCCCGCAGGCTTGGAATAAGGATATTTTATAACCAGGGGGATATTCAGCACCTCGGAGTAAAGCCCGACTCTGTGCCCTATGAAATTATGCTCGCCCAGGTATTCGCCGTGGTCCGCGGTGACGATGACCATGGTTCGCTCGTAAAGCCCTCTTTGGCGCAGCCCATTTTCCAGGGCTTCCAGCTGCTCGTCCAGGTAAAAAATACCCGCGTCATGTTCCGCGACGAGGTGGCGGGATTGGACTTGGCTCAAGGGCTGGTTTTTCAGCATCAGCTGGTCTCGTATTTCCATCTTTTTGAACGCGAGTTCCGGCCGCAGGCCGGGAAACAGTTTGGCAATATGCGGCGGTGGATACCAGGGGCCGTGAGGCTCCATACAGTTGGCGAAAATAAAAAACGGCCGGCCGGGTTTTAGCGAATCAATCCATTTAAGCGCCCGGTCGTTTATTTCCCCGGCAGTGAGAAAGGTGACCAGGCAGGGGAAATAGAACCGGGACGGCATCAGCGGCTGGAGGCTGTTGACCAGATAGTTCAGGAGCGGGAAATGGAGGGTGATATAGGAGCGGCTGTTGGGGCCGTCGTAGAAATAATCAAACCCCTGGTTCAGGCGGGTTCGCCTTCCGGCCCAGGCGGAATTGGCGGACAGGCCTGCGCAAGCATAGCCTTGTTTATGCAAAATTTCCGGCAGCGTATTCAGTTGCCATCTGACGGTATCATAGCCTGGCTGCGCGGTTTTTTGTCCCGGGACTTTGTACGCGCCGTGCGAGCGGGGATACAATCCTGTGAACATGGAGGCATGGGAGGGCAAGGACCAGGACGCCACCGAGAGGGCGTTATTATAAATCATGGTTTGGGCGCTGTTTTCCTTTAAATACGGGCTGGTGGGCAGGTGGTAGCCGTAAATCGACAGGTGGTCCCTCCGCGCCGCATCCCAGACAATCAGAATTATATTGGGACGGTCTTGAAAGCCGGCCTGAAGAATGGCAGAGGTTCGCGCCGGAATATGCGCTTTATGAGCTGGGAGATGTTCCCCGGCCAAGTGCAGGCCAATAAGGCAAGCGAAAATCAGAGCTATGGCCAAAAAGCCGCGGCGGGCCGAAATGGGCAGGCCGGCTCGCAATTGATATATTACGAGCATCAACCCCACGAGCAAAACCGATTCCAGAAAAAACTGGAGAGGCTGATAGGCGAAGCCGATGTCAGGAGTGTAATATGCCCAGGCCATGGTCACCGCCAAAAAAGCAATATATAAAAACCATCGCCGGAATCCGCGGAAATTTCCGGCAAACCATTTCAGGCTGAAAGCAAACAAGGCCATGCTGATGGCGGTCAAAATTATGCTGACCGGAAGGCTGGCGTTCTTATAATGCAGGCGCCATCTGATAAGTTCCAGCCCGCCAAAAATGGCCAGATAGATAATGCCCATAATACAGACCAGCTTGAAAAGGAAATTTTCTTTGCGCAGCCAACTGAAGATATTGCTTATCGCCGCGGCCAGGATGCTGACCAGGAAAAATGTTCCCAGACCAAGCAGGAATAAGGGCAAGACCAGCTTTCCATGCAGGGTTGAAAACGCAAGCGCCTGGTTGAGGATGAAAAACAGGAGCCCGGGCAGGAGGCAAAAAGCCATCACCTGCCAAAATCCAGGACGCGGAGCAAGATTGGAAGTCGGCGAAGCCATTTTTCTACCAGTTGATTTTGTAAAGCCGAACTTCGCCCGTACGGCAAGAGCTTTCTCCCGCCCCGGGGCAGCCTCCGCTGGCGAGGAAGTTGCCTGCCCAGGATAGAGAATACGCGGAATGGCTCTCAATGCTTCCGACCAGCGCGCCGTTTGAGCCTTTCCACAACTTGATGGTTCCGTCCGGGCTGGCCGTGGCCAGGTTCCCGTTCGGGCTGAAGGCAACCGCGCTGGCGGATTTTTTGTGGCCGGTCAAAACGCCCGCGGATTTGCCGGTGGATGCGTTCCAGAGCCTGACATTTTTGTCAGAGCCGGCCGCAGCGATGATTCCGCCTCCGGGACTGAATTCAAGAGAATTTACCGTAGCGGCTATCGGCCCGTAAATGGTCTTCAGACTCTCCCCCCTGTTGAGCTCAAAGATTTGGACCATGGAATTCAGCCCTCCGGCAGCCAGAGTTCTGCCCCGGGGATTGAAGGCCAAAGAAGTCACGGAGACCAAAAAAGGCGCCTTCAGGGTTTTGAGCAATTCGCCGCTCGGAATCTTCGCGAGCCTGACCATGCCTAAACCCGAAAAAGCCAGCAGCGAACCGCCCGGGCTTACGCGCACGCAATTCACCGACCGGCTGGTGGAGATGGTTTTGACCAGCTCGCCTCCGGGAAGAGACCAAAGCTTGATGTTCCCGTCCGCGCCGGCTGAAGCCAGGATTTTGCCGCCGGGGCTGAAGCTCAAGGAGTTGATGCTCCCGGTATGCCCTTTCAAAGTCCGGAGCAGAGTCCCATCCGCAGCATTCCAGAGCCGGATGGTGGTGTCTTCTCCGCCCGAAGCCAGAATCGTTCCCGCGGGATTTATTGCCACAGCGTTCACCCGGCCCTTGTGAGCCTTTGCCGGGGAATTTTTCCCGACCTTCCAAACCAGCTCGAAAAGCGCCGCAGGCCGGGCAGGAGAAGGCTGGGGAGGAGGGGGGGAGGGCTGCGGCTCGGGCTTGACTATGGGTATGGCCGGGGCCGGCTTCTTGAAATGGCGGTAAGCCAAATAGCTGGAACCCGCGGCCAGAGCGATAATAACCGGTATCGCAATCCAGAGCGCAAGCCGTTTCTTTTCAGTCTTGGGCACCATCACGGTTTCGCCGGAAGGCTTGGAGTCGCGCTCCTGCGGCAGGGGAGGTGTCATGGGAACCGGCTCGGGAGGCGGGGCTGATGGCGCCTGGCTGCGCGAGGGAGAAGCCGCGGCAGCCGCGGCCTTGGCGAGCATGTTCATTAGCTCCGGGTCGTCTTTCAATTTTTCCGGAAGAGCCAGGAACTCCGCGACCGTTGCCGGCCGGTGCTCGGGGTTCTTGGACAGCCCCTTGATGATAGTCATCATATATTCCGGCTTGACTCCCGGGACAAGCTCCGGCTCCTCGTTCAAAATCTGGTAGGTTATCTCGCCCTGATGAAACGGCGGCGCGCCGCTAAGAAGCTCATAAGCCACGACCGCGAGCGAATAGATGTCCGTGGCCGAGGTTTGCGACTTGCCGCGCACTTGCTCGCGGCTCATATAGGAGAGCGTGCCGGAGATGGGCATGTTGCTCAAGCGGCTTATGGAGTCGCTCACGGTCCGGGCAATGCCGAAGTCCGCAATCTTGACCACGAGCTCCGGCGGAAATTTTCCCTCCCGCCGGCGATAGTCCGCAAGCTCTTTCTGGTCCATGCTGGTTTTGAACAGGAAGTTCCCGGGCTTGATGTCGCGGTGAATCACCTTTTGAGAATGCGCGTAATCCAGGGCCTGCGCCACCTGCTTGAGAATTTCCCAAGCCTCGTCCTCGCTAAGCTTGCCGCGCACCAGCAGGTATTCGCTAAGGGTGAATCCGGGAACATATTCCATCACCAGGAACCGGATGTCATCCGCTTCTTTCAGGTCGTAAAGCCTCACGATGTTATGATGGGTCAACTGCATGCTCAACTTGGCTTCCTCTTTGAGCTGGTTCAGCCCGCGAGCGTCATTGGACAGTTCGGGCGGAAGGCTTTTGAGCGCAACCTCTATGCCCAGTTCCGAGTCAACCGCATGATAGACCAGACCCATGCCGCCCCGGCCCAGAAGCCGCTTGATGGTGTAGCGGCCCTTGCTCTTGACCGCCTCTTCAAACGCGGATTCAGCCTTGCTTAAAACCTGGCCGGCGGCGCCCGGGTCCGTGGTCTGGCGGTGTCCGCATTGGGGACAAAATCTGGTGCCTTCCGGAATCCTGCCCCCGCATTTGGAACAGACAGACATCAAACTCCTTTGCCGGATATTTTACCACAAATCGAGAGCGGGGTCAGGCCTCATCATCGCTGTTTAACTTCGACGAAAGGGCCTGAACCCAAAACCGAAGCTCCCAAAAATTTTTACGGTTGGGAAGGCTTCTCCGGTTCCTCGCCCGAGCTCAAGGGAGGAACCACCACGAACAGGGTTCGAGCGTCTCTCCAAATCCAGAGCAGAACCTGGTCCTCGCCCACGCCTTCCATGGCCCGGGCATAATCCTGCGAGTTCCTCACCATGGTCTGGTTCACGCGCAGGACCACATCCCCGGCCTTAAGCCCCGAGGCGTCTGCTCTCGAACCCGGCTCCACCGCGCTGACCGCCACGCCGTCCAGGTTTTTAGGAATGCCCAGTTGCGCCCTCACCTCCGGGGCCAGCTCCTGCACGAGCAGGCCGAAGCTGCTCGGCCTGGCCGGTCCCGGCCTCGCTGCCTCCTGCTCCTCCTTCAGCTCCACCACCTCCGCGGAAAAATTTTCCAGCTTGCCGTTGCGGGAAATTTTGAGCTCAACTTTTTCTCCCCGCGGGGTCTCTCCCACCATGTTCTTGAACTCCGCGGCCGAGCTGACCTTCTGTCCGCGATACCCGGTGATGATGTCCCCGGGCTTAAGTCCGGCCTTCTCCGCGGGACTGTCTTCCCTCACCTCGGCCACCAGCACGCCGTTGCCCTGGTATTTGAAGCTCTTTTTAAGCTCCGGCGTCAGCTCCTGGATGGACACTCCCAGGTATCCGCGCACCACCTTGCCGTATTTGGACAGGCTTTCCATCACCGCCTTGGCCATGTTGGACGGGATGGCAAAGCCGATGCCGAGGCTGCCGCCGGTCTGCGAAAAGATAGCGGTATTGATCCCGATCAGCTCCCCGTCCAGGTCCACGAGCGCGCCGCCGGAATTGCCCGGATTGATGGCCGCGTCGGTCTGGATGAAATCCTCGTAGTCCGCAATCCGCAGATTGGCCCGGCCCTTGGCGCTGACAATGCCGCTGGTCACCGTGCTGGACAGGCCGAAAGGATTTCCGAACGCGAGCACGAACTGGCCTATTTCTATCTTGTCCGAGTCGCCCAGCTTGAGCGCGGGCAGGTCCTTGGCGTTAATCTTGATCAGGGCCAGGTCGGTCTTGGGGTCCTTGCCCATCACCTTGGCGTCAAAGCTGCGCTTGTCCGTGAGCGAAATCTTGATCAGGTCCGCGTCCGCAATCACATGGTTGTTGGTCAGGATGTATCCGTCCGCGGAAACAATCACGCCCGAGCCGAGCGCGGTCTGGATTTGCTGCCGGGGCCGGCCCTGGGAAAAGGGCGCGCCGAAGAACCTCCGGAAGAACGGGTCGTTCAGAAAAGGCGCGAACGGGTTGTCCTGGACCTGCACCTTCTTCTCCGTGTAGATGTTCACAATCGAAGGCATGGACTGGTTCGCTACCAGCATCACCTTCTTCTCAAAGTCGCTTAACCCAGCCGGGAGGTTCAAAGCCGGAACATTGACCCCAGGGACTGAAGGCTGCAAAATCACCGGCCCAAGCTTCTCCTTGCTCTTGAAAAACTTCAGCCCCTGCGACTCCTTGCCCAGAAAATATCCGCCCGCAACCAAAACCGCGGCCACAAATATTACCAAAATCGCTCTTGTGCTCTTCCTCGCCATCTGCCACCTCCAGACAAAAATAATACTACTCTCTTTCGATTGCAAGACCCTGGAAAAGTTCGCCTAATCCCGGGATACCGCCAAGCTGGCCCGGGCCCAAAATTCCATGATTAAAAATTCCTAAACCGCACAGATAAAATAGGCCAGCCACTTGACAAGGATGGCCGTCTTGCTAGAATTAAAGCAAGACTAAATTGCTGTCCAAGAAACCGGGGGCGATACAAGAGGTTCTTAAAGGTGGGGGTGGGCAAGAAATTTGTTACAGTTGACTTTTTGCTCTCAACTTGGTTATAATGACAGCAGACATAAGAGCAATGGAATATCAGTCTTTCAACCTAAAGAGATTGTCCCCGGCGCTAAAAAAGGTGCTAGAACCTATTTATTCACCAATCGTGCCGGAAGGGAGTTCCCTCGAAAAAGATCGAATCTATTGGGCGGATGCGAGAGAAGCTTTGCCAAAGATCAAACCCAATAGTGTGGACTTGAGCGTGTGGTCTCCGCCTTATTTTGTCGGCAAACAATACGAGTCCCGCCTTTCTTTTGAAGATTGGAAATCACTTTTGGAGACAGTCATCCACCTTCACTTCCCAATTCTCAAGCCCGGAGGTTTTCTGGCGATTAACATTGCAGATATTCTTTGCTTTAAAGACCCTTCAATGCCCAAAATACAGGCTGATGCCATCAACCGGAAAAGGTGTTCTGTAACCAGAGCCGATGTTCTGGAAGCCATGAAAAAATATCCCAAATACAGCAGGTACCAATTGGCAAAACTGCTAGGTTGCAGTGAACAGACGATTGATCGCCGCCTTAATGGAAATAACATCAGAGGCGGAAAGCATGAACCCCAAACTCGGGTGAAGATAGTTGGAGGGTTAATTGAGGAATGCGCTTTAAAAGCGGGCTTTTATCCTTATGATCGGCGGATCTGGGCTAAAGATGCGGCTTGGGAAAACTCCAGATGGGCCAGCCTATCTTACCGATCGGTGGATGAATTTGAATACATCTACATATTTTGGAAACCGGGAATTACCAAATTTGATCGTAGCCGCCTTTCCCCCAAAGAATGGGTTGAGTGGGGATCAAGAGGAGTTTGGAAATTTCCTTCCGTTCGCGCCAACGACGACCACGAAGCTAAGTTCCCAAAAGAGCTTCCTCTTAGATTGATCCGATTGTTTACTAACCCTGGCGATCTGGTTATTGATTGTTTTCTCGGAAGCGGCACCACCGCCATCGTGGCGATCCAGACAAAGAGACATTTTATTGGAATAGAAATATCGAGGAAATACATTGAATTGGCTCAGGAAAATATTGAACAGGTGCAATTAGAGTTATGCTGATCAAGCCCAGGGAACTCAGGAATAATCTTGACCGGTTGGAAGAAATTGAGAAAGCCTCTTTAAGGCTGGTGGTACAGGCCATTTTGGATTTTCGTGATGATTCAATAGCCATATTTAGGGAAGAAAGCGATTTAGTCGCCGATATCGGAGAGGACATAACCCGGGAAGCCTTGGATCGTATGGGAATGTCCAAAATAGACCAGCGTCTCTTTGGCAAAATGGACTACAAAAGGGCTAGATATCTATTTCATCCAGAATATTCCGTCAAACAGGCGCTCTTTGTTGATTCCAAAGCGGAAAAAATCAGTGGCCAAGGAACTGCGACCCTGCAAACCTCTCAAATCTCAATGGTGGTAATGCAGATCCGATCCGGAAGAGAAGTTGAGGTGCCCGGAAAGTTGCCGAGCATATTGACGATACGGCATGAAGAATTCATTACAACCACCATGTTTGTAAAATATAATTATTCGGAAGATGATAATGAAAAGATTTTGCAGAATATTACAGTAGCCTGTCTGCCTAACGGCCTATTGCAGGAAAGATACAATCCAAATTGCAGGGATAGTATCTGGATAGCCGGTCGTAATGCGCCCTCTCGAGGAGAGGAATTCAGAGTTAGGTTGTCATTTGACTTGTTGAAAACAAAAGCCGTTTGGCGGGTCCAGAAGATCCCTTTGCCTCCGAACAATTTCCATTGGGATGATTAATGAAATTTTGTTTTAGATGAGCTTAATTGAACTTTTTATTCTGTGATTTTGGGGTCAGGTCTCTACTTGGGACTTGACGCGATTTTGGGGTCA
>Ga0315282_10010315_pt1 | contig 14666 bp, 14 predicted proteins | sample YL17G07_20_MG_FD_203693 | JGI IMG/M metagenome (GOLD analysis project Ga0315282, IMG submission 203693) | Sediment microbial communities from Yellowstone Lake, YNP, Wyoming, USA - YL17G07_20 | ecosystem: Environmental > Aquatic > Freshwater > Lake > Sediment | place: USA: Wyoming | collected...
AACAGCATATACGCGCAGAGAACATGCGGTCAATGCCATGACGAAGGAAAGGGTATTTCAGGCATCATGAACCGGGTCGTTAAGTTCAGGCTCAACTCCCATGAAAAAACTGATTTTTCCCAGAGGTTTGAGGAGACGATGTGCATTGACTGCCATTACCGTGAGTCGAGGCACAGCAAGAGAAGTCAGGATGCACAGTACTGCAACCGGTGTCACACCATGGAAAAGGGAAGAAAAATATTCTTCAGCCCGATTCATCTCAAAGCATCTTTTTCTGAGCAGCCCGTAACATTTCTGATGAGGATAGTATACCTTTTGCTTATTGTTGTTTTCATCCTGGGAGTCGTGGTCTATGGTGTGCTTTTTATCGTTAAAAGGTTACGGGATGAAACGTGGAGAAAGAGGATGATTGATAAATATATCATCCCTGATGAAACTCCTCCGGTCAAAGAACAATGAAAAAAGAGAACCACAGTTCTGTCAGATACGGGATGGTGATTGACCTCAGACGCTGCATCGGCTGTCACAGCTGTTCGGTAGCCTGCAAAAATGAGAATGAGGTTCCACTCGGGGTATGGCGTTCCTGGGTCAAACAGATTGAGAGGGGCACCTACCCGCAGGTACGGAAATTCTTTTTACCTCTCCTCTGCAACAATTGTGAACGCCCCATCTGTACGACAGTCTGCCCGGTCATCGCTACCTATAAGCGGGAGGATGGTATCGTCCATATTGACCCGCACCGCTGCATTGGCTGCAGGTATTGCATGGCAGCCTGCCCGTACGGGGTGCGGTATATCAATCCTATAAAAAATATAGCGCAGAAATGTGAGTTCTGTCTTCATCTCGTAGAAAAGGGCATTCAGCCTGCCTGCGTAACTGCCTGTCCTACCGGAGCACGGATCTTTGGCAACCTGAAAGATCCTGACAGTGAGGTTTCAAAACTGCTTGCTCTCAACCCTTTCCAGGTGGTAAAGCCCGAGATGAACACGGAACCGCGCGTTTTCTATATTGGGGGACTCGATATAACTTCAATAGAAACAGTGGGTGAGGGGATGAAATAAATGGACGTCAATCTTCTCTACACCATTTATAATGGCGAGACATTTGGAATCATGATTGCCACCTATTTTTACCTGACCGGCTTAAGCGCAGGGTCATTCATCCTTTCCACCTTGGCGTATGGTTTCGGAATAGAAAGGTACAAGCCTTTGGGCAAAATAGGTGTAATTTTAGCGACTCTCCTGCTCGTCATTGCGCCGCTCTTTCTTCTCCTCCATGTGGGGAAGCCGTTTCGCTCGTGGGAACTCTTCGTCTACTTGAACCCATCATCACCCATAACCTGGGGTTCATACCTCCTGATGCTCTATCCCATCAATTGCATCATCTATGGATTCTTCATGTTCCGGGGGAATCTAAAGCTGACAAAGATTTTTGGATTCATCGGCATCCCCCTGGCTATCTGTGTCCACGGATATACGGGATTTATCCTTTCCTTCGGGAAGGCACGGATCCTCTGGAATTCTCCCATCATGCCTCTCCTCTTTCTCGTTTCAGCCATGGTGTCAGGTATTGCCCTAATGATTCTCGTATGCGTTATCAAGGACAAGTTTTTTTCCAAGGAGAAGGAGATCAAGAAAGCACTGATATTTGATCTCGCCGGAATCCTGGGTTGGGTTATTGTTTTTGATCTCTTTCTGGTTATGTGTGATGTTTCTGTGCTGTTCGTTTCACATCGCGAGGCTTTTGCAGTCGGGAATCTTCTCCTCACGGGGGCGTTCAGCTTCTGGTTTGTCGGCGTCGAAACTCTTCTGGGGAAGATTATTCCTCTTGTTATTATCTTTTATCCGAGGACAAGAACGGTTCCCGCTCTGATATTCGCCTGCATACTGGTGGTGGTGGGGATATATGCTATGAGGTGTAATGTCGTGATAGGCGGGGAGTTTTTACCGCTCCTCTGAGGTTGACGAGGAATGGATAGATGGTAGACCGTAGGCGAAGAAATTTTTTAAAGCTTGGTTTAACCGGCATTGCCAGTCTCCCTTTATTTTCACTGTGCAATCGCCTTCTCAGTGCTGCTGAAACAGGGCTACAGAAGGTCAACCCACTTGGAAAGATACCTGAGGTCATCACCAGCACCTGCATGGTGTGTCCTGCCGGCTGCGGTATCATCGGCTATCTCGAGGACGGGGTATTAACGAAATTAAAGGGGAACCCGAAACACCCTGTCAACCGGGGTAAGATTTGTGCTAAAGGGATTGCCGGCCTGAATATGCTGACAGACCCTGACCGTGTTCTCTTCCCGTTAAAGAGGACAGGGCAGAGGGGTGAAGGGAAATGGAAGAGGATTACCTGGAACGAAGCATACGAGACTCTTGCTATTCGCCTGCAGGGCCTGAAGGAGAGCGGTAAGAACGACAGGTTTGTATTCGAGGCGGGTACCAGAGAACCTTTATCCCGGCGCTTCATGTATGCCTTTGGCTCCTCTCTCATCCTGGAACACTCTGGCTGGGGTGATTTAAATTCACGGGCAGGACATGCAATGACCTGGGGCTTTCCTCTGGGGATCAGTGATGTCAAGCATGCACGGTACATCATCAATTTTGGTGCTAATCCTTACGAAACACACGATGCGTACCTTGGCCTGGCTCAAAGAATTGTTGATGCCCGGGTAACCCATAATGCCAAGATGGTAACATTCGACTGCCGTCTGTCTAACACCGCGGGGAAGAGCGAAGAGTGGTTCCCGATTAACCCGGGAACAGATGGACTGGTAGCTCTGTCCATGACTCGGATGATCATGGAAAAAGGCCTGGATGACAAGGAATTCCTGCGCCGCTGGACAAATATCTCCCGTGAAGCGCTTTACCACTACCTCATGCCGTTTACGCCTGAAATGGTAGAGAAGGAGTCAGGCGTTAAGGCTGCAGATATCCGGAGGATTGCTGAAGAATTCGCTACCAGCAGGCCTTCCACCGTGGTGTGCGGTCAGGGGTTAACAGGACACCAGCACGGTGTATTCAATCAGAGGTGTGTACTCCTGCTCAATGCAGTAGCCGGGAATATAGATGCCGAAGGCGGGTACTGCTTGCCCTGCGAACTTTCCCTGCCTGATCTTGAGCCTGTGGCTTCGCGTGCTCAAGCCAAACCTTCATCAGCAGAAGCAAAAGGTCCGTATTCGTTCTTGGCGCAGATGAAAGATAGGGCGATAAAGCCTTCCCTCTACATGACCTGCTTGTACAATCCGGTTTATGCCAGCCCTGACGGCAAGTCGCTTGCAGAAGTTCTGAAGGATGAAAGTTCCATCCCCTATTTTGTGGCAATGGATACTCATAAAACTGAAACCAGTATCTTTGCTGATCTTATTCTTCCTGCAGCCACGTATCTCGAATCATGGGGACTGGAAGTGAGACCTTCCCTTGACAGAACACCGTATGTTTCCCTGCGACAGCCTCTCTCTGCCCCCCTGGGAGAGCTGATGGCACTCAGGCTCTCCAAGCCCGTGGAGACGATGAAGCCGAAAGGAGAGTCAGTGGCATTGAGCGATCTGTGGATAGAAATCGCCAGGCGCATCAAAGGAGGCATGGAGAAATATTTCGATTTCAAGGATACAGAAGAATACATCAGGAAAATGGCATCCCGTATCGAGGGGCTGGATAAAGCAGGCGGGTTTGAGAACCTGAAGAAGGAAGGTTTCTTTGTCAGCCCCAAAGGAAAACTTCCTTACCGTTCTTATGAGAAAAAGGGTTTTAGTACGCCATCGGGAAAGTTCGAGATATCCCTGAAAGAGATGATCCCTCCCCGGAAGAGCCTGCAGCCGAATGAGTTAATCCTGACAACTTTTTCCTGGAACGTTTTGACGTCCCAAAATGCCCCCTGTAAATGGGTATCGGAGATCACCCATGACAATCCGGCATGGATTAATACCTCAACCGCAGAAAAGCTTGGTATCAAAACAGGAGATCGGATAAAGATAAATTCAAGCATCGGGTCCATCATTACCCGTGCTTTTGTAACGCAGGGTATCAATCCACGGGTGATTGCAATCTCCGGGGGCTGCGGCCACTGGGAATCCGGCCGTATAGCCCAGGGTAAGAAGTTCAGGAGTGATGATAACGATACCAGTCTCCTCTGGTGGGAGAAGAAGGGAAATGGAGTGCATCCTTATCCCATCATACCGGTATCCCTGGATAAACAGGGCTTCGGTCAGGTCTGGAATGATACCCCGGTAACGGTAACGAAATTATAAAGTAGGTAACGCTATGAAACCGTTCAGGATAAAGAGAAAAAAAGCTATCATCTCAGGGCTGGTGTTGCTTGCCCTGATTTTGGGTGCTGGTAGTGGCCTGCCGGTCCTCGGTTTGGTCCGCTATTCTACAACTGGCTCCAGCTTCTGCGGTTCCTGCCATACTGAATACTACAAGCTGTGGAGCGAGTCCAGGTCACATACGCCTGAAGACGCTGCATGTACGGATTGCCACGCAGAACGGTGGAGCCTTGCCCCGGGTAATTTTTCAGCATCAGATGAAAGGATTACTCCCAATTGCATCCGCTGCCATGAAGATATCCTCAAACAGGAAAAGGCGGATCAGCTCAAGCTCCACTTCATTAAAATCTCACATAAGAAATGCATGGAAAAGTCAGGAAATAAATGCCTGGACTGCCATCGGAATATTGTTCATGACAAACTCGCTCCGGTGAGCAATCGTCCCTACAAAGTGACCTGTTATTCATGCCATAAAAAGGATATTGATCTAACTCCGCCGAAGGACGAATCGTGCAAGAAATGTCACTATATTACCCTGGTTCCTGCACCCTGAGGTAAAAAGGATACGGTATGTTTAACTTTCTTTTTCCTCTTCTCCTGTTCGTAAGCCTGGTAATCATGGTTTACGGTATTTACCGGCGCTCCCTTCTCTGGAAACTGGGGAAAGCAGGAGAAAAGGTAGACAGAATAGGTGAAAGGATAAAGTCGGTCATCCTATTTGCCATTGGTCATGGGAGGATACTCAATGCGAACGAAGTGTATCCGGGTGCCATGCACCTTCTCATGTTCATCGGATTTATCGTCCCCCTGTGCATGACCTTGTTTGCCATGCTCGTATCGTCCCTTTCACTACCACCTGTTCTTAAAGGTATCTATGTCTTTATCGCATTACTGCTCGACATCAGCGGCTTGCTTGCTTTCATAGGTCTCATCCTGGCATTGGTGCGAAGATACGTTATGAGGCCTGAGAGATTAGACAATAAAAACGATGATGCAATTTCACTCATTGGGATTTTAGCTATCTTAATGGTAGGTTTCCTGGTTGCAGGTTTGAAGATAGCCATTACAGAGCCAGACTGGAGATTCTGGTCACCAACTACCCTTGCCATTGCCTGGTACATCGGCACATTTGGTCTTTCACCATCAGCCCTGGCCACGATTCATCAATTAGCATGGAAAAGCCACTGTATTTTAGTGGTCCTCTTTATCTGCTATGTTGCTTATTCAAAGCTGCTCCATATCATCACTTCTACGCTGAATATCTTTCTCCGTAACTTTGACCCGGTTGGGGCGATACGGCAGATAACTGATTTTGAAACTGCTGAGACCTTCGGCGTTGCTCATCTGGAAGAATTTAACCGGAGACAGCTCATCCATCTTGATGCCTGTACGCGCTGCGGCAGGTGCCAGGACAATTGCCCGGCACACTTAAGCGAGAAACCCCTCTCGCCCAAAAAGATGATCCAGGACCTTAAAGTTCATCTTGAAGAAAAAGGGAGGGTGCTGTTACCTCAGTCAGCAACTCAGACAGACGGCGGGGTGACGCCTGCTTTAATCGGCGAGGTTTTATCTGAAGACACACTCTGGGCATGCACAGCCTGCCTTAACTGCCATGAACAGTGCCCGGTGTTTATCACTACTTTTGATAAGACCATTGAAATGCGGCGATACCTCGTCCTCATGGAAAGCAGGTTTCCGACTGAAGTACAGCTTGTATTCCGGAACATGGAGAACAACAGCAATCCCTGGGGCGTAGGAAGGCACCTGAGGGCTGACTGGTGCAAGGATCTCGGAGTGAAGACACTCGCTGAAGATCCTGAGGTTGACATCCTGTACTGGCCCGGGTGCGCCGGGGCATTCGATGACCGGAACAAGAAGGTGGCAGTGGCGATGGTAAAGCTCCTGAAGAAAGCCGGGATAAAGTTCGGCATTCTGGGAACCGAGGAAGGGTGCTGCGGTGAATCGGCAAGGAGGATTGGGAACGAATATCTCTACAAGACCCTGGTGGATGCGAATGTGGAGGTTCTGAACACCTATAACGTGAAGAAGATCGTTACCACCTGCCCCCACTGCTACAACACGTTAAAGAATGAATATCCTCAGTTAGGCTGGAGCTATGAGGTTATCCACCAGACTGAGCTCTTAAGCAGCCTGATTCGTGAGGGTAAATTAAAGGTCAGCAATGGGAATGGCCTTACTATTACTTACCACGACTCCTGCGTGCTTGGCCGCTACAATCAGATTTATGAACAGCCCCGGAACATTCTCACCTCAATCCCCGGCGTCCGCCTGAAGGAGATGGAGAGGACAAGGAACCGGAGCTTCTGCTGTGGTGGCGGTGGCGGGAGGATGTGGATGGAAGAGCACCTCGGAAAGAGGATCAACGAGATGCGTGTTGATCAGGCAATGGACCTCAAGCCTGATATCATTGCAACTGCCTGCCCCTACTGCCTCACCATGCTGGAAGACGGAGTAAAGGCGAAAGGCCTGGAAGAGTCTGTCAGGACCCTCGATATTGCCGAGCTGTTAGAAAAGTCAGTAAAAGATTAGTCGTTCTTAGCTTCCTTTTAAGTCTTTCCCCTAATCCCTATCCCCTGTCTTTCCCCACTCCGCATTCCGCAATCTGCACTCCGCATTTGATATGTCTCCTGAATTCTGCTTTCCCCCCTTTACTTTTCCACCCGCATGCTCTATGTAAAAGATTAAATTTCCTGAGACGAGTGGTATTGGTAAGGAGAAAAGGACTGTCAAATGTCAAGGTCAGGCACTTTAGCTTATTCCTTTTTAAAAATGGTGACAAAAAACTTTTTGGAATCACAACCATTTTAGGAGCCGCTCCCTCGAATCTCAACTAATTATGACACACACTCATCAAAGAAAACGTGAAGTTATGTTTTATGCAATAGTCCTAGCTTACATAGTTTACGGTATCCTCTTTATTCTCAAAACAAGTATTGTTATACAAGGAGTTCGTTATTTTACCCTCTGCGATGATTCAATGATATCGATGCGCTATGCAAAAAATCTTGTTCATGGACATGGATTGGTGTGGAATCCTGGAGGAGCAAGGGTAGAAGGATATACAAATTTTTTGTGGACAATCTATATGGCTTTTTGGCATATACTCCCTATAAGCAGTGCTAAAATTTCCCTGCCTATCCAACTTTCAGGACTCGTTTTCTTAATCAGCTCTCTGTTCTTGATCCGAAGGATTGCCAGTCATATTTCCAGTGAAGATTCCTACGTTTCTATGGGCGCTGTTGTCCTCACAGCCAGTTATCAACCAATAACGTATTGGGCTCTTAAGGGGATGGAGACCTCTGTGTTGGGTTTCATTGTTCTTCTATTAGTTTGGCGTGTAATCATATGTTTGGAGAGAAACTCTCTTGACATATTTCTCTTTGTTATCTTGGGTATTGGTCTATTAATCAGACCTGATATGACTGTTCTGCTCGTTGGTATTTCTCTTTTCCTGATCGTCACGCTTCCAGAACATAGGATGAAAAATGCTTTTTTTACTCTGCTTATTTTCTTATTAACTCAAGGAGCGTTAATGATTTTTAGATTAGTTTATTATCATGACATTCTTCCTAATACTTATTATTTAAAAATGACAGGTGTTTCACTAATATTGCGAATAAAAAGGGGGGCCCTAATGGGGTTATATTTTATAAATGGTATGTCCTATTTTTTATTTGCTTTTCCCTTTGTGTTTTCCATTTTATATAGAAAGAATAAAAAGATTCTTTTTCTTGCATATCTCTTTTTGATACAGTTTTTTTATAGTATTTACGTAGGAGGTGATAGTTGGGAATGGTGGGGACATTTAGCCAATAGGTTCATATGTATTGTCATGCCCCTCTTTTTTATTTTGCTATCTTTAATCATAAGCTCTCTCATAAAAGGATTTGCCAATTATAAACCCATGGCAGATGTTCTTAAAAAGGCTTGTTTTGCCATTCTTCTACTGTTATCGATGATTCAATTGCACGGTGGTTTTGGAATGGACGTTTTCAGGAAGTTAGTAGATTGGCCTGGGATTCTCATAGAGGAGGAAAAAAATAATATCGTCCTAGCCCTAAAATTAAGAGAAATTACAACTCCCCAGGCAAAAATTGCAGTTGGTGGAGCTGGGGGAACTCCCTATTTTTTAGATCGATATTGCATAGATTTATTGGGGAAGAATGATGCATTTATAGCCCATCAAAAGACAAAGTACGAAAGAGTGGAAAATTGGGATCCTGGTCATAACAAATACGATTGGAGTTATTCAATAGGAGAACTCAAACCTGACGTTGTTTTAGATTATGATGAACGATGGTATAGTCCAAAGGAAATTCAGTTTTTCAGGGAGAATTATAAAATTTTTAAAATAAGAAAAGGCATGACAACTCTCAATAGCGAATGGGTGACAATTTATTGTCGAGGAAATTCATCACAGATTAATTGGAGTAAGGGTTCTATTGTCGAATGGCCTGAGGGGCATATCGTTCAATGGCTTGGCCGCCCCCCCAATTCTCTTTAAACAGAAGAGTTTGATGGTCAGGTGACACAAGCCTGGATCTCCCCATCCTGACCGGTGCCGGCACAGGGAATCTCTGCCCCAGCGGTATCATAGCATTTCGTCTGGTCGATTCTCGGCAGGTTAATTGTCCCTGCAAAGGAAATCGAGCTTAGAAAGAGAAACAGAAAAGATAAAACACAAATCTTTTTCATGTTACACCTCCACAATAAAATAAAAAGTCCCCACCAGCACTCAAACTGATAGGAGCTTTGCTCCCAACCCCCTGAAAACGATGCCACTGAACACGAGTATCTTCTTATGTTAGGGCTTATTACCTTTTATTTGATTACGGCTAAAAATACCCTAATTTTGGGATTATTGCAAGGGGATTTTGGTCTGAACAAATCGGCCCTCAATCTAACCCCGCAATTTGTATTGACACCTCAGCGTTCATTATATAGATTCCAGATTGTATAATCAGCAATCAGATACGATGAGAAAGCTATCTCTGCTTTTTATCATTTTGAGTATGATGATCTTTAATGCATTAAAAATGAAGGAACTCGGAGCATTTGAGTTTATTCAGGAGAAGATAAAACTTCCCGAACCAAGACATGATTCCAAAATTTCAATAGAAAAGGCGCTAAAAGAAAGGAGATCAGTCAGGGATTACAAAAACGAACCATTGACGATACCCGAGATATCGCAGCTTCTCTGGTCAGCACAGGGGATTACAGCATCAGGCGGCTTGAGGACAGCACCTTCTGCCGGGGCATTGTACCCCCTTGAGGTTTACATCATTGTCGGGAATGTAACGAACATGAAAAGCGGCATATACAAATATATTCCTGAGAGCCATGAGCTGGTAAAAGTCATTGAGGGCGATAAGAGGTCAGAGCTGAGCAAAGCAGCCGTTCATCAGTCCCCGATCAAGGATGCCCCTGCCGTTATTGTAATTTCTGCTGTATATAAACGTACAACCGGAAAATATGAAGAGAGGGGTATTCGATATGTACACATGGAGGCAGGCCACGCCGCCCAGAACATCCTGCTCCAGGCAAGCGGCCGTACGAATGCTCTTAGAGCGCTGCTCAAGGCTGAGCAGGATCGTGGCCCTGACTTCTTAAGACTTGCCAACGCCCTCTCGGCGTTATATCCTAAAACCTCAGAGGAAAAACGTCTTCTGGATGCAATGCTCTTAGCAGTGCCGAGGACGTAATGTTTAACAGTTTGCTGAAAAAGCAATTTTTGTAAGGCTGATCAAAAATGTCCAGATGCAAGGCGACCCTGCCTTCGCCGAAGCGCCTCCCCTCCCCAAGACTTCTTGAGGCGGGGCTACGCGCAGGCAGGCGAAATCCTGAGGAGTGAGGCGTACTTGGACGTACGCTGCAACGACGCTTGCGCAACGAAGCGCTTCAGCGCGCAGGCGACGAAGGACGAGGGGAACGCCGCAGATGGGTGTTTTTCAGCAGCCTTTAAAATAAAAGGGGGTTAATTATGACCATCATAGAGCGAATCGAGATCAATCCGAAGGTGATGATGGGCAAGCCGGTCATTCGAGGAACACGGCTGACTGTCGAACTCATTCTCCGAAAGCTTGCCGAAGGGGCGAGCGAACCAGAACTCTTGGAAGCTTATCCCAGACTTACACGGAAAGACATCCAGGCTGCTATCCGTTATGCAGCGGATACATTGTCTCATGAAGAGACGGTTATATTGAGTTCACCAAAACGCGCAGCCAGGAAATAGCCCATGCGTTTTCTGGCAGATGAAAGTTGTGACTTCGCTGTGATCCATGCCCTCAGGGGAGAAGGATACGACGTGCTTTCTGTTTCTGAGATTAAACACAGGGCAGATGATTTAGAGGTAATAAGACTTGCTGTTCGAGAAAAAAGAATTCTGTTGACGGAAGATAAGGACTTTGGACATTTGGTTTATGCTTATGGTCAGGAAACGCAGGGTGTGATTTTTCTCCGCTTCCCTACTTCAGTCAGGAAGCAGATTGCAAAGAATGTTATTAATCTGTTAAAGCAGCAGGGAGAAAAATTAGCTGGAAGTTTTGTAGTTGTGGAACCTGGCCGAATACGGATCGGCGGCACGCCCAAAGGTTAAAATGATGGGACCGTGGTACAAAATCGCAACGCCACGAAAGGAAGTCCGTCAGAGGAAATGCAGGAACACTTCCCCTATTCCGCCGATATGCAGGGTCTGAAAAGATCGCCTGACAAATCTCAACCCGCAATTTGTATTGACACCACAGCGTTCATTATATAGATTCCTAATTGTATAATCAGCAATCAGATACGATGAGAAAGCTATCTCTGCTTTTTATCATTTTGAGTATGATGAGCTTTAATGCATTGAAAGTGAAGGAACTCGGAGCATTTGAGTTTTTTCAGGAGAAGATAAAACTTCCCGAACCAAGACATGATTCCAAAATTTCAATGGAAAAGGCGCTGAAAGAAAGGAGATCAGTCAGGCATTACAGAAACGAGCCGTTAACAATTTCCGAAATATCCCAACTTCTCTGGGCAGCACAGGGGATTACAGCATCAGGAGGCTTGAGGACTGCTCCCTCTGCTGGTGCTCTCTATCCACTTGAGGTTTACATCATTGTCGGGAATGTAACGAACATGAAAAGCGGCATATACAAATATATTCCTGAGAGCCATGAGCTGGTAAAAGTCATTGAGGGAGATAAGAGGTCAGAACTGAGCAACGCAGCCCTCCATCAGTCTCCGATAAAGGATGCCCCTGCCGTTATTGTAATTTATGCTGTATATGAACGTACAACAGGAAAATATGGAGAGAGGGGTATTCGATATGTACACATGGAGGCAGGTCATGCAGCACAGAACATCGTACTCCAGGCAGTCTCATTAAACCTCGGGACAGTAGTGATCGGGGCTTTTAAGGATGAAATGGTGAAGAAGGCGCTCAATCTGGGAGATAAAGAAGATCCCCTGTCCATTATTCCTGTAGGAAGGAAGTAAATCGTTTATGGTAGTTTCAGAAAGGAGGGGGGAACAATGGTTCAGTTGTTTTTGATTATAGCTTTATTCATAGCCATTTCAGCCGTTATTTTTGCACTCCAGAACTCCGTTCCCGTAACAGTGAGTTTTTTAATCTGGAAATTTGAAAGTTCATTAGCTTTGGTCCTTTTGATCTCTCTCGGTTTAGGAGTTCTCATGAGCTTCCTCTTATCAATCCCTACCATGATAAAAAGAAATCGGTCAATTTCAAATTACAAAAAGAGAATTCAGGAACTGGAAGAGAAAATTCAAGAGATGGAGGGTGCATCTAAGAAAAATAATGAAGTGGTGGGATCACCGCCAGGTAAGAGTTAAATCTGAAGCTGCCGTGCGCCCGTTAAACGTCATAGCAGGCTGCTGAAAAACGTTCATCTGTCCGCCATGGCGGATTCCCCTCGATAAGCCGTTTGGCCCGTCTTCGGGTAAAAAACTTTACCGCAGGAGCGGCCCAAGGTTTTATACTCCTCAGGATTTCGGGCGCCTTGTCCGCCACAGGCGGAAGCATTTTTGATCAGCTTTACAAAAGTGGCCTTTTTAGCACCCTGATAGATGACTATACCTATATAAGAGAAAATTAAAATATCGCATGTCATGTAGTGATATCTTCGGAACGGAGAAATTTGAATGCCCTGTCCATGTCCTGATGGTTGGCAACGAGGACGAGGATATCATTTTCCCTGATGATGAAGTCAGATGGAGGGGTGGTAAAGGATTTCTCTCCCCGGACCACAGCAATAATAATTGCCCCGGTTTCTTTTCCGAGATCAAGTTCAAGAAACGATTTTCCTGCCGCAACGCATCCACCTGAAACGAGGAAGGTCTCAACGGTCCCAGCGGTAAGGAAATCCATTATCTTTTCCATGGACCGTGCAGTCTTGGAGATCCCCCTCAGCATTCCGTACCTTTCACTTCTGATAATCTTGATTTGAGCATCAATGATATTTCTCGGGATATGGTATTCTTCGAGGGTTCTGGTAAATATTTCAATCGAGGTCTCAAACTCCTCGGGGATAACCTGGTTTGCCCCCAGCTTGTAAAGTTCGTCAATCTCCACGACATACCTTGTCCTTACAATGATGAAGATGTCTCGGTTAAGGGCTCTCGAAATCTTAACTGCTGCCTTGATGATCCCGGGATCTGAGATGGCAAAAACGATCACCTTTGCCGTTTTTATCCCGGCTGCATTCAGAACTTCTTTGCTTGATACATCGCCGAACAGAATCGGTGCATTCATCTTCAGGGCGTCTTTAACAGTTCCCGGGTCTAAATCAATGATGACAAATGGTATGGTAGTTTCTTTTAAAACCCTTGCCAGGTTCTGGCCGTTCAATCCATACCCGGCTACGATAACGTGGTCTTTCATCAGCCGGGGAACGGCCCCCTGCTGATCAGCAGGTTGAGATCTAAAGCGAAATACCTGGCGTGATATTTCAGCAATACGGGGTGCTGCCTGAATGATAAATGGCGTTGCAAACATCGTGAATATCGAGGCGGCAATGAAACCCTGAAAGATATCGTCAGAGAGAAGTCCATGGACCCTGCCGACACTGGCAACAACGAAGGAAAATTCTCCGATCTGGGCAAGACCTAATGCAGTGATGAAAGCAATTCGTGTTATGTAACCCAATATTCTTATCGTGATGAATAGTAACAGGCTCTTCCCGAAAAATATTAAAAGGATGAGGACAGCAATTGGATATATATTATGAAGCGCTGAACCAAGATTTAAAAGCATCCCGACAGAGATAAAGAAAATACTATTAAAAAGGTCTTTAAAAGGGATGATGTCGGAAACAACCTGATGGCTGTATTCAGATTCAGATATGATAATGCCTGCTATAAACGCACCTAAGGCCAGAGAAAGGCCGAAACGGTTGGTCAAAAAGGCCATTCCGAGGCAGAACAAGAGGGTGGTGATTAAAAATGCCTCTCTGATTTTTGTCTGTACAATTAAAAAAAGAACCCTGGGTATTAAAAACCATGCAAGCAATACGATACCGCCAACTGCAAGGATAGAGAAAGAAAATTTTGAAAAGACCGTAAGCAGGGAAGCAGATGACCCGCCGGCAAGAAGTGGAATTACCATGATCATGGGGACTATCCCGAGGTCCTGGAAGAGAAGGATACCGAGAGAAACCTTTCCCTGGGGCGAGTCAATTTCTTCCCTGTCGGAGATAACTTTTAAGACAATTGCCGTACTGCTGAGAGAGATCAGGAAACCAAAGAATATGCCTTCAGGAACGGAAGCGTGGAATAAGAATGCGATAACAGCTACTGCCACAATGGTAGAGAGGACCTGAAGGCACCCGCCGACCCAGATAATTTTTCTGATCTGTTTAAGCCTTTCCAGTGAAAATTCAAGTCCGATGGTGAAGAGCAGCATCACCACCCCGATTTCGGCAAGGACTGAGATTACCAGTGTATCCTTAATGAGGGAAAATCCGCTTGGGCCGATAAGGATGCCTGTGGTGAGAAAACCGGCAACTGCCGGGAGTTTTAACTTATGACTGATGAAAAGAACAACAAGAGATACAGCGAGAACAATAAGGAGTTCATGTAAAAAGAATATTTCCATCAACTACTATCATAATACAGGTGAAAAGATGGTGTCAAAAAGATAAAGGAGCATTTCTGTCAATACTTCTCAGTTGACACCCACACGCTGATTTAGTAGATACCAGGGTGTGGCAAAAGCAATAAAGGCAATAGGGTATAAACAGGAAATGATATGAACGAAGAAAAAAAAGAGTGGGATGAAGGTAATAATATTGTAGCTAATATTTTGAAGGGTGAAAATCGCTACTACCAGGAAGTGACCATAACCAAAGTACATGGAGAATGCCCCTACGGACATAAGAAAGGAGAA
>Ga0315282_10010316_pt1 | contig 14665 bp, 9 predicted proteins | sample YL17G07_20_MG_FD_203693 | JGI IMG/M metagenome (GOLD analysis project Ga0315282, IMG submission 203693) | Sediment microbial communities from Yellowstone Lake, YNP, Wyoming, USA - YL17G07_20 | ecosystem: Environmental > Aquatic > Freshwater > Lake > Sediment | place: USA: Wyoming | collected...
CCCGGCAAGCGAGGTTGTTACCTCATATAGATATATGAACTGCCCGACCGTATAAGCATTCACTTCAGGAAAGATAACGGTAAGACACGGGCGATTGCTGGCCAAAAGTGCGTACTCGGTGGCCTTTTTTTCAGCGTTGAGCAGTTCGCCCATATCCTTTCGAGCAAGGTAGCTAAATTCAGGAGCGCAGGCAGGTGGTGGAGGTATTCTAAGTTTCCTGCTGTGCTTTTGAACTTCGAGGAACGTGAAAACTTTGTCGTTCGGCCCTTCACGGTAAAGCTGGACCTGGCTGTGCTGGTCGGTTGCGCCTAAGGCTTTTACCGGCGTCGGGCCTATGTGTACTTCGCTGCCGTCCAGAGCGTACGCCTTTCCGAGACTTTCAGCCAACAGTTGACGATACCAGTCTGCCAAATCCTTGAGATGATAACTATATGGCATCATCACCGAGATTCTTTTATCTTTGTTATAGAAGTGATAGTTTATCGCAGCGTTTATCGCAGCGGGGTTTTTGTAGAAATCTTCGCAGCTGACTCTTTTATCCATATCGCGCGCACCGGCGAGGAGCTGGTCGATATTTACGCCGCACATTGCCGCGCTGAATAATCCGACTGCGGAGAGCACGCTGAATCTCCCCCCCACGCCTTCTGGAACTTCGAGAGTTGGTAGTTCATTTCCGACTGCTATTTTGCGTAGCGCCCCTTTTTGCAGGTCGGTAGTTGCGACTACATGGCTCTTTAAGCCTTTGGGACCGAACTTATCTAAAAGCATTTTATGAATAATTAAAAATTGTGCCGCAGTTTCAGCGGTTTCGCCGGATTTACTGATGACGTTGAAAATTGTTTTACTAAGCCGCGGCGTGATATATTTCAAAAATGAGCCAAACTGAGCAGGGTCGACGTTGTCAAATACAAAGAGCCGTGGCCCTTTTCGCTGCTTGTCATCGAGGTTGTGCATATAAGGTTTCAGTGCGGTTTGTATCGCGATATTGCCAAGCGATGAACCCCCGATGCCTAAGACTACTAAGTTTTCGCATCGGCCCTTGAACTGCCGGACGAGTTTTTTGACGGCTTTTGGGGTCTGTTGGTCGTAGGGCAGCAGGCCATATCGGCTGCCGCCGCCAGTGGTGAGCGAAGTCGAACCGCCGGTAATTTCTTTTTTGATTTTGGGGATAAAGGTAATGGTTTGTTTTGCGAGATTCTCAAGCTGCTCTTTGCTGATACCGTGTTCAGCGCCGATTGTCTCAGCTAAGACGTTTTTATAATAGAGCCTGATTTGTTTCTCAGCCACGCATTTATCCGCCGCAGGCGGATACTCCTTTCTCGGTTGACCAGCACTCTGTCTGGATACAAAGTGATAGTGTATTCATTCCGCTGGGATTTTCAATTCCTTTCAGTTTTGTTTCAATTCGTCAATAATTTTCGGCAACTCAACTGCTAAATTGTCAAGTTGTTCCGCCTGTCTGATTATTTCTTTTATCAAGCTATTTCTTATTGTCTCATCAGCTAACATCTCCTGCTTCAGCAGTTCTGATGCAGATTTTGAAATCACATCAAGTGCGCCTCTGACATCATATGTTGCAGTATCGAGAAGCATGTTGCGAATGCGATTTCTCCCCAGCTCTGACTCAGCTCTTATATTGGCTTCAGCAAGCCAGGCCCCCTCAACCGCCAGAGCGGTCTGCGAGACAAACATTTCTAGGGTGTGAAAATTGTCCGGACTTAGGAATTTTTCTTCGTCGCTTGGAAAAACGCCAAGCACCCCCACAATTTCCTGAGAGCCGGTTAACGGCACATATAATCCTTCCGAACCAGAAAACGTATCCGTTCCTTTTCCTGCAATTTTACGATGTTCATATACCCAGCTTGCCACCGCCAACTCTTTAGTAGCCAATTCCCTCCCATATGAAATGGCCGTAAGAATAGTGAGGGCCCTCTTCGTTGAATCAGCAACAAGAATAGCAGCCGGACATTTAAAGAAGTCCTGTATATGAGAAAGAAAAATTTGAAAAAGCTCATCGGGACGTGATGATTTAGCAAGGTCGCGGCTTAAGGAATAAAGGACCCGAGTTTTTTCTTCGCGCAAACGCAACTCTATGGTTTGCCGACGGAGCCTGCCTGTCAGGCTCCCAATAATCAGGCCAACAACCAGCATAACACCAAACGTTATAAGATGCTCTTTATCCATGACGGAAAAAGAATAAAACGGTGGTATAAAAAAGAAATCGAAGGAAACTATGCTTAAGAGCGTCCCTATAATCGAAATGTGCCGCCCATATCGAAATGCAAGCCACGCCACACCCAGAAGATAGACCATAATGAGGTTTGCAAGGGCTAAATACGAAAATAGCAATTTATCAATAGCGGTACAAAGACCTATTGTAAAAACAGCCCATAAGACGCCTTTCCATGAAAAAGATTTCGCTGGCACATATTGTGTTTTGGGTGGCTCCTCCTCACTTTCCCCGCTGATAAGATACAAATCAATCTCGCCGCATTTGCGAGTCAGCTTGTCAATGAATGAACCAAACAATGTCTCCCGCAAGCTTGGTTTTCCGGGCTTGCCTATGATAATTCTGGATATATTTTTTGACCGTGCATAAGAAATCAAGGTTTCGGCGACATCTTCTCCGCTTAACGTTACCGTACTCGCTCCCATTTTTTCTGCAAAGTGCAACATTTCAGCGACTTGCCCTTTATCCTCGGCGTTCTGTTCAAAAGCCAAAGGCCTTTCAACGTGAACTACCGTCCATTGAGCCCCCAAATCAGAAGCAATTTGCTTGGCAGCACGAATAATTTTTGCAGCTCTTGGATTCGAGCTTATACATACCAGAAAATGCTCTCCCACTTTCCAGACCGTCGATATTGCATGGATATCCTTAAAAAGGCGCAACCTGGTGTCAACGCTTCTGCTCGTATATTTCAACGCCAATTGACGCAAGGCTATTAGATTGCCGAAACGGAAGAAATTCCAGGCGGCTAATTCGGCCTGCTCTCCTAAATAGACTTTCCCTTCTCTGAGCCGTTTTAACAACTCTTCGGTAGGTATATCAATGAGTTCTATTTCATCCGCTTTTTCAACGAAAGTATCGGGCACCGTCTCACGGACAATAACTTTGGTAATCTGCGCTACAATGTCATTGACACTCTCGCAGTGCTGCACATTAAGCGTTGTGTAAACACTGATACCGGCATCAAGCAATTCTTCAACATCCTGCCATCGTTTCGTGTGTCGGGACCCAGGAGCGTTGGAATGGGCGAGTTCATCCACCAAAATAAGAGCAGGGCGTCTCTTAAGGGCCGCTTCCAAATCAAATTCTTTAACTTCAATGTTCCTGTAGGAAACGGATTTGAGAGGAATTATCTCTAATCCTTCAAGCAGAACTTCCGTTTCTGGGCGCTTATGAGTTTCGACTATTCCGATGACTACGTCAACGCCCTCTTTTTTGCGATGCCCGGCATCCTCAAGCATGGCGTATGTTTTTCCGACACCGGCAACGGCACCAAAAAAAATTTTTAGCCTTCCTTTTTTGGAAACCTCTGCCTGAATTTGCTCCAACAGTTTATCCGGATCAGGGCGTTTATCCATTTGCGGAATTATACCTCATCTTTTGTACTTATCCAAAGCCATATTCAACTGCAAAACATTAACAACCGGCTCACCGAACACTCCCGAGAAACGCCCTTGTGTGTTTTCTCTGACAATTTCAGCAACCTTTTCCTGCGATATACCTCGTAAACGCGCGACTCGCGGGACCTGATATAACGCTGCGGCTATACTGATATGCGGGTCAAGGCCGCTGGCAGAAGCTGTTACCAGATCAACTGGGATTAGACTCTTATTCTCTGGGTCAGCGTTTTTAAGTAATTTTATGCGAACCTCGACACTTTGACGCAAAGCCGCATTCAGGGGGCCCAGGTTCGAGCCAGAAGAAGCCGAAGCATTAAACGCCACCGGTGAAGTGGCAGAAAGACGTCCCCAAAAATACTTGGGGTCTTCGAAAGGTTGTCCAATGAGAGACGAACCTATGGGCTTTCCGTCCTTTAATACTATGCTGCCGTTGGCCGGATGATGAAAAAATATCTGCGCAATGGCAGTAATCACAGATGGGTATATAATCCCCGTAATAACTGTCAGCAGCAGGAAAACGAGAAACGCAGATTTCAATTGTTTTTGAAACATATACTTCCACTTTACTTAACCAAATTCAATGCAACTATCAGCATATCGATTAGCTTAATTCCTATGAAAGGGGCAATAATCCCTCCAAGGCCATAGATAAATATATTGTTGCGCAAGAGTCGGCTTGCCGACACTGCCTTGTAAGGCGCGCCTCTCAGGGCAAGTGGGATAAGCAGGACGATAATGATTGCATTAAAAATAACCGCTGAAAGTACCGCACTTTGCGGGGTGGCGAGATGCATAATATTAAGTCTGGCCAAAGGAGGATAGGTGCTGACAAATGCCGCAGGGATAATGGCAAAGTATTTTGAAATATCATTAGCGATGCTAAAGGTTGTAAGCACCCCTCGTGTAATCAACAGTTGCTTACCGATTTTTACTACCTCAGTAAGTTTGGTGGGATTGGAATCAAGGTCCACCATATTCCCTGCTTCTTTCGCGGCTTGTGTGCCTGTATTCATCGCCACGGCTACATCCGCTTGTGCCAGTGCAGGCGCATCATTGGTACCATCTCCGGTCATTGCAACCAAATGCCCTTGACTCTGCTTTTCCCGAATCAGCTTAAGTTTTGCTTCAGGAGTGGCTTCCGCGAGGAAATCATCAACTCCTGCCTCGGCTGCGATAGCCGCAGCCGTCATGGGGTTATCTCCCGTAATCATAATTGTTTTAATGCCCATACGGCGCAGTTGGGAAAAACGTTCTTTTATGCCGCCCTTGACGATGTCTTTAAGGTGAATAACCCCGGCAACGCGGGCATCTTCACTGACCGCAAGCGGGGTGCCGCCGTTTTTAGCTATATCGGCTGCAACTTCTTTCATTTCGGCGGGAAACATTCCGCCAAAATCTTTAACGTATTTTTCAATTGCATCGACAGCACCCTTTTTAATCATTTTGCCATCGCCGAGGTCAACGCCGCTCATCCGTGTCTGCGCACTGAAAGGTATGAACTTCGCGGCGAGCTCCTGCACGTGACGCTCCCGGATGTTGTATCGCTGTTTGGCGAGGATGACTATACTCCTGCCTTCCGGCGTTTCATCGGATAAGGAGGCTAACTGCGCGATATCGGCCAACCCGGCTTCGGTATAACCGGCCGCAGGAATAAAATTGACCGCCTGCCTGTTGCCGAGCGTAATTGTTCCTGTTTTATCCAAAAGCAAAACGTCCACATCGCCTGCGGCTTCGACCGCGCGGCCGGAAGTTGCGATGACGTTGGCCTGAATCATTCTGTCCATACCGGCAATACCAATAGCTGGAAGCAGTCCGCCGATTGTTGTGGGAATAAGACACACCAGCAATGCCACTAATACAGTTACGGTAACCGGCGTTCCGCTTCCTGACGATGTTACACTATAAATAGAAAAAGGCAGCAAGGTCGCGGTAGCAAGAAGAAAAATAATAGTTAATCCTGCAAGCAGTATGCTCAGTGCTATCTCGTTAGGCGTTTTCTTGCGTTTTGCGCCTTCTACCATAGCAATCATCCGGTCAAGAAACGTCTCACCCGGGCTCGAAGTGATTTTGACAATCAGCCAGTCCGAAAGTACTTTAGTCCCGCCGGTGACGGCGGACCTGTCCCCACCGCTTTCCCTGATTACCGGCGCACTTTCACCGGTAATGGCGCTTTCGTCAACCGAGGCAATTCCATCGATGACCTCGCCATCCATTGGAATCATATCCCCTGCTTCAACTAACACAATATCTCCTTTGCAGAGTTCTTTCGAGAAAACCGGGACATAACCAGACCCAAACCGGGGCACTTTTAATTTTTTGGCAACAGTATCTTTTCTATGGCGTCGCAGACTCGCTGCCTGAGCTTTGCCTCTGCCCTCAGCTAAGGCTTCTGAGAAATTGGCAAAAACCAGTGTAAGCCACAGCCATACTGTAACTGCGAGAATAAAACCAGCCGGTGCCTCACCTTTGCCGAACAAAGAATGGATATATAAACCGGAAGTCAAAATGCTTCCAACAAGAACCACGAACATCACCGGATTTTTTATTTGATGGAGGGGATTTAATTTTTTGAAAGAGTCGATAATTGCTCTTACTATAATTGCCCGGTCAAATGCTGGTACTTTTCTCTGCTTTTCATTCATCGCGTCTCCTTAATGTGCCGCGAGCATCAAATGCTCAACGATAGGGCCCAGCGCAAGCGCTGGAAAAAATGTCAGGGCGCCAACAATCAGCACAATCGATGCTAAAAAACAAACGAAAAGCGGCGTGTGAGTAGGAAGTGTTCCCGCACTTGCCGGAATAATCTTTTTCTTTGCCAGTGAACCGGCTATTGCCAGAATGGGAATCGCAAGCCAATACCGGCCCAAAAACATCGCCAGTCCCAAAGCAATGTTAAAAAAGGGCGTATTTGCGCCAAGCCCTGCAAAGGCACTGCCGTTGTTGTTGCCAGCCGAAGAAAAAGCGTAGAGAACTTCGCTGAAACCATGTACACCGGGGTTAAAAATTGTAGCTTTTGCGGCAGGGGTTACTATAGCAATCGCCGTGCCCAAAAGGACAATCATAGGCGGTATCAGAACCATCAATGTTGCCATCTTCATCTCATAGCTTTCAATTTTTTTGCCCAGATACTCCGGTGTGCGCCCTACCATAAGCCCGGCGACAAAAACGGCCAGGATAACGAATGCTATCATTCCGTAAAGGCCTGAGCCGACGCCTCCAAAAACAACCTCGCCTAACTGCATCAGCCACATCGGTATTAAACCGCCCAAAGGCATATATGAATCATGCATTGAGTTGACAGAACCATTCGAGGCCGCTGTTGTTGCTGTTGCCCATATTGCTGAATTTACTATCCCGAATCGCGCTTCTTTTCCTTCCATATTCCCGCCCGGCTGAAGAGTACTCGCCGACCGGTCAACGCCCAAACTTTCAAAAGCCGGATTGCCTCCCTGCTCAATCTGTATACATATCCAGAGGCAGGGGACAAAAATTATCAACATGGCGACAAGTAAAGCCCATCCCTGTCTTCTGTCCCTGACCATATAACCAAACGTATAACAAAGTGCTGCAGAAATAAGAAGTATCGCTGTCATTTCAAGAAAATTAGATAGGGCAGTGGGATTCTCGAAGGGATGCGCCGAATTAACATTGAAAAATCCGCCGCCGTTAGTCCCTAATTGTTTGATGGCGACTTGCGATGCTGCAGGTCCTAACGGTAACACTTGAGTTGTAACAGGTTTTCCGTCGCTGCCGGTTAGCGGCTGAACAAGCTCAATTACCTGAGCGGGCTTGAATGTCTGCACCACTCCCTGCCAGACAAGAGCAACTGACAAAAGTATCGCTAAAGGTAATAAAACATAAAGCGTGGCACGGACAAGGTCTGCCCAGAAATTACCAATATTGTTCGACTCGCGCCTTATGAATCCCCGGATGAGCGCTATTAATATAGCAATACCCGTTGCGGCCGAAACGAAATTCTGAACGGTCAGGCCGAGCATTTGTGTCAGGTAGCTCATGGTTGTCTCACCGGCATAGCCCTGCCAATTTGTATTTGTAGCGAAGCTTACTGCGGTGTTGAAGGCAGAATCCGGTGAAACGGCAGGCATATGCATAGGATTTAAAGGAAGAAAGTGTTGGAATCGCTGAAGAAAATAAACGGTTAAAAGGCCGATAATATTGAAAGCCATCATGGCAAACGCATAAGTCTTCCATGTCATTTCTTCTTCAGGATTGACGCCACATAAGCGGTAAATCAATCTTTCGATTGGCAAAAACCATTTGTTCAACCCGACCGACTTGCCTTCGAAGATGCGTGCTATGTATATCCCGAGCGGCTTAGCCGAGAGAATTAAAATTGACAAAAAGACAATAGTCTGAACGATACCATTGAAAGTCATGAGAATATTTCCGGCTTGAGAAGTGCAAGAAAAAGGTACACAAAAAGAATCAGTGTAATCACGCCACCTATACAGTAAATAACCATAGCATCTCCTATTATATCTTACCGCAAAGATTTATAAACCCGACTGATAAACAGGCGAGTCCTAAAATTATCCCAAAAAATAACAAATCCATAGTATGATATATTCCCTTCACGGTGGGCAAAAGGTCAATAAAAAAACTGCCGGGCGGCAGTTTTTTATTTTACCGTTGCCCTTTCAAATGCCTGCGGGGTTAGCTGACGGGCTCGGGCTTGAAAGTGTCCTTTCCTCTTGTGAGGATTACGCCCCAAAGACTCGGGTCCCCCGCGTTCACGTTGTGCGTGAACTTCGGCTGCCGTTAAACTTTGTTTTCAAAGAACGAATATATGATACATTCCCCCATTATAGCGTCAAGCCCCACTTCGCTCATTTTTAAAAGCAGGTTTGTTCATGGCCTGTGCTCCGAGGTTATATCTTTGCGAGGTTGGCGTATTTTAGCATCAGTGTCTTTGTTTGTCCCGTGTTAAATTCGACCGTAACGACGCTGTTTTCGCCCATATCGACAAATTCTTTGACGGTCCCTAAGCCGAAAGATTTGTGGCATACTAATTGGCCCGGTGCGAAGTCCGGAGCTATCTGGGCGTCGGCGTCATTGTAAAAATGCGGATGTTCCTCGACTGTATCGACCGACTTGATTCCGAGTTCATAAAGAAACTGCGATGGAATTGTCCGCAGCGTTTGGCCTCGTATTGTTCGATACCTGCTGTAGCTTATATAAAGGCCTTGTTTGGCACGGGTTATCCCGACGAAAAATAGCCGCCGCTCTTCTTCGAGTTCTTCGTCATTGTTGGTGCTTCTTTCGTGCGGCAGTAAGCCGTCTTCAAGTCCGACGATAAAGACGTTCTCAAATTCGAGTCCCTTTGCGGCGTGCAGTGTCATTAGTGCGACGCGCTCGGCAGCCGTGTCGTAAGCATCGACGTCGCTAAAGAGCGCTATCTGCTGAAGATAATCCAATAGCGTCGGCTGCTCCACCTGCTGGTCGTAAAAGCTGGCGGCACTAATCAATTCGTTGACGTTTTCGAGTGCGTTCTCGCCGTCCGCACCGGCTGCTTCAAAAGACTTTTTCAGACCCGACTCGCTGAAGACCCGCTCGACAATTGGCGCAACCTTGCCAACAAGGTCTTTTTTGAACTGCTCTAACATATTGACAAAGACAGCGATTTTGGCCTTCGTGGCTTTGGAAAGTGATTCGATATCCTCAGCTTTTTTGAGCGATTCGTAGAGGGTGATATTATGTGATTGCGCATAAGCCTGAAATTTCTCTATTGTTGTCTTGCCTATGCCGCGGGCTGGCGTATTGATAATCCGTAGTAGCGCCGTCTCATCGCTCGGATTGACAAGGATTTTCAAATAGGCCAGAACGTCGCGGATTTCTTTTCGGTTGTAGAATTCAACGCCTCGGACAATCTGATATGGTATTTTGTTTCGAATAAATGCCTCTTCGAGGGTTCGGCTCATAGAGTTGACGCGGTAGAACACGGCTATCTGGCTCAGCGGTGCACCTGCTTCAGTTAATTCCTTAACTTTTTGTGCGACACCCTGAGCTTCCTGCTGCTCATCTTCGAACTCGGTTATAACAATAACGGCGGCGCGTGGTTTTGTAGGGATGAGCTTTTTGAGCTTGCGGTTTCGATTTTCCGCAATTAACTTGTCGGCTGCTTCAAGTATTTCGGGCCTACTACGGAAGTTTTCTTCGAGTTTGACGACGGTGGTATTGGGCCAGTCCTCTTCGAAGGCCAGGATGTTGCGGATATCAGCACCTCGCCAGCGGTAGATGGATTGGTCCGGGTCGCCGGCTGCGCAGATATTATTGTGCTCTGAAACAAGGGCTTTCGCGATTCTATATTGGGCATGATTAGTGTCCTGATACTCATCGATAAGCAGGAATTTGAAGCGATGCCCAAGTTCAGAGCAAACATCAGGGCAGCTCTCGAGCAGGAAAGCAGTCTTCATTAGCAAGTCATCAAAATCCAGGGCGTTATGTTCAGTCAAAATGTGCTGATAATGGGCATATATTTTTGCCAATGTTTTGGAGAAAAAATCGTCCGCCTGAGCTTGAAACCGCTCAACGTCAATAAGATTATTTTTGAGTGTTGATATTGCTTCGAGCATTCGGCTGGGAGGGAAATTTGTTGTGTCAAGTTCGCAGTCCTTCACAGCCTGTTTCATACACCCCACCTGGTCGGACTCGTCGTAGATGCTGAAGCTGGGCTTTATGCCTGCTCTATCAGCATATCGGTTGAGAATTCTGGCGCATAAAGAGTGAAAGGTACTGATGTACGCGCCGGGAACAGTGCCTATAGCAAGGGCCCTTTGGAGCATTTCATCGGCGGCTTTGTTGGTGAAAGTTATCGCACAAATATTACATGGTTTGACGCCCGAGTTGATAAGAGCGGCGATTCGATGTGTGATAACGCGTGTTTTTCCGCTCCCGGGGCCGGCAATAACAAGCAGCGGCCCTTCAATATGAAGGACCGCCTTTTTTTGTGAGGGGGTCAATTCTTGCAAAAGTTCATTATGCATATCGGCAGCATCTTCATCTGCAGCTCATTTTATGGTGAGCCTGTCGAACCCATTGGCTGTTGTTCAGCCTGCTTATAGAGAGCTTCCTCCTGCCTTTCGAGCTGTTCGGCAAGTTCCGGCCTTTCTATTTTTATACGGTTGCGCAGAGCCAGCCTCATATTTGGCGGATACTGCGGGTCATTCAGAAAATCTATAAGCGCAAGGTATCTTAACAGGGCAAAATCCGGCAGGCCAATCCTGTTTTCTTCCTCATTCCCGCGAACCGACTGGTAATGCTTATGAATCTCTTCTGCCATTTTTTCTCTGCCGAATGCCTCGTCGTCATCGTGGAGGGCATAGCGAAAGTAACTCTCCCGCAGCATCATTTCTATGATTTCCTTGGCGTTGGTTATGTCGATATCTTGGAGTTCTTCGCGCAGCCGATTTCTGACAAAGACAACCAGAGGAACTTTGAATTCATCTTTGGGGTAAAGCTCTTTTAGCTGGTCATAGATTTTTTGAGCCTGCTGAGTATGGCCTGCCTGATAGAAGGAGAAGACGGCATTTTTCAGCATATTGCGATGTCCTATTTGCATTGATTCGTACGTGGCTTCTCTTTGGTCCCTGTACTTAGTGATTATGGTGAGTGTGGATTTATTATAGGGTTCGAACATCCTCAAATCCGGCCGCAGGAATATCTGGCGGTTCACGGTGAGTGGCTTATCGGCTGCAGCGGTCTGGGTTGTTTCGGCGGCCTCTGCCGGTACGTTATAGATAAATATCTTTCCGTTTCTGAACAGCTCCTGCAGACTCTGGTTTATAATACGGTCGGTGTTTATCTCTTCAGCGGAAAATTTTTCTTTTCCAGCAGCCCGCAGTCCTTTCATGGCCCAGTAGATGGCGTGAGTAGCAGGGTGTCGCCAGTCCAGAGGCAGATGTTTGTTTGGGTCGTCCCAGTCAGTGGGGCCGTACATCTCGTTAATCTGCTGCATTAGAGCAGGCTCGAGCTTCCAGATGCTGCGGAGCTGGTATGCTTTGGCGAAGTTGTCAAACTTTTGCAGCGCTGTGGTGTTCCTGAAATCGTTGATGACCCCAAAGGCCTCCGGCTTGAATTTACGTGGGTTTTGTCTAAGTGTCAGGTAATTACTGACGAATTTGTTATTGTCGGCGAAGGTTTCGTCTGCCGATTTGAGGGCGGTGATAAGCGGCGTTATGTTTGGGTCGTTGAAGACCATCTGCAGGTTGGTCGGCGCCTCGGCGAGTTCTTTGAAGTAGCGCCGGTTTGCCGGTTCGATGAGCGGCTCCATAGCTTCAGCCAATTTCAGCTTGTAGTATTTATGTGCATCGTCGGAGACCGAGCCTATCTTGTGCTGGAATATCCAGGCCAGCTCGAAGTAAAGCCCGATATTTTTTGGATTGAGGGGGATGCCCTGGTCGCGGAGCAGTTCGTAGCCGTTTTTTACCCATCGCCACCGCTCCTCGGCCTCCGTAGCCGGAATGGCGACGGAGATATTGTAGGCCATATTCCACGCCTGGAACTGCCAGACCTGCGCAAACCTTGGCTGGAGTTTGGTTATCCACTCCGCCAGTTGTTTTGCGTCGAAGAACTGATTTTGTTGTTTTAACTTCTCGGCTCTCATCCACAGCACATCGACGACGAGGCCGCGAAAGGCACCCATAGCTGCCGTCGCAAAGGCCAGCGAGGGTGGAGCATTTTCGAGCGGCTCATTGCTTATGAGTTTCATTTGGAGGCGGTTGGAATTTATGAAGTCAAGCTGAATGCCCGCGGCGACCAGCAGGATAGCTGTGAGCAGAATGCAGACGCACAGAATTATTATATCACGCAAACGCATAACCCACTTTATTGCTCCTCACTTGCGTTCGAGGTGCTGTTTCCTGATTCCCTGGTACCCTGATATCCTGATACCGACACATCAGATTATAGTTTTAGCGATTTCTCTGCGCCCGAAAATCAGTAATGCCGCAAGCAGCGGTATCAGCGCTTTGACGCAAATTATAACTGCCGCTGTTTTGCCTAACAGGGACCAGCTTAATAGTCGAGCCGGAACGAGGAATTTTGTCGGGCTGATTTTATCAAACTGCGGCAGTAAATAAATGACGGGTCTTATGGTGTATTGATACACGCCGCTTACGTTTTCGCTGAGGGACTCGAATGATTCGAGGATAAAGCCGCTGATGTTGGCGGTGAAGAAGACCGCAAGGCACAGCAGTATCGCCACCGGGAAGGACAGGAAGCTGGCAGCTAAGATGCCCAAAGCCGCAAGGAAAACCACTCGCAGCAGAATTAAAAGCACAGCCCTTATGTAATTGGCGCTGAAAATGTCGGCCTTATAGAGCACCTCGAGGCCTTCGTTTGGAGGGAAGATGACGGTCGTATCGTTTTGCGGCGCATTGAAGAACGCCACAGCCAAGTAGCCGTCTTTAGCCACAGCGTCGGCGGGGACCCGGATTTCGTGAAATGTCCTGATTAAATCCTTGCGGGCAAAATCGTAAATCGGCGTTTCGAACGTGCCGTATCTGAGTTGTCGCACATCACCTATCGCCCATCTGCTGTAGATTTGCAGGTCGAGTGGGTTTACCGAGACATCGTATTTGAATCTTACAAACAGGTTCTGGTTTGGGTCGAGAGGCTTGACGTTTTCGAATTCCCAGACGAGTTCACGGCTGGGTGCGGCCGCTCGTCTTGCGAGTTTTAGCTGCTCGGCGACCGCAGCCTTGTAATTTCTTCGGGCATTTTCGCTGCTGAGGACTTCCGCAGGCAGTTGGCCGCTTTTGAGACGCTTGTCGTACTCCTGCTCGACTTCAGCGGTAACATCTGCCTCAGCGGGCATCAGACTCGCGCGGGCGGTGTAAAACTCGTTCTGGGCCGCGGGGAGTTCATCTTCGCCGGCGTCGCACAGGCGAGGCATGTAAATGGTGATGGCGTAAATCACAGCCGAGAACAGGATAAGCAAGCTGCCGCTCAACAGTATCACTCCCAGCAGCTTGCCTAAAAGAAACTGGAAACGTCGAATCGGCTTGGTAAGCACGGTATAGACCTGCTTATGTTCGAAGTCGCTGGTTACGGAATAGGTCGCCACCGCTATTGTAAGCAGAGATAGTAGCAGGCTGCTCAGCGAAAGCCCGTAACTAACAAAGGTTTGGAGTCTGCCCTTGAGGGTCCCGTCGCCGGTCATTGAAAGGCCCATAACCGGCAGCAGCACCGCCAGAAGGATTATGAACACAGCGGCGATTTTCATCCGCACAGCCTGTTTTATCGTATTTACGGCGACAGCCCAGATGCTATGCATTGTTGGAGTCCTTCTGCTGATTACCTCCGTGCTTTTGGTCATTATCGTCGGTGCTTGTGAGTTGGTCCAGGATGGTTTTCTGGTTCCTCTGATGGTCGATTTCTGGTTCGGCGGATTTGGTTTTGGTTACCAGCTCGGTTTGTGGCGGTTTAGCCTCCTGCTCCATCAGTCTTTCGAGAAGCTCCTCATCCGCTTCGCCTTGCGGGCTGTCGGCAGCCGTAACCTTTTCCGTTTCGATTATAGCGGGAGTCGACGGCGGTGATACCGGCGCGGAAACAAGCCTGTCGAGTATGCTTTCCTCGATATGCTCGGCACTGAGAAAATCACCGATACGGGTGGTGCTTACGGCACCGGAGGTGGGCTGCGCCTGTTGCTGGGCTGCCACAACCGTCCTGATGAAAAATGTTTCGAGCTTGTCCATTGGTGAGGTAACGACGCACTCAGCATCTTCGGTTTCCACAAGCTGTTTTATCTTCTCGACGGTAGCGTCGCTGATGGAGCCTGTGGTAAACTGTTTTTTGTGTGTCTGTTGCAGCATTTCTTTGACTTTTCCTTTTGCCTGGATTTTTCCGCCGTAGAGAATTGCGATTCTGTCGCACACATCTTCGACGTCGGCCAGCAAATGGCTGCAGAGCAGAATGGTCTTGCCTCTTTTTGCCAGTTGCACGATTAAGTCCTTAATCTGTCTTGTCCCGATTGGGTCCAGGCCGGTCGTCGGCTCATCTAAAATAAGCAAATCCGGGT
>Ga0315282_10010318_pt1 | contig 14664 bp, 12 predicted proteins | sample YL17G07_20_MG_FD_203693 | JGI IMG/M metagenome (GOLD analysis project Ga0315282, IMG submission 203693) | Sediment microbial communities from Yellowstone Lake, YNP, Wyoming, USA - YL17G07_20 | ecosystem: Environmental > Aquatic > Freshwater > Lake > Sediment | place: USA: Wyoming | collected...
ATAATTGGCGGCTACAACCTCGGTTCCCTCGATTTGGAGCTGAAGAATAGATTCGTGAACAGACGCTTTGTGCCCATCGATCGAACGAATGACATTGAATTCAACCGCGAATGGAATCTGGAAAGCAACGTCAACCAGGACGAACAAATCCGCGAGGGAAAGATCAACTATCAGCCTGTTCAGGGTGTAAAGATCGGCGGCGGACTGGGTCACATCGAGCGTGGAGATCTCTTTTCCTCGAACCGGGGAGAGCTTCTGTTCTCTTTGAGCAGCGAAAAGTTACCCCACCTGGACTATACGCTTGAGAGCATCACGAGCCACGACAGCACCATCGATAATTCCGCTGATTGGAAACGTCAGCATGCACTTGTGACGTACCGTGTTGCCGGCCTTATCCCCGGGTTTCGCTTCGACGGGGAGGACAAGAGATCTCGCACTATCTCGACAGATTCGTTGATGAGCGGAAGCTTCCACTACAATGAGTTTGCTCCTCGCTTGGAGATCCCTGACTTCCATGGCATGGCTTTCCGTTCTGAGTTCCAGCTTCGAGACGAGGATAGCCTGTCGCAAGGTGTGCTTCAGAGAGCATCTCAGAGTTTTTCCCAGACTTACCAGTGGCAGCTGAAGGAGTGGAAGAATTTGTGCTCGACGGTTGATTTCACGGTCCGGCACAAGAACTTTACCGAAGAGTTCAAACAGCGGGGGAACAGCAATATTGAAACGCTCCTGATGCGCACGCAAGCGAGATACTCGCCGCTTGCTCGAGCGTTGGATACCGATCTCTTCTACGAGGTTGAAACCCAGCGCTCTGCCAAACTTGAGCGCGTTTTTGTCCGAGTGCCAAAGGGCACGGGAAATTACCGTTATCTTGGTGATCTCAATGGGAATGGGATCGCTGACGAGAATGAGTTCGAGCTTGCACGATTCGATGGAGATTATGTTGTGATCACGGTTCCGACTGATGAACTCTTTCCAGTGATTGATCTGAAAACGAGTTCCCGTATCCGCCTGACACCCGCTCGGCTTATCGATCCATCTTCCTCTTTCGTGTCGCAGGCGATTCGAAGCCTCTCGACTGAAACCTATGCTCGTGTGGAAGAGAGAAGTACCGAGAGGGATCTGAAACAAATATACCTTCCGCACTTGAGCAGGTTTCAGAATGACAGCACGACCATCGTCGGGACAAAGCAACTTACACAAGATCTGTATCTCTTCCAAAATGATCCTGATCTTTCATTTCGTTTCCGATTTGGGCAGAGGAGTGGCTTCACCCAGTTTGCACTTGCGAATGAGAGAAGTCTCGCAATCGAACGTTCAGCTCGGGTGCGGGGGAGACTTGTGAATGAGATAGCGGTCCAGTTTGATGTGGTTCAAAAGGTCGATCGAGTGACCGCAAGTCAGACTACAAACCGAGAACGAAACATTACTTCAAATACCTTCATTTCCGACTTTTCATATCGTCCGCAGCAGAGTGTCGAAGTGGGCTTTAGATTCGACGTCACGCGTGCCACCGATAACTTCCCCATTCCTCCACTCACAGCTGATATCAATGACCAGAACATACGGTTGGTGTACTCATTGGAAACAAAGGGTCAACTTCGAGCTGAAGTCGAGCGGGAGGAGGTAACGTTCAATGGGACCGCCACGACATACCCCTTCGAACTAACAGGAGGGAAGCTTGCTGGTAAGAGTTGGCTTTGGCACCTGAGCCTGGATTATCGAGTCGCAGATTTTGTGCAGGCGACCGTCGGGTACGATGGTCGTTCCGAAGGGGGTCGGCCCGCTGTGCATCTTGCGAGGGCAGAAGTAAGGGCGTTCTTTTAGTGGAATAAGGATTTTTTGCCTTGCCTTTTTCAGTTTTTTTGTCATCTTTTCAGGCAATCGTTTTTCAGTCTCAATTCTCAAACGACCTCTTTCATGCTCGCCGCATTAGCCGGGTTTGTCATCGGATTCGTTACCTCAATCCCCATTGGCCCAATCAACGTTGCGGTTCTTACAAAGGGAATGAGGGAAAGTTTCGCCCACGGAATCTCCCTTGCCATAGGCGCGGCGGTAATGGATTTTGTTTATGCATCGGCGGCAATGTTTGGGTTCTTCGCGATCTTCCAAGGGCCCAGAGTGGGTTTCCTCTTTGAGCTGCTTGGGTTTATCCTCCTGGTGTATTTTGGGATCAAGAGTCTCCGCAGCAAGCAGACAGAAGTGGACAACGGTGTGAAGCTGCCATTGAAGAGAGAGCTTCACAGTAGCTTCTGGGTGGGAGTTTTTCTGTATCTGTCGAATCCAACATTCTTGGGCTACTGGATAACTGTTGCCGGAGCTATTCAGGCATACAAACTAGTAATAAGCGAGTGGATAGATAACCTGTTTTTTGCCGTGGCCGTTGGAGTTGGGGCGGCCACTTGGTTCTACGTGCTTCTGAAATTTTTCCACAAGCGACTCATTACGCTGAAGCCTGAGAGACTTCGCATCATGTCCCGGATCGCCGGCTGCATACTGCTTGGCTTTGCGTGCTACCTTGGCTATGAGATGATCTCCAGGCTTATTCGTCCCTGACGTCCTAGTAGAACCTGCCATTAGTAGCTGTTGGACCTCGTGGAGTCACCATGACCGTCACTGTCACTGGGCATATTGAATCTGTCTTGAAGGAGAAACGGCTCTTTAAGCCGAAGGCACAATTCAGCCAAGAAGCCCATATCAAGAGCTTCGCCCAGTACAAGAAGCTTTACAGTGAATCAGTCAAGAACCCCGAGAAGTTTTGGGCGAAGATTGCAGGTGAACTTGTCTGGTTCAAGAAATGGACGCGGGTTCTCGATTGGAAATACCCATTTGCCAGATGGTTCGTTGGAGGCAAAACAAACATTTCATATAATTGTCTTGATCAAAATCTCGCTTCGGGAAGGAGGATAAAAGCTGCAATCATTTGGGAGGGCGAGCCCGGCGGCCAGCGAGTGCTTACCTATCAAGATCTCCATCGTGAAGTGTGCAAGTTTGCCAATGTGTTGAAAGGCCTCGGGATCCAGAAAGGTGACCGAGTTGCAATCTACATGCCGATGCTTCCTGAGCTTCCCATTGCAATGCTCGCGTGTGCACGCATCGGAGCCATGCACAGCGTCATCTTCGGAGGATTTAGTGCTGACGCAATTAGGGACCGAATCAACGATTCTCAGGCAAAATTGGTTGTCACTGCTGACGGCGGATTTCGGCGTGGAGGGGTTATTCCGCTCAAAGCCAATGTCGACGAGGCACTGAAATCCACTCCTTCTGTTCAAAATGTGGTGGTACTGAAGCGAACAGGAACGGAAATCCACATGACTTCGGGGCGTGACTGGTCGTGGTCCGAACTCAAGGAGGAACTCCGGCAGCACGTGACAAAGGAAATTGGGGCACTGGCGAAACCTGACGACATCCGTTTCACAGACGCGTTGCCCAAGACTCGAAGTGGAAAAATCATGCGCCGACTCTTGCGGGAGATTGCTGCGGGTAGCCAAACTGTGGGTGATGTGACGACACTCAAGGATCTCTCGGTGCTCGAGAAACTTAGGGCAGGTGAGGAGGAGTAGTTCTGCCGACAACGGAAAGGATTGGGCCGATCTCCTCATTCTTGCATCATCTTCCCATTCAACCATGCCGACGGTTTACTGCACATCGTTCGATTCCCGCATAGGCCACGTGTACGTTGCTTCGACTGATCGGGGCGTGTGCAAGATCTGCATTCCAAGGGAAACGAAAAAGGATTTCTTTCGTTGGTTGAGCAAGCACTTTTCTGAGGACGAGGTGGTCGAGAATCGGGCAAAGAATCGTGATCTAATCGATGAGCTGAATCGCTACCTTGATGGTAAGTTGGTCAAGTTTCGCTCTTCCCTTGACGAAATCGGGACAGTCTTTCAAACGCGAGTGTGGCGTGAGTTGCGGAAGATTCCCTACGGAACGACGATCACATACAAGCAACTTGCTCGTCGAGTTGGCATTCCAAAAGGCTATCAGGCTGTCGGTCGAGCAGTCGCGTCAAACCCACTGCCGATCATTATCGCTTGTCACCGAGTCCTTGGATCAGACGGCAAACTCACTGGCTACTCCGCTGGCATCAAGACAAAGGAATTCTTACTTCGGTTAGAAGGTGCACTCATTCTTTGACTTCCGACTTTGATGGTTCCCATCATGGCGAGGCGAGGGTGATCCTCTCGGTTTTTTCTCGTTGAAAATCTTGTGAGCCCTCTAGTTATTTAAGCAAAAGCCTCAATGTCTTTTCTTCAAGATCTCAACCCCGCACAGCAAGAAGCCGTCACTGCTACTGAAGGTCCCGTGATGATCATTGCAGGAGCGGGGAGTGGAAAAACGCGCGCGCTGACATATCGGGTTGCACACCTCATTTCGCTGGGGGTTCGCCCGTTTGAAATCCTTGCTCTGACCTTCACCAACAAAGCAGCGAATGAGATGAAAAGTCGCATCATTGATCTGGTTGGAAAGGAGAGCCAGGATGTGTGGATGGGCACGTTCCATTCAGTGCTTGCCAGGGTCCTCCGAGTAGAGGCAGAAAAGATAGGATTTGGGAGAAACTTCACCATTTATGATACTGATGACAGTTTGAGCGCTGTGAAGGGAATCATGAGTTCTCTCGGTCTCTCTCAGCAGCAATTTAGTCCGCATGGCATCCGGAATCGAATTAGCCTTGCAAAGAACCACTTGATGAATCCCAGAGAGTATGGCAGTGCCGCTGCTGATCTCTTTGAGGAGAAGGCCGCACTTGTGTACGACCAGTACGAGCGGGCTCTCCGAACGAACAACGCAATGGATTTTGACGACCTGCTGATCCGGCCGCTTGAGCTTTTCAATCAATCTCCCAAGACTCTGGAGAAATATCAGCATCGTTTCAAATACATTCTCGTCGATGAGTATCAGGATACGAACCGTGCCCAGTATGTCTTGATCAGGAAGCTCGGGGACTACCATCAAAACCTTTGTGTGGTTGGAGATGATGCGCAGAGTATCTATGCCTTTCGAGGTGCGGACATTCGGAATATTTTAGACTTTGAGAATGACTATCCGGATTGCAGGATTTTTCGTCTCGAGCAGAACTACAGATCAACAAAGACCATTCTCGGCGCTGCGGACCAGATCATTAAGAACAATCGTGATCAGATCAAGAAGAATCTGTGGACGGACAATCCACAGGGAGAACAGATCACTTCACTTGAAACAGAGGACGAGAAGGATGAAGGGTATCAGATTGCTTTGGCGATCCTTCACGAGAGTTCGCGTCTCAAGCTTGATTTGAAAGACTTCGCAATCCTGTACCGCACAAATGCGCAGTCTCGTTCGCTCGAGGATGCACTGAGAAGAAATGGAATCCCATACACGATTGTCGGTGGGATCGAGTTCTACAAGAGAAAGGAAATCAAGGACGTTCTCGCGTACCTGAAGGTCATCGTCAATCCAAAGGACAACGAGTCTCTCCTCAGGATCATCAATTATCCGTATCGAGGGATCGGGGAGACGACAGTAAAGAAAATCCGAACGTCGGCGGAACAAGGGCACGAAACGATTTTCGAAGCACTGTTGAGAGTCGACTCACTCGCTGGAGTCAATGAGCGAACGAAGAAACACATCACTGAATTCTCACTGTTGATCAAGAAGTATCTGGAGTTGAAAGTCAACATGTCAGCGAGTGAGCTTGCTCGAACTCTTGTTGATGATCTTGGTATCCTCGGGGATTTGAAGAAAGATGGAACACCTGAAGCACTGAGTCGTTGGGAAAACATCCAAGAGCTGCTGTCAGCAATCACGGAATTCTTGAGGGAGAGCTCCGATGCTCCACTTTCGAGCTTCCTCGAGGAGGTATCCCTCATTAGTGATATCGACACCTGGGAACGCGATCGGAACGCTGTGACGCTCATGACCCTTCATAGTGCGAAAGGGCTGGAGTTCCCCGTGGTTTTCATAAGTGGACTTGAGGAGGGGTTATTTCCACTCTATCCTTCAGACATCGAGCATGCCGAACTTGAAGAAGAGCGTCGGCTTTTCTACGTTGGGGTCACTCGGACAATGCAGAAGCTATTCCTCTCCTATGTTCGCAGCAGGATCCGATACGGCGATGTGACCTTCCCAGTTCGTTCAAGGTTCGTGGATGAAATCCCGCAGGAACTTATTTCGATCGTTAGAACAGGAGCACGTCGGCGCGAGAGAACGCAACTCCAGTCCGAGGAAGAGCGACGGGGGTATGGGACCAGTGTCAACCGAAGAAAGAAAGAAAGGCTCCCATCACTCGAAGTAGATTTTCATCAAGGTAACTCGGAAACGCACGACGGGTTCGAAGGGGCAACCGAAAGTGGAATATCGCTCAAGGTCGGCTGCACGGTGGAGCATGAGATGTTTGGGAGGGGGCGGGTTCTTGGGATTAGTGGGATGGGAGATTCGGCAAAGGCGATTGTCCAGTTTGAAACCGCTGGAAGAAAGCACTTAATGCTCAAATATGCAAACCTCCGAGTGGTATAGTCTCTTCTCGGTCTGCAAATCTTAAGATCTTGAGTTCTTCCTACTTTGATGCAACCGAGCTCCCGCTGAGCACTTTTTCGTAGTACCTCTCATAAAGGTCGACAACTTTTTTGATGTCAAACATCTCAACTGCGCGTCGGCGAGATGCTTCTGCAAAGAGAGTGTGTTTCTGATCGTTTGTCAAAAGGTCTATTGCATACCTTGCCATTCGCTGGATGTCCCCGATTTCAGCTATGAACCCGGTTTCACCGTGCGCCACAAGCTCAGGCAACCCTCCGACACTTGAAGAGACAACAGGCACGCCACACGCCATGGCTTCGAGTGCTGAGAGTCCAAAGCTCTCTGACTGGCTCGGCATCAGGAACAAATCTGCGGCAGACAGAAGTGGAACAAGCTCCGCCTGCTTTCCAAGGAATTTCACATCCTCATAGATCTTCAAGTCTCTACATAATCTCTCGCAATTCGACCTGTCTGGCCCGTCTCCAATGAGGACGAGTTTTGATGGCACCCGTTGACGGATTGTATTGTAGACATTGATTGCATCGGCTACGCGCTTCACGAGTCGGAAGTTAGAGACGTGAACGAGAATCTTTTCTCCTCCCGGCGCAATCTGTCGCCTGATTGCTTCCGCGTCAATGCGTCGATACTTCACCGTGTCGACAAAATTGGGTATGACCTCGATCTCTTTGTTGATTCCGTAGTTCGTGATCGTCTTCTCTTTGAGGAACCGCGAGACTGCTGTGACACCATCACTCTGTTCGATGCTAAACTTCATCACGGGAAGAAAGCTCGGCTCAAGTCCAACAAGTGTGATATCAGTTCCGTGAAGTGTTGTGAGAATTTTGATCTTGTCGTTGCCCAAGATCTTCTTCGCTAGGAATGCACTTGTCGCATGAGGGATAGCATAGTGAACGTGGAGCATATCCAGGCGTTCGAATCTTGCTACTTCGACCATCTTACTCGCGAGTGCCGGCGTGTAAAGAGGAAACTCAAAGAGAGGATAAGTCGCGATTTCCACTTCGTGATAGACGATGTTCCCGCTGAAGCCATCGAGACGCATCGGCATTGCATAGCTGATGAAGTGGATTTCGTGGCCACGTTGCGCGAGCGCCTTACCGAGCTCCGTCGCAATCACGCCGCTCCCGCCGTAGGTCGGATAGCATGTAATTCCAATCTTCAAGTGATCTCTCCTTGTTCAGAAGAAAGATAACCACAAGTAGATCAAGAAACAAGGCGCTCACTGGTTCCGGCTTTTCGCGCTGGACGGTGCGCCTGGATTGACCTCGGAGCGAAGGTGGAAAACCGACTCGCTTAGAGATAGCTGAACAACAGAGGGACGAGGATAGTTCTCCCGTGGTCGAAAGGCGATTTCTTGTTACCACGTCAAGTGACACGGTTTGAGCTTGCCTATTCGGGAGAGGCTCGCTTCGAGAACAAGACCCTGCTGACATTTTGATTTATGGCACGGGAGGTGCTGCCACAAAAGGATCCATGGCTTGCGCTTGACCTTCCGGATCGAAATTCCTATATTAACATCACGTTTTCTAGACGAAGGGAATTAATGTAGCCATTTGATTGTTATTAATTTTGTATTAGGCTCATTTTTTTTGGACTGATATAGGACTAAATTTGTCCTATTTGGCAATATCAAATGCTGCGTCTGTCGAAGAGAGTTGAATATGGCTTAATTGCTGTTAGGCACATGGCCTCGCAGCCGATGGGAACAGTCTCCACAGCCAAGGAGCTTGCTGAGAAGCTGGACACCCCTTACGAGCTGCTCGCCAAGGTTCTTCAGAAGCTGGCTCGAGGCGGTGTCGTCGTTTCACAGCAGGGCATCAAGGGCGGGTATGCGCTCGCGCGCCGTCCCGGAGAGATCACGATTTCGTCTGTGATCAGAACGATTGAACAAGAGAGGCCTATGATCGCTGAGTGCTACACAGACGGCCCGGATAGCTGCCTTCTCTTCGACAATTGTTCTATTCGAAGGCCCCTAGGAAAGATTCAACGCGATCTAAACCAACTCTTCGATAAGATGACGGTGCTCGAGATTGTGTAGTTAGTTCGGTCTCTTCATGATGCATGAGCTCAACAATAAACATCCCGGAGTTAGGAAACGATGGATCCAGTCGCTCTCATTGTTGAAAACGAAAAGGACTTTCTAAAGTATCTGAAATCCAGATTTCCGTTATATCATCTTTCAAATGTATTCTTTCGTGACCTGCATTACGGCGTTTTGAGCTACCTCATGGCATACAAGAGGAAGCTTAGATATTATGACGGAGAAGAAGTGACGAGAGGTGTGATAGCAGAGTTTGAAAAGGCAGGAGTGCTTAAGAAAGTTGACAGTCAAACATGGCTTCTCGTTTATCCAGAGTTTCAGTTGCCACGAATCAAGAAAGCATCATGAACGCTTGTGCGATCCACTGGTTTGGCCCCATCTGGGGCAAGTATGGTTTGAGGAAGGACCGTTAGAAGAGAAGTGACATTATGGCTACCGAGACAAACAGGATAGAAACTTTAGCAACGAAGGAATATAAGTACGGCTTCGAGACCTCAGTCGAGTATGATGAAGTGCCGAAGGGTCTCAATGAGGAGATCATTCGGATGATCTGGGAGAAGAAGAACGAGCCGGATTGGATGCTTGAGTGGCGTCTGAAGGCCTACAGACACTGGGCGAAGATGAAAAAGGAAGATGCTGAGCCCAGGTGGGCGAATATCAAGTACGGTCCAATCGACTATCAGAACTCGCGGTACTATTCTGCTCCAAAGAAGAGACCGAAGTATAACAATCTTGACGAGATTGATCCGGAGATACGGAGGACATTCGACAAGCTTGGAATTCCTCTTGAAGAACAAAGGGTGCTCACCGGCGTCGCCGTGGACGCAGTGTTCGACAGTGTGTCTGTAGCCACAACCTTTCGGGTGAAGCTGGCGGAGCTCGGGATCATTTTCTGCTCAATGTCCGACGCGATACGTGAGCATGCAGATTTGGTGCAGAAGTACCTCGGTTCCGTTGTACCCTATACGGACAATTTCTTTGCATCCCTGAATTCAGCAGTCTTCACTGACGGCTCGTTTGCCTACATCCCAAAGGGGGTTCGCTGTCCGGTGGAGTTGTCCACGTACTTCCGAATCAACGCGCGTGAGACCGGCCAGTTTGAGCGCACCTTGATCGTCGCGGATGAAGGTGCCTACGTCAGTTACCTCGAGGGATGCACTGCACCGATGCGCGACGAGAACCAGCTCCATGCCGCTGTGGTCGAACTTGTTGCTCATGACAACGCAACAATCAAGTACTCCACGATCCAGAACTGGTATCCTGGCGATAAGGAAGGCAAAGGCGGCATCTACAACTTCGTTACGAAGCGTGGTAAATGCCTCGGCGCCAACTCGAAGATAACGTGGACGCAGGTTGAGACTGGCGCGGCGATTACTTGGAAATATCCGGGCTGCATCCTGCAAGGGGACAACTCTGTAGGTGAATTCTACTCCGTTGCGGTAGTCAACAATTACCAACAAGCGGATACAGGTACGAAGATGATTCACCTCGGAAAAAACACAAGGAGCACAATTGTCTCCAAAGGTATCTCAGCTGGCCGCGGCCAAAACTCCTATCGGGGACTCGTGAGGATTGCCAAGAATGCGATAGGCGCTCGGAACTTCTCTCAGTGTGATTCGCTCCTGATTGGTGACAAGTGTAGCGCGCACACCTTCCCATACATGGAGGTGAAGAATACATCGTCACGCGTAGAGCACGAAGCTTCGACATCGAAGATCGGCGAAGATCAGATTTTCTACTGCAAGCAGCGCGGCCTCTCGACTGAAGACGCGGTGAACATGATCGTGAATGGATTCTGCAAGGAAGTGTTTCGTGAACTCCCCATGGAGTTTGCTGTCGAAGCGCAAAAGCTTCTGGGAGTGAGTCTCGAAGGCAGCGTTGGATGAGAAAATTGAACAATTAAAGGGAAGAAATCGAATGCTTGAGATCATCGATTTGCATGTAGGTGTACAGGGCAACGAGATACTGAAAGGAATCGACTTAGAGATTAATGTCGGTGAAGTCCACGCCATCATGGGCCCGAATGGATCGGGGAAGAGTACTCTCGCTCAAGTGTTGGCTGGCCGCGAATCTTATGTCGTGACAGAGGGGAAAGTTCTTTACGAGGGGAGAGATCTCTTGGCGATGGCGCCTGAAGATCGTGCGAGAGAGGGAGTGTTTATTGCCTTCCAGTACCCTGTCGAGATTCCGGGAGTGAGCAACACGTATTTCCTCAAGGCGGGGTTAAATGCGATCAGGAAGCACAGAGGTCTGGAGGAGCTCGATGCTATCGAGTTCTTGTCTCTCGTCAAAGCCAAAGCGAAATTTGTCGAAATGGACGAGAGTCTTCTGAACCGGCCGGTAAACCACGGCTTTTCTGGTGGTGAAAAGAAGCGGAATGAGATTTTTCAGATGGCGGTGCTTGAACCCAGGCTTGCCATCCTTGACGAAACAGATTCCGGACTCGATATTGATGCCCTCCGGATTGTCGCTGGCGGGATAAATAAGCTACGGAGTAAGGATAATGCGATCATTGCGGTGACGCACTACCAGCGACTGCTAAACTACGTGATCCCAGATTTCGTACATGTTCTTATTGACGGCCGCATCGTGAAGTCCGGTGACAAGGAGCTAGCCTTGGAATTGGAGGAGAGAGGATACGATTGGGTGAGGGAGTCTGTGGTGGTCAGTGATTAGAGGAGCAACAACAGGATGATCAAAGCAGCAGATCAAGTAGATTGGTATCTCTCGAATTTTGAAGTCTTTCAGAAGAGTCTGAACGGCGAGGCTGGATCACACATTCACGCAATCCGGAAAGCTGCGATTGCTCGGTTCGCGGAACTAGGTTTTCCCACGACTCGCGACGAGGAATGGAAGTACACAGACGTTGCTCCGCTGACGAAAGTTCCATTCGAGCCTGTGTTCGACTACGCACTCAACGGGGTTAGCACAAGAGATGTGGAACGGCTGACGTTCGGGCAGAAATGGGCTCGGCTGGTTTGTGTTAATGGTCATTTCTCAAGAGAGCTGTCATCAGCCCCTTCCCTCCGCCGCTTTAGCCGGGGCATAAAGATGGGAAGTCTGGCGGAAGCGATGAAGAGTGACCCTGGGCTTCTCGAACAGCACCTGACTCGGTACGCTCGATACGACGAGAATGCGTTTAGTGCACTGAGCGCGGCATTTCTCCTTGACGGGGTTTTTGTCTTCATCCCGGACAGAACTATCCTCGAAGAGCCGATCCAGCTCCTATTCATCTCTACTGCAGCTGATGCAGAATTCGTTTCTTTTCCTCGGAGTCTCATTGTGGTCGGAAACAATAGTCAAGTTTCGATCCTTGAAACTCATGTGGGTTTGGAAAACAACGTTTACTTCTCAAATGCAGTTTCTGAAGTTGTCCTTGGTGAGAATTCAGTGGTCGAGTACGAGATGGTCGAAGACGAGAGCGAACGGTCTTTCCATATCGGGACAACGCAAGTCCACCAGGAGCGTAACAGCACATTCACTTCGAACGCAATCTCTTATGGCGGGGCTCTCGTCAGAAATAATGTTGCCGCCGTGCTGGATGGGGAGGGAGCAGAATGCACCTTGAACGGGCTCTACGTCGTGGCTGACGAACAACACGTTGACAACCACACGACGATCGACCATGCAAAGCCGCACTGTAGCAGCCATGAGCTCTACAAGGGCATCCTCGCGGGGAAATCAAGAGGCGTCTTCAATGGAAAGATTCTTGTGAGAAAGGACGCTCAGAAGACTGATGCGAAGCAGACAAACAAGAATCTCGTACTCTCCAATGATGCGACGATCGACACAAAGCCACAGTTAGAGATCTTTGCGAACGACGTGAAGTGTACGCACGGGGCAACGATAGGACAGCTGGATGAAGAGGCGACTTTCTATCTTCGGACACGCGGGCTTGGATTGGAAACCGCTCGCGATGTCCTGACGAATGCTTTTGCAAGCGATGTTATTAATCGGATACAGACTCCATCCCTCCGGGATTGGCTGAATGTCAATTTATTGATCAGACTCCAGCGTGCTCGAGAGAAAAGGGAATTGTAATGTCTGAACTTCGATCACTCTATCAGGAAGTCATCCTCGATCATTACAAGAGTCCACGCAACTATAAGAAGCTCGAGGGTGCAAATCGAAAGGCAGAGGGTTATAACCCGCTTTGCGGTGACCATTTCATCGTCTATCTGAGATTAGAGGATGACAGGATCGCCGAAGTAAGCTTCGAGGGATCGGGTTGTGCGATCTCGAAGGCGTCGGCGTCCATGATGAGCACACTCCTGAAAGGGAAGACAAGGGAAGAAGCGAAGATCTTATTTGAAAAATTCCATAAACTGGTGACGGGCGAGTTAAAGCCGACAGGAGAAACAAACGGACTGGGAAAACTTGAGGCGTTTGCAGGTGTATCTGAATTTCCCGTGAGGGTAAAATGTGCGAGCTTAGCATGGCACGCCATGCGTTCTGCCCTTGAAGCCAAGGAAGAAGTCGCCTCGACGGAGTAAACTGCAGGAACGCACATGGAGAACCCTCAGATGACTGCAATAGAGAAAAATCTTATCGAAGCCCAGGTTATCGAATCCTTGCGTACCTGCTTCGACCCAGAGATTCCCGTTGACATCTACGAATTGGGTTTGATCTATGAGGTCAAGGTGGGCGACACGGGTGAAGTGGATGTGAAAATGACCCTCACCAGTCCTCATTGCCCCGCGGCACAGTCGTTGCCACCAGAGGTCGAGGCGAAGGTGAGAGCGGTGCCCGGTGTAAAGTCTGCGACGGTTGAGGTCGTCTGGGATCCACCATGGAATCCGGGCATGATGTCTGAAGCAGCCAAGCTTGAGCTTGGTATAATCTGAAGAGAGCTGAGAGATCCTCTTGATTAAGCAACCCCTGAAGACCCATCCACACACGCCAAGGAAGCTGCGTTGCACCGGATCAAATCTCTTTACAGAATAGTTGGTGAAAGGATTCCCCATGTTGAACATCAATGATATTCAAAAGGAATTTCCAATTCTCAGCCGTGTCGTCAAGGGAAAGCCGCTCGTGTACCTCGACAGCGCTGCAACCACTCAAAAGCCGCTCGCTGTCATCGACGCTATGGATCGGTACTACAGAACATACAATGCCAATGTTCATCGGGGAATCTATCACATCAGTGAAGAGGCGACACAGGCATACGAAGGCGCGCGCGATAAGGTGGCTACCTTCATCAACGCCCCGGCACGAGAGGGGATAGTCTTTACGCGTAACACGACAGAGAGTATCAACCTCGTGGCAAGCAGCTGGGGACGATCCCATCTACACCGAGGAGATGAGATACTGCTCTCGATCATGGAACATCACAGTAATCTCATCCCCTGGCAGCTGATTTCTCAGCAAACCGGTGCGAAGCTCCGGTTCATCCCGCTGACCCCTGATGGAAGACTCGATCTTTCCGAATTACCTAAGCTTTTGACAGCGAGGACAAAGCTTGTGGCGTTGACGCACGTCTCAAACGTTCTAGGAACAATCAACCCGGTTGCCGAGCTTGCTCGGAAGGCCCACCAGGTCGGTGCAGTGATCCTTGTTGATGCAGCGCAGAGCGCGCCGCATCTTCGAGTGGATGTGCAAACAATCGACTGTGATTTCTTCGCTTTCTCCGGTCACAAAATGCTCGGGCCCACAGGTATTGGAGTGCTCTATGGCAAGGTCAATCTCCTCGATTCGATGCCACCCTATATGGGCGGAGGAGAGATGATCAACGAAGTGCAGTTAGAGACCGCAACATATCGTGAGCTACCAGGCAAGTTCGAGGCGGGCACTCCAAACGTGGCTGGAACTATTGGCCTCGGTGCCGCGATTGATTATCTTAGCGAAGTAGGATTGGATGAAATCCACAAACACGAAAAATCTCTGGTAGGGTACGCTGTCGAGGCTTTGAAGAATTTGAACGACATTGAAATCTACGGGCCATTTCCAGAGCGAGGTGGGGTGGTTGCCTTCAACCTTAGAGGAATTCATGCTCACGATGTCTCAACTATTCTGGATGAGGACGGAATTGCGATTCGCGCAGGGCACCATTGTACTCAGCCACTCATGCGATGGCTCGACGTTGCTGCCACAGCTCGCGCAAGTTTCTACCTCTA
>Ga0315282_10010319_pt1 | contig 14662 bp, 14 predicted proteins | sample YL17G07_20_MG_FD_203693 | JGI IMG/M metagenome (GOLD analysis project Ga0315282, IMG submission 203693) | Sediment microbial communities from Yellowstone Lake, YNP, Wyoming, USA - YL17G07_20 | ecosystem: Environmental > Aquatic > Freshwater > Lake > Sediment | place: USA: Wyoming | collected...
CACCAGATTTGGCCTTGCGTAATTCAGAGGCGATGAATGTCGACATTCGAAATGTTGATGCAGTCGTGATTAGCCACGGACACTATGACCATGTTGGAGGACTGCTTGATATTCTGAAGCACAACGGCGGATGGACTCCCGTGGTGGCCCATCCAAACGTCTTCAGTCCAAAGTTTGCTTTCAAGCCAAACCTTCGATTCATAGGCCCCAATTTTGATCATGAATCAGTCGTGGCCGCAGGTGGCAGACCGCTGCTTGCTCGCAATCCGGTCACGCTGGCAAGCGGAGTGATGACAACTGGTGAGGTTGCAAGGGAAACGGATTTTGAGAAGACACAGGGATTCTGGACCGTAGAGGCCGACCGTTTCGTTGAAGATCCGATGGTCGATGAACAAGCCCTGCTCATCAACGTTAAGGACAAGGGCCTCGTTGTGATAACCGGCTGCGCACACCCGGGAATCATAAATACCGTAAGACATGCTCAGAAGACAACTGGCACAGACATCTACGCAATCGCTGGCGGACTACATCTAGAAAGAGCGGACGATAAGAGAGTACGTGCAAGCGTAGACGAACTTGCAAGGATGAATCCGAAGGCAATCTATCCCTGCCACTGCACAGGTTCCAAAGGAATACAGGGGCTTCGCGATTTCTTAGGGAGCAACTGCAGGCCCATTCAAACAGGCGACATCATTGAACTCTGATGCGATTGGACTCGACCAGAAGCCAGCAGGTCATGGCCTTCGTGTCAGAAGCGTTGACACTTGGTCGGGCAAGCCGGCTTTGACAATTGATATCAGTGGGACGCCTCGATGTCGTGACTGGGAGTAAGTGCGTGTTTATGAGTATGGATGATTCCCGGAGAATCAGGCTTCAGAGAGGCATTACGGTAGCTACTAGGTCCACTCTTGTTCTCGTGTCTCTTTCCGTCGTGAAGATATGTGTTGGCGTTCTTTCTGGGAGCATAGCGTTGCTTGCCGATGCGACCCACACGGTCATGGACATCGCGGGATCCGCGGTCGTATGGCTGGGTCTACGATTATCACTTAGGAAACCCACCGATCAGTTTCCGTACGGTTTCTACAAGGCAGAGTCTATCTGCACATTGATTGTTTGTGTCATCATGGTCTTCACGGCCGCAGAAATCCTGCTAGACTCTGTTGAGAGGCTATTTGTTCCTTCTGTGATATCGTTTAGACCGGTCGTGATTGCTGTTGCGATAGGATCTGGACTAGTGTCCTATCGTCTAGCGGAGTACAAGGAGAGTGCGGGGCGAGCGATAAACTCGCAGGCTCTCAGGGTTGAAAGCAGACACTCATTGGCTGACGTGCTCAGCGCCGGTCTAGTTTGCGGAAGCGTGCTGTTTACCTACATCAACGTTTCTTGGGTGGAGCCTTTGGCGGCTGTCACCATATCCGCTTTCATACTGTGGGCTGCTCTCGGGTTCGGCAAGGATTCCATCTTCTCGCTCATGGACATCTCGCCTCAACCCTCAATGAGAAAAGGGATTGAGCAGACGATGGTAGAGACTCCGGCGGTCATGGGCGTCCATGATCTGAAGGTGAGGAGATCCGGTCCGTTCGTTTTCGTCGAAGCACATGTCGAGGTTGACGGAGCAATTAGCGTCGAGGAAGCACACGCCATAGCAGACGAGGTCGAAGGCAGAGTGAAGAGGAGATTCAAAGAAGTTGATTCAGTCACGATCCACATCGGCATGGTCCATGACAAAGGGCGCTCAGGTCAAGAAGTACGTCGATGGTCCTAACCCGATAGAGGCGACCCGGAAGGGAGTGGCCGACGATTCTGAAAATCGCTCCTTGTCATCTGAACAGAAACACGCGGAAGCGGCAGACTGTGACGGGGCGCTCTCTGTGTATGACTCGACACAATTGCCCGTTCACTCAGAGTTGTGTTCTCCTATTCAACACGACAACGGCGAGTGCCTCAAGAATAACGAACCAGGCCGCCAGAACTGTCAGGTCAACTGCAAGCGCGACACTCGGACCAGCCATCGCTTCTCTCAATGCATCAACCATGTAGGTCAGCGGCGTTAGATAGGCGATCAGACGCAGCCCCGGCGCCAGAGTCCCTACAGGTATGAATACTCCGCCGATGAATATCATCGGTAGCCTCAAGGCGGTTAGCGAGATGTTGGCGGTCGGCATGTCTCTTGCAGCGGCTGCGACCAATATTCCAAGAGCGGAGAAAGCGAACGACCCCAAGACTATTCCAGTCACGAACATGATGGGACTCGCCATTTGGCTTTGGCTTAGCAGAACCGCGCCCAGGGCCGTGCAGAGTGAGAGGACTATTCCGAATGCTGAGCCTGCCAGTGATTTGCCGAAGACTATGCCTGCCGTCGAAACAGGTGCGGTCTGAAGCAGTTCATACGTCCCCGTTTGTTTTTCCATCGCGATCGATATTGCCTCCACGGAAGATGCGCCGAAAAGAGAGACCATGCTCACTAGCCCTGGCACAAGGAGGTCAGGAGGAATCTCACGGCCGAGAGAGAATGCTAGATACACGAAGGCCGGTATCAGTATGCCGAAGCCGAATATCTGAGGCTTGAAGTAGTAGGCTTTAGCGTCCTTCTTCGCAATGCAAGCTCCCTTCGTGAGGAACTCAAGGACGGTTCTAGCTAATCGCCCCGACAAAATGTCACCCACGTTGACCCCCCGCCCTACTGGTCCTGAGTAGTTCCATCCTCTCAACCTGAACTGCGTCGAGGCCTGTGTGCTTGAGGAAGACATCTTCGAGGCTCGGCTGTTTCGTGTTGATGCTCAGAATCTGAAGTCCGCTCGAACTGGCAAAACGCGCAACGTCCGTGATTGCAGTGGAGGAGTCTGTCGTGCGAATCTGATATCTCTGAGCCTGCTTCGTGATCTCCTTGACAGATGGCTCGCCCAGAAGTTGCCTTTCCAGATCCGGAGCGTCTCTGTCGAAAACGATCTCGATGATGGGTTCACGTTCGAGTGAGGATTTCAGCTTCTCAGGCGAGCCTTCCGCAACGATCTTCCCATCCCTTATTATCGCGACTTGGTCGCAGAGCTGATCAGCTTCTTCAATGTAGTGAGTTGTCAGGAAGACCGTTACGCCTTCTCGGTTGAACTCTCTGACAAGTGACCGGATTAGCCGAGAGCTTTGCACATCTAAGCCGCTTGTGGGTTCGTCGAGGAAGAGAACCTCGGGACGGTGAAGCAGTGCAGCAGCTATGCGCACTCGACGCTTCATTCCCTTCGAATAGTGACCTAGACGTTCCTTTCTCCTCTCAAAGAGTTGGAAAGCGTCAAGGAGTCGATTCGCTCGGTCTATTCTGGTGGGCTTGTCGACTCCGTAGAGTTCGCCGATGAACATCAGATTGTCCCAAGCAGACATCTCGTTGTATAGGTTGCTTACTTCCGATACAACTCCGATCCTCTGCTTGACCGCTAGGCTATCCCTGACACAGTCCAGCCCATGGATCTTCGCCGTTCCAGACGTGGGTTTCGTCAGGCCCGTGAGGATACGGATCGTGGTAGTCTTGCCTGCACCGTTGGGTCCGAGGAGCCCGAAGAACTCTCCCCTGGGCACGTTGAGCCTTACGCCGTCGACAGCTATCACATCACCATAATGCTTGGTCAGGGCCCTAGCTTCGATCGCGTTCTCCATCCCATTCCATCTTCCTCGACACTACTGCTTCAGTTCCTTGATCTGATCCTCAACAGCTGCAAGCTCCTTCTTCACTTCATCCGCGTACTCCTCTAGATCCTTGAGGCGTTCCTCCCTCGTGAAGAATCGCCTACCTCTGTATCCGTGATGGTGGTGTTCTCCACCACAACAACATTGGCACATGTTGGTCTTGCACCTCCAGGGTTCACTTTCGGGAACGAAGAACTTAAACTACAGAGTTAGTAGTAACGTAGCAACTATGTGCGAACGAAGTGGTAGATCAAACCGTCTCTGTCTGTGCCCGCTGGAAGGCATCATCGACACAATAGGCAAGAAATGGACTCTGCTCGTGGTCAATGCGATTGGAAACCGTGGAAAATTCCGATTCAGCCAGATGATGCAAGAGCTGAAGGGAATCAGCCCCACGACCTTGACTGACACACTCCAAGAACTCCAACGTGAAGGGCTAATCAGAAGAGAGTCCTTCGCTGAGATACCTCCGAGAGCGGAATATTCTCTGACCAAGGATGGTACGCAACTTAGAAGGGCCATCCTCCCATTGCTACAGTGGGCATCAACAAGAAGTCCACCATTCAAGAAAAGGTGCGCAGCCAGATACAGGCAGATTCCTGCTCATAGGATTAGGAGACTTCAGAGTCTGTCTGAGAACGGAATCGGTCCGACAAGAAACGAGCCCCCTGCGTTGTCAGGTCGAAAGGCTGGGAAAACGTCGAAGAAAGAAGCTAGATTCTGGAAGGGAATCGGGGTTGGGTAAGAAATCAATGAAGTGAAATTCGGAAGCACTCAGGCTAGCCTACCCGAAGAGCACCGTGGCGACATAATTTACGACAGTCATTAACAAAAAGCCTATTATGACGCTTGCAGTGGCGACTCTCTCGAAGCCGTGGCTGTGACTTTCCGGCATCATCTCGTCGAAGATCACGTAGAGCATGGCCCCGCCAGCAAAAGCCAGAGCATACGGCAGCAGCGCATGGAACAGACCCACAAGCATGAGCGCCTCGACTGAACAGATCGGCTCCACAGCACCGGACAAGACTCCGACAACGAAACTCTTCCGCGTCGAATAACCCTGGCTCCTGAGAGGGACCGAGACGAGAAGGCCTTCCGGCACATTTTGCAGCGCTATGCCCAAGGCTACAGTACTCCCGAAGACCGTTACCCCTCCGGAGTAAGCTGTCCCTGTTGCAAAGCCTTCGGGAAAGTTGTGAATAACTATCGCAGCCACCATCATGAGGGTTGTCTTCATTCCCTTCGTGAGGGGCTTGTTAGGAATGAGGGCCCCATGAATGTGAGAAAGATAGGTGTCCGCGACAAGAAGCACCGCGGTCCCGAGCGCGATTCCAACGATGACTTGCAGAAGATTCTCTTGGTTTGATCCTATAGTATCTGACAGAACTGTTTGAATAGTGTCTCTAGCGAGTTCGTCACGTCAGGACGAGTCTCCCCAGCGTTCCACGTTCATTCTCGCTGGAAAGGCTGAAAACTCCCTGAATATGAGATTCTTTCAGCTCAAAGAGCCCAGAACGAAGCTTTTTTGCCCGGACCTCGACCCATATCAGCTGTAACCAGCCTCCATAAGCCACGTAAGGACCGCGGGAGCCCTGTCCTGCGGCCCAGAAGCATCCAAAAACTTAGGTCAGTTACTATAGGTATGATCGATGGCGAAGGTGGAAGGGACCAGCTTCTCAGTGTCGCCCGCACTGCTGAGCCGTCTTGATGAAGTCATCAGAAAAATGGGCTACGAGGATAGTCAAGAGCACTGCAGATTGCGATGACGAACTTCATCACAGAATACACGTGGACAATTGAGAAGGGACGGGCTGGCGTAGATGCCATTTTGTTCACATACAGCCATCGCCCCACGGCCTGCAGGAAGCCCTAGTCGATATTCAACACCAGTATCGGGACGTAGTGAACTCCACGACTCACATTCACCTTGACGAATCAAGATGTCTAGAGATAATCTCGGTCAGAGGCCAAACGGCAAGAATCCAGGAACTTGCAAAGAGACTCATGAAGACACGCGGAGTAACTCAGCTCAAACTGTCCGTAGTGGACATCTAGCAGAAGTCGTTCGCAAAAGGTTGAGCAGAGTCTTCAGCTGAGGCCTACGTCTAAGGTCATCATCACTGCGAAACCTATCATCGCGCCGAGGGTAGCGATGTCAGCGTTCCCGCCCCGCTGCGACTCTGGCACGACCTCCTCTACTACTACGAATATCATGGCCCCTGCAGCGAAGGCTAGGGCGTAGGGTAGTAGAGGTCGCATGACAAGGACAGCTGCCGCGCCAACGACGGCAGCGACCGGCTCTACTATGGCAGAGAGCTGGCCGTACCAGAAGCTCTTCAGCCGCGACATTCCCTCACCTCGGAGCGGCACCGATACCGCCGTGCCCTCTGGGAAGTTCTGGAGCCCGATTCCTATCGCAAGGGCAACGGCGGCGCCGAGGCTTGCCGTCCCAAATCCCACTGCCACTGCTCCGAAGGCCACACCTACCGCGAGTCCCTCAGGCACGTTGTGTATTGTTATGGCGAGGACCAAGAGAACGACCCGACGCCGAGCAGTCGGTATCCCCTCTGCTTCCCCGATCGGAGCGAAGAGATGCAAGTGCGGCAGAACTCTGTCCACGAGCTGCATGAATGCGCCGCCCAAGAGGAAGCCTATGAGCGGCGGCAGCCACGGGATGAACTGCATCTCTCTCGAAAGCGCAATCGAAGGCGCTAGCAGGGACCACATACTCGCAGCGATCATGACGCCGGCAGCAAAACCCAGAGACGTGTCCAGAAACTTCCGGCTGACCGTCTTCGTGAGGAAGACGACAGACGCTCCGAGAGCTGTCACGCTCCAAGTGAAGAGCGTGGCGAGAAGCGCTTGAACAATTGGATGCAGGCCCTCGAAATACTCGACCATCCATTCCATGGCGTGTCCCTCAACAAGTAGCCGCCTCATCAAGAGACGGCTTAGGAAGACTCTGTGCCCACATGTCGTAGCGTTCCAACTATAGGAAGCTTTTCGAGGGCATCTCCGCCGTGCGGGGCTTGTTCCATGGCATCCGTCAGATCCACTCCGGCGTTGTGAAGAACTTGGTGGTTTCCATCTCTCCAAAGAAAACTTCCTGATACATCGTACACTTTTCCTTTGTACGCGATGTAAGCTGGCGTTCCACTTCTCCCGTTGTATTGGGCCAGCTCTTCCTTGCTGAACTTCTTCAAACTTGATCTCCCTTGAATTGTCCTGATAACAAAAATGGGGAACGGACCGGGTTGGCTGAGCAGCTGAACTTGAGTCTACCTGAGGAACTTGGATACGAAGGGTGAGTTCTCACCTCTGCGCATGAAGTGGCCAGACGGGCCATCGCCCAAGAACTCCGAGAACCAGGATTCATGCTCTATTTCCTCGTTGAGGATCGCCTGAGACAGGTCGTAGGTCCGATGGTCCTTGCCAGCGGTCAGGTTGCAGATGTGGGTGTATCCTCGTACCGCACACCTCTCCGCTTCCACCAGCACCTTCAGCATCGCCTGGGTGTCGGTCGGATCCTTTGGGAGTGTGGCCGGCGGACAGGCAGATGCATCGTGGAAGGTCTTCATGTCCTCGGGAAGCTTGCCTCCGAGTTCATAGATGCGAGGAACAAGAGCCTCGAAATGATTGCGGTCTTCTATACGCGCTGCCTCCGCAATCTCCTTGATGCCTTCACCCTCGAGCCCTATTAGATTGAATCGAAGGATCGTATAGTAGTAGTAGGTTGTAAGTTCCGCTGCTGCATTCTTCACCAAGAGTTCGATAAGCTGATCAACGTTGATACCGGATTTCTCCACCATCTCTCGCGCTACCTTAGCCATTGTATCACCTCCGTCCGATTGCTGAGACAGTTGAGGTGCGGATTTATTTAAGAACAATTATTATCTAATAATAGATGTGAACATGGACCACGTGCCCTCCAACGCATGCATAATTGAGGCTCTTCGCAAGAAAGGATACAAGGCAACGTCCCAGAGGATAGCGATTTGTCGCTTTGCACTTCGCAGTCGAGATCATCCTACCGCACAGAGAATCTACAGAGAAGTCAAACGCGTGCACCCCACAGTCAGCCTCGCGACGGTCTACAAGACCCTCCATGCTCTCAAGGAGTTAAGCTTGGTTCAGGAACTAGGTTTTGCACAGAGTGAGACAAAACTCGATTCGTACATGGAACCTTACGCAAACCTAGTCTGCCGAGCATGTGGAAACATCAGTGATGTCGACGACCCTGTGACTCGAGAGATCGTTGCGAGAGTTTCTGCAAAAGCAAGGTTCACCTTGATGGGACAATTGTGCCCAAGCGCTGCGGACAATCGAGTGGAAGATCCCGAAAGCCCGATGGACGTTTGCATCAAAGCCAAACCTGACAAGCAAATTCAATGATGCAGTATCAAAAAGCATAGGCTGCAAGGTCAAGGTTAGCTCTGCGAGGGAAGTGGGATCTACGGGATTCTTCCCCTAAACAGCATGAGGAGTCAGGAGCTGGGAGAGGATTTCCATATGTTGCTAAGGTGGTTATCATACAATCTCCGTCTGTAGTAAGACTGATGATTGTAGATGCTCGCCACGGGATTGTGGCATAGCACTCTATCCTTTGCGATGAGTGTCGTAACTGGGGCCTTCGAGGTTCTGCAGAATAGGGCGTCGTGACCGACACAGAGCCCTACTATAACGTTGAGCTCGGCGCCGCATGCGTCGAGCAGCATGGCTTGGGCGACAGGATTGCACATGGCTTCGAATTGCCCGGGACGCAGCTTCTCAGCATCTTTGACTCCAACCTTCTCCTTGGGAACTGTGCCTGTCTTACAGATGGTTGAGATGACTTGGAACCCGTTTCGTCTGAGAATCGAGGCTAGAATCGCGCCCTCTCTCTTGAGGCCGATGTGGGAATATCATTCTTTCGTGGAGGCAAGACAGAGCGCAGGGTGATCTCCTTGGCAGTGTTAGAAACCATAGACCATGCGCGATTCGCACGCGGAAGAAAAGAGAAGTGGGGCTGACATCAGTCCAATGAAGAGTTGTCGCTTGGCCTTGACACTAGGGCTTCGGCCTTGCCATAATAAGGAATAAATATTCATAAACCAATGAGGTCTTCGAGACAGCGGAGATTGTTTGCATGGTTAGACTGGTGATTCCTATTGAGAGTTTCGACATTGAGAGGTCAGTTATCTTCCCACATTTCGGAAGAGCCCCCGAGTTCGTGGTGATCGATCTCTCAGATGAGGGCAGGGTCATCTCAATCAGGTCTGAGAGAAATGTGGGCGAGCACTTTGGAGGCCACGGCGGAGCCGAGACCATTGTTACGAGCCTCAAACCTGATGTTCTTGTGGTTAAGGGGATGGGGCCTAGAGGGCTCGCGGCTTTCCAGAGCAATGGGATCGCGGTATTCACAAGTTCGGTGACCACTGTCGGTGAGGCCGTCGAAGCCTACTTGGCCGGCAGACTAAGCTGCTTGACCGAGCCTTGTAAGGATGCTCGTCACGGGCTCCCACATGGTTGATGATTCATGCCATCAAGCGTCCGTGATCCGGTTTCATCGCCTAGGTAGTTTTGCGATTTCTTCACCCATGGAACAAGACCTTCTTCGGGAGGTAACGATATTGAATAGATATTCAAGTCTTTCGATCTCGTCAGGCGGAGGGGGCAACCTAGCAATGAAGTTCTTACTCCTCGCCCAATGCCCCTCTACACCTACGGCAGAATCCTCGAGGCTCGCTTGGATGCGTACTTTTCACAGGGCAAGAGACAATAGGTGGTACGCGAGACCGCCAACGAGCACAGCGAGAATTGAGTCGAACGCCGCGACTGCGACCGCCCTCTTGACGCCGAACTCTCGGGCCAGAGCGGCGATCGTCGCAACGCATGGAAAGTAGATCATTGTGACGATTGCGAAAACGACCATCTGGACGGGCGTGAGGACCTTGCTAAAATCGAATGTCCCAGCCAGATCCGCAAGCAGGACCAGAGTGAGTTCTTTCCGTACGATTCCGAAGACTAGAGGTATTCCCGCCATTGAGGGAAGACCGAGCCAAAAGGAGGTTAGTGGCGTCATGAAATCCGCTATCACCCAAATCAGACCAGTTACCGATAGGAACTGCAGGAAGATGCTGCCGCCAATGATGAACGGGAACGCTACGTAGACGAAGTCCTTCGTTCTCGCCCATGTTTTCTTGAGAACCGCCTTGGGCATGGGTGTTCTGTATGGGGGCATCTCCATTATCAGTCCCACGGGCTCGCCGGGCAGGACTCTGAAGGCTAATCTCCCAAGCAGAAAGAGAAGACACAGATCAAACAGATAGAGGCCCAAAGCTGCAGAGATTCCAAGATATCGCCCCACCAGACCAAGGATTACGACCGTCCTAGCCGCGCATGGAACCAGTGTCACCACAAAGCCCGCGAGAAACCACTCACGATCAGTCTCCATTATGCGGCAGCCGACGCAGGCTGGCACATTACAGCCGTATCCAAGAAGCAGCGGTATGAAGGCCTTACCATGTAGTCCGATCTTGTGCATGAGATTGTCCATCAAGAAAGCGGCTCTCGGCAGGTAGCCGCTATCTTCCAGAATCGCCAGCAGAACATAGAATGGCACAATGTACGGAAGAACGACTGTTGCTGCCGCTGCCACCCCCCACAAGAATCCTCCGGAGACAATCTGCACCACGATTGGCGGGAGCATTCTCGAGAGAAACGCTTCCGTATTCGGAATCAGGACAGTATCAAACAGTTCTTGCATGACGCCGATCATTGCCCCTCCTGCGACGAATACTATCGCAAAGACACTTGCAAGGACTCCAGCAAGGATCGGGTAACCCAGAATCTTGTGTGCGGTTATCGAGCTCAATCTCTGATCCATGTCGACCCGCGGGGGTGACAGGATCCTTACAGTGCCTCTCACCACTTGACCCGCGAGTGAATATCTCTCAGAGGCCATGACGACGGATGAGGGTTCTCCGTGGATTCCTTCGATCTGTTCAGCTATCTCTGCTGCCTCCGATAGGATCAATGAACCTTTCTCAGCCTCAACCTTCTTGGACACATCTTCATCCCGCTCGAGAAGTTTGGTTGCGATCCATCGCGGCGGATATCGTGACGATAGTTGCGGTAGCCGGGTCTTGACGGGCGTTTCTAGCTTCTGGATGCTTTCCTCTATCTCTCGGCCATACTTGATACTCACCGGTCTGACTGCTTTCTCCGTAACTCCAATTACGTTTGAGAGAAGTTCTTGCATCCCGATGCCTGATGTTGCAACCGTGGGCACCACTGGCACCCCGAGCATTTCGGAGAGTCTTTGCGCGTCAACTGTGATGCCCTTCTTGGCGGCGAAGTCGATCTGATTCAACGCTATCACTAGGGGGGCGTTCAGCTCCAAGAGCTGAATCGTGAGGTAGAGGTTCCGTTCCAAAGCTGAGGCGTCGACCACGTTCACAACCACGTCGGGTCGCTCGACAGCGATATAGTCACGTGACACGACCTCCTCCATTGAGTACGCAGACAGAGAATACGTTCCAGGCAGGTCAACAACTCGTATCGTGTAGCCCTCGAAGTGGAGGGTACCTTCTGCTCTTTCGACCGTCTTTCCCGGCCAGTTGCCGATAGTCTGGTTAAGTCCTGTAAGCTGGTTGAATATCGCAGATTTCCCTACGTTCGCATTTCCCGCCAGACAGACTGTCAGTCGCTTGGCTTCCATGGTCCAGATCTCAGACAGTGGTAGATGGTTGACCGTTCGTTGATCGTTTGACGAGCACTCTTCTTGCGATTCCTTGACCAAGCGCAAGAGAAACCCCGCGAACGGATACCTCGATCGGACCGTGCATAGGAGCGCTCCTCACTACCTTAAGTTCGGTTCCAGGGGTCAATCCCATCTCAGCGAGCCTGCGAACCATTCCATGCCCGCCGAGAGCAAGGACGACCGTACACTTGTCGCCTTCCCGAAGATCAGCAAGTGAGACGGTCTCCTCTATGCGGCCCTGGAGATTCTGCATGTCCGCGTAGAAGCTAGGCAGTGATTCATCGTCGAACCCGTGACGACGCCAGTGTCCATGCCAGTCGGTGACGCGCCCCTCGACAAGGCGTCTGATGCGACCTGTTAGCGACGTTCCGTGGAGATGCGTCCGATGTACGTACTCTTCTCGATGCTTCCTGACGGCGGCTTCGCCGGCCTCCGTCAGTTCTATGCAGCCTTGAGTGCGATATGCGAATCCTTGATCGCTTGCCGTGTCGGCCAGTCGTCGCATCTCGTCCATAGATCGACCCATCCGAGCAGCTATCACATCAATTCGGGCGGGTGTCTCCTTCCGGGTGAAAGTCTTCACAAGTTCCAGTAACTCCAACATGTCAGATTCTTTGGGCATCACCCTTCACCAAACCTCTCTTCTGGACGACCACAAGGGAAGCTGCTCGCTTGCTAACCGTGAACTCTGACTCTCTCAGGGTCAGGATGACGGCTCCGTCGAAAGGGACATGCCTCTCAACCGTGAAGTCGGCGCCGGGGATCAGACCGATTGACTCCAAGTACGGCAGCGCTCCTTCCTCTTCCTCGTCCACTACTCTGACCACGATTCCTGCGTCATGCGCTGAGAGTTCGGCCAGCCGTGTCGACGCATCACTCACCGCCATCCCAGGCCTGGGTATGGGATTTCCATGCGGACACGTCTTCGGATGGGCAAGGGCAGTGTCTATCGCGTCCGTTACCTCTTCGTCAATGCAGTGTTCAAGCTTGCAGGCGGCGTCGTGAGCTCTGCTCCAGCTAATGTGTAAGACATCGGTCAGGAGACGTTCAGTGAGTCGATGCCTCCTGAGGACGTTCAATGCTACCTTGTGACCCTGCTTTGTCAGCCGCGCGCCCTTGTACCGCTGGCGTCTGACATATCCGAGCCTTTCAAGCCTGCTGAGACTGTTGGTGACAGTGCCAAGGCTGACTCCAAGCCTCCTTGCCAACATCTTTGTCCTCGCCGCTCCTGAGCTGTCTTCGAGTCTCAGGACCTGCTCCAGACACTCCTCCACGGCGCGTGTGACTTCTGGCATGGGATGGAGAAGTACGAGCAGTCGTATATTTTTCTTTCGCGAGCCGCAATGCCCAGCCCATGCGGGCCGATGAGCGTGTTTGTAAAGGAAATACTGAAGTCCACTGGATGATTGATCGATTTGGGCTAGGAAGGAACCTGTGGAGCTGGGCCCTCTCTCGAATAGGATTCAGTCAGGAGGTTGTGCCCCTCGTGAACCTTAGAAGCACATCCGAATACAGGAAGATCTCAGTCGAAGAAACGATTAGGCTACTGGAGACCTCTCCGAACGGTCTCACAGGATCTGAAGCCCTGGAGCGGATTGGCAGATTCGGGCGCAATGAGGTGGTGGAGAAGGAGAGGAATCCTGTCCTTGACTTCTTGTCGCGTTACTGGGGTCCCATGCCATGGCTCCTAGAACTAGCAATGGCACTTTCGTGCATCCTACGTCATTATCTGGAATTACTCATAGTCTTCGCACTGCTTACCATCAATGCCATCATAGGGTTTCTGCATACGCGCAGTTCGCGGAAAGCTTTAGACCTTCTGAAGATGAGACTAGCGGTCAAGGCCAGAGTTCTACGAGACGGCCAATGGGTCGTACGAGACGCCACAGAACTGGTGCCAGGGGACATAGTCGGCGTTGGGCTCGGCGATCTGGCACCAGCAGATGCCAAGCTTCTGGGTGACGGAGAAGTCTCTGTCGATCAGTCAGCATTGACGGGCGAATCTCTCCCAGTAACTGTCCGCGAATCAGGAATTGTCTATTCAAGCTCTATGATGAAGCGAGGAGAAGCCAGGTGCATCGTGGTTAACACAGGAGCGAACACATACTTCGGCAAGACAGCCCAACTAGTCAGGATAGCCAAACCAGTCTCGCATCAAGAGCAAATAATGATGGCCGTCGTCAAGTACATGATGTACCTGAGCACGGCGGGTCTGATCATCGTTGCCGCGGACGCTACGCTAGTGCACGCCGACATCCTATCAGTGCTGAACCTCGCGTTGACTTTTCTGCTGGGTGCAGTCCCTGTTGCACTTCCGGCAGTTTTCGCCGTGGTGCTATCCATAGGGGCAATAGAACTCGCCAGGAAGGGGGCACTAGTAACGAGGCTTGATTCCATTGAAGACGCAGCCTCGATGGAACTACTCTGCCTAGACAAGACAGGCACAATCACGCAGAACAAACTGTCCGTCAGTGACCCGATATCGTTCCAAGGATTCAGGAAAGAGGATGTGGTTCTCATGGCAAGCTTGGCGTCTAGAGAGGAAACCAAAGATGTGATAGATCTCACAGTAATCGAATATGCGAGAGCTTCCGGCATAGATTCGAGCGCCTACAAGCAGGTTTCATTCACTCCTTTCGACCCCGCAACCAAAAGATCAGAGGCAACAATCGACCGGAGAGGCGAGCGCTTCAAAGTCACGAAAGGCGCGCCCCAAGTCGTAATCTCCATCTGTCGTTCGATGAGCGAAGAAACTCGAACTCAAGCAAACGAGACCATTGAGGCGCTGTCTCAGAAGGGATACAGAACAATAGCGGTCGCCACCTCAGAAAGCTATGGACTAGACAGCTTTCGGCTTGTGGGTTTGCTACCCTTGGCTGATCCGCCTAGACCAGACTCGAAGACTGTGATAGAAGAGCTGAAGACACTGGGTGTAAAACCGAAGATGCTTACTGGCGACAATATCGCTGTTGCGAAGGAGATAGCTCGCCAAGTATCAATCGGCGACCGGATCTACCGAATGTCCGATCTTGCGGGCCTAAGCGAAACGGAACAAGCAAGGATCCTTGATGAGTATGATGGGTTCGCGGAGATATATCCTGAGGACAAGTACAGAGTCGTCAAGCTTCTGCAATCGCGAGGGCATATAGCTGGAATGACTGGAGATGGAGTCAACGACGCACCAGCCCTCAAGCAGGCAGAAGTCGGTATAGCGATAAGCAGCTCAACGGATGTGGCAAAAGC
>Ga0315282_10010320_pt1 | contig 14662 bp, 16 predicted proteins | sample YL17G07_20_MG_FD_203693 | JGI IMG/M metagenome (GOLD analysis project Ga0315282, IMG submission 203693) | Sediment microbial communities from Yellowstone Lake, YNP, Wyoming, USA - YL17G07_20 | ecosystem: Environmental > Aquatic > Freshwater > Lake > Sediment | place: USA: Wyoming | collected...
AGTTTTCTCGCTTCCGGCTGGGGCGGTCGAAGCCGCCCGCAATCTTGTGCCGGACGTCCTTTAGGATGTTGCGCACGGTTTCATCATATCTGGTGTAGTCGCCGACGATGCGATACCGGGATAAGGCGACCCAGTCCAATCCGGCGATGAATGCCCTAGCCTCATGTGCCATGGAGTCATCCACCTCCGCGCCACGTTCCGGCACCGCCTGACTGATAGTGACCGAATCGCCCAGAAACTCGGCGATGGCGCGCAGTATCGGCTCGCTATCCCCAAACCATGGAATATGGATGTCTCCTTCCAGCGGGACAAAGCGGGCATTTGGTATCAGGGATGCCAGTTCCCTGCCCAAGCGGAAGGGCATGACTTGGTCCCTCTGGCGATGCATTACCAGCGTCGGAATTCGGAGATTGGGGCAGAGCGATGAAACATCAACTTTATATACCATGTCCAGTATTTCGGCAGCTACTTCCGGGGTGGCGCATTCACGCTGGTACTTGGCGAAAGCTTGATTGGCTTCGGCATTGGCACCGGGTATAAAAATGTCAGAAAGTGTCTTGGAACCGATTCCCCAGTGAGCTCTTACCAGAGAAATAAATGCCTTTCTGACTTCTTCCGTGGCTACGGCTTCGCCACTGGTATAAGTACCAAAGAGAATCAGGTGGCTGACCCGACGAGGATATCTGGTTGTGTAAGCTATGGAAATCGGTCCACCACAAGAAATTCCTAGCAAGGCCACTCGTTTTAGCTTGAGATGGTCGATGACCTTTTCCAGGTCATTAACTTCGGCCTCTAAGGTAAAGTCAGTCCGGTTTCGGTCTGATAGGCCACTGCCGCGCTGGTCATAGCGTACTAAGGTATGGTGAGCTGCCAGCCTTTCAAAACAGCGACGTGACTCAGGATCCTGCCAGCTCAATTGCAGATGGCTTAGCCACGTTGCCGGTATAACCAGCGCCGGCCCTTTACCCAATGTGGCATAGGCAATTCTAGCACCATTAGCATTGGTGCAAAAGCCTATCTGCTGCTCCAAAACCGAAACCTCCACCCGGGGTTTAGCGGACCTGTTAGTGAAACTATATTATGTCTGTGCAATCTGGTTGTCAAGTCCGCCACACACCTCATGTCTATCAAATGAGCTGAGCCTGGTGGCTTGAGTCATTGAACAATTTGAGTAAACGTGTGGCTACCAGGTTGAACAAACCACTATTTTGTTATTATGGGATGGATTTCAGAGGATACTCGGAAAGATATACAGCTTTGTCACCCTCGATAATGCAGATGGCACAGGGGCATCCAAAAACTATAGGTGAACCGTATGTTTTTTCACCGGACATCGTGAACTTACCCGCCGTTGTGTCGAAAGTACCACCGCGTATGGCCTTCATGATGGAATCTGTATCTTCCACGGTTCCGGCCTTCTGCATGGCTTGAGCCAGAATCAACAGGTGGGATGGCAGCCAGCCTATCCAGTCGGTGTATGAATACGGTCTACCCTGCCTATCGGACAAAGTATTCATAACTTCCTGACACATATCAACGTTTTCAGCATTCACCCTGGTTTTTTTGAAGTCCCAGATGCCGAAATAGCCTCCTATCAAGCCCTGGACCGCATCATAGCCGCAGGCATCCGTATACACACTTATCTCAGCCAGGCCGCCCGCCTGGCCAACCGGCCACTTGTAACCCGCATCCCAACGTTGTTTTACAAATTGCAGGGTTGAATCGATACCAGTGTCTGTATAAACAAGGCCGCAGCCTCCATCGGCAAATCTGGTGATGTAGGGAGTAAAGTCGGTTGTACCGGCCGGGAAAATCTCCCACTGATAGTTCATACTCGCCGGGTCAAAAGACTGCCTGTTTATCTGCTCTATATCGGACTGCGTTAGGCCGGATGTAGGTTCCAGAATGCCGAATTTCACTCCAGGGAATTTCTCGTGGGCAGCCAGTACCTGGTTGACCCATTCCTCTTTGGCCGGTGTACCGAAAACATTGTAAGGCTGCGTCTTGGCGTCATATACAATGCCGCCGCCGTCCCTGGTCACAAAAATGACCTTGGCCGGATTGGTAATGGCTGATATGGTGTCATAGCTCCAGCTCCAGTGACCCGCCAGGAACCTGCAACCATCGCCGTACACGAGTTGTTTTGCCGCAACGGTGCCACCCTCCGGTGAGTCTCGGTCATCGGCTGTAAATAGTTTAAAGTTGTAAGTCTTACCATTTACCTCGAACCCTTTCTTGTTGAACAAATCAAGCCAGGTCTGATAGGGCTCCACATTGGCCCGACCCCAGGGTATATCCGGATTGCTCAGAGGAGTCGGCAATCCCACCTTCACGGTAATCGGCCCGGCAGCAGCAGGTGGAGCCGTCTTCTGTGCACAACTAATAGCCAGCACGATAAGCACTGAAATTACCAGAACGTTTTTCCACTTTTTCATATCTTTTTTAATCGCATTTCCCGGTTTAGCCGGCATAATTCATCTTTAATGTTCCCCTGACTGCACCTCTCTCCAATATAACAAGACGATTTACACAAGTCAATGAATTTACTTGAATGTTTCCCTGTCGGTAAGTTTATCTTAATAAATGGTACAATTATTAGCCGGGTAGTTTATTGGAAAAGATAAGACTAGGCAAAACCAATATGCTCGTCTCCCGATTGGGTTTCGGCGGCATACCAATTCAGAGGCTTAACGAGGATGAAGCTGTAGCCGTTGTTAAAAGATGCCTGGACCTGGGCATTACATTTCTCGATACCGCCAATGCCTATACCACCAGCGAAGAACGTATCGGCAAGGCTATAGCCGGTAGGCGGGAGGGACTTGTTTTAGCCACCAAGTCTACTTCACGAAAGCGCGAGGGCGTGGAAAAGCACCTCAACCTTAGCCTGGTGCGGCTTAATGTGAAATATATCGACCTCTATCAGTTCCACGGCGTCAGCGATATGGCCTCACTGGACAGGGTCCTGGCACCTGACGGGCCGATGGCAGCGGTGGAAAAAGCCAGAGACGCAGGACTGGTCAAACATATCGGCATCACCTCCCATCAGATTGACGTGGCCAAGGAAGCTGTGACAAGCGGCCGATTCGAGACCATCATGTTTCCCTTCAACTTTGTTACCTCCGAAGCCGCGGATGAGCTTCTGCCACTGGCTAGAGAACATGACGTTGGCTTCATAGTGATGAAGCCGCTCTCCGGTGGCATGATAGACAACGCCAAAATCGCCTTCAAATATCTTTTCCAGTTTCAGGACATCGTAGCCATACCCGGTATAGAAAAAGTACATGAGATAGAAGAAATAGTGAAGATACTGGAAGGCCCCAAAGCAATTACCGCAGCCGAACTGGAGGAGATGCAAAAACTTAAGCAGGAACTCGGCACCAGGTTTCGTCACCGCTGCGATTATTGTCAGCCTTGCAGCGAAGGCATTGCCATATCCAATGTCATGATGTATCCCAGCCTGGCACGGCGTCTGCCTCCGGAACTCCTGTTCTCAGGCTTCTGGGGACAAATTGTGGAAAAGGCAGATACCTGCACAGAGTGCGGTGAGTGCGAAGAGAGATGTCCATATCATCTCCCCATCCGGGACCTGCTGGCTGAGTACGTCGAGCAGTACCGGAAAGAGAAGAGTAAGTATCAAAAGCTGCACCCGTCAGCATAAAGGAGGCTTATAATGAAGGCATCTGAAGGGCAATTAGGCCGCGTATTCATAATTCGACTGGAAGACGGCGATACCGTCCCTGCCAACATCGAGCGTTTCGCCGAGGAAAAGAAAATTTCAGTGGGGCAGGCTATACTTATCGGCGGTATAGGCGACGGCCAGGTAGTCGTCGGCCCGCGACGGTCAAACGAGATGCCGCCGGAACCAATGCTGGTGCCGGTGGACGGGGTGCATGAAGTGGTGGGTGTGGGTATAATCGCTCCCGATAAAAAGGGCAAACCGAATCTGCATATACATGCCGCACTGGGGAGGTCAGGGAAGACCACCTGCGGCTGCCTGCGGTCGGGCGTAACCACCTGGCTGGTGGGCGAGGTAATTATCTTCGAGATACTCGGTACGGATGCAGTACGAAAGCCGGATAAGAAAGCTAGCTTCGAGCTTTTACAGGTATCTCAGACTTAGCACGGTGCCATACGTCAGCATCTGAGCCAAAACACGTACAACCGGGCCCTCTGCAGGGCCGTGTTTGAGTTTACCCGTTATTTAGCCTGAATGAAGTCGTTAAACTGGACTGAGATTCTATCTTTCTCACATACCCAGTTGGGAACGTTTATCACCTGTGTCCCACTACCACCCCGTGGTGTAAGCACCAGGGGTATTGTCCCGTCTGGAGGATTAGCCGCAGGGATAAAAAGATCGGCTCCGCTTATGAAATACGCAATTACCGAAAAGAAATAAGGAATCGGTGCCGTTAGGTCGCTTTTGCCGTCGGCCCCATTATCATTAACAAATATAGCAATTACCAGCTTGTTAAGTGGGCATATTTCAGGCGTAACTATGTTTGAGCCGTTGACTGTGAGAACGTCGCTGTTAGCGCCCTGGTCGCCCCAGAACTCCTTGTTCCTCATAATTAAAAGGTTGCTTTGACGGTCGCTGGTATCGGCGTGGCTGCTGAGCCCTGTGCCGGGTACTTCTGTGTTCAAGCGAATTAAGTAGTCGCTTCTTATAAAAGGTTCAAAGTAGTAGTGCGTCATAAAAGCTTCTTGTAGCAGGCAAAATTCATAATTCACGCCGCTCCTGGCATTAAATGGGCCCCAGGCTCCAGTCTCACCTATAGGATAGGTTGCCAGTGGCTGGCTCGTGGTTCTGGCGCCAGTCTTGCCGTCAACTTCCCATATCTGTAAAGTGGCGCCCGGGTCCTGAACTCCTGTATTTTTTGGGAAAATGACCGCTCTTCCGGCAAGCTCAATATTACCTGACGGCTCAGCTACAATCTTATCTGTCACGGGTGCTCGGCCTACTAAAAATTTGTACATTTCGACAAATGCCTCGGGGCAGGTAGCACATTCCACATGAGTCACGTTTGGAAATGTAACATTTGCGGCACCAACAATTTCACCGGCTTGAAGAAACTCTGGTGGCCTTCGCCCTGCCCACAAAGCCAGGGTTGGCACTCTGCCCGGGAGTTCGGTGCTTGTCATGCCGTCTATATTCACATAGTGGGCAACTTTTGCCGCGCGCTCCGGTGAGCTTGTCAGGTATGCCTGGCTCACCTTTGTGCCCAGAGAATGTCCGACAATGTCGACCTTGTCGGCGCCGGTATCCTTCAAAACGGTGGCGATAACCTGGTCAATGCCGTCAAGAACATTAGCTGGTGGAAATTGAGGGGAGAGACCGGCGGCGCTATCGTATTCATAGGTGTATATATAGTTGGCGGGGTAGCCGTTGCTTGTAAATCGCATAGCCTGTGACTCAAATTGGGCTGCTGAACCCGCGAAGCCATGCACAAAAATAATAGGTTTAATATTAACCGGCACGGGCACCTTGACCGCACCCGGCGTACATGCCGGTAAAAGAGTTACCACCAACACCAGAACCGCAAGCCAAGCCCAAAACTTGTTCTTCATCGTTTCACCTCCTTAGGTTAACTTTCTATTTTCATAAAGTAAAGACCAGTGATTTGTTTATTTCGGCCAGGCTGCCGACCAGGGCTTCTCTATTGGCATATCTTACATTTAGAATACGCGGCGATATTATATCAATCCTGGTTTGGAGGTATCTACTTTCCTGAATCAACGGTTTAAGAATCAGTTTATTACCTCCAAAAAAGATATGAGCGGGTAAGTAGCCGCCTAACCTCTCATTAATCCTGTTGCTGACCCGGCGCAGGAAATCTTTCTTCTGCTCCTCCGTTCTGCGGGCAAACCTCTTCTGGCTTCTGCCGCCTTTTCGATGCTCTTTGTGAATGTAGCCCGTGCCTATTTTACATTCCACCAGATTATTGCCATCGAACATCCCTATAGCATACCAGCCCCAGGTTACCAGGACCACACCGATGACATATTTCCTATCCAGTACCTCGTAGAGGACTGATGCGTCAAATTTTCCTACCGATATTTCGTTCCTGGCGATGGGGAATGCTGGCAGCACAATATGCTTGGCGAGACCGCTCCAGAACATGGCAGCACCGGTGCCATATTTACCGGCTCCATTGATAACCACCCCGGTCTTGACCGCCTCCTTTATCTCAGCGAGATGGGTATCATATTTTCTCGCCAGCGTGAGTGAATCGATATAATCCGAAAAAGAAGCCGGAGTGACATAAACAGTTACAAAATCTCCAGCGGAGGCTTCAAGTGAGGAAAGGAAACGGTGCAAGCCTGTCTTGGTGTAGAACCGACTTCGCATGTTATCTTGGCCAAACTAAGAGAACGGTGTACGTATCCGCCTGCGGAGGACCAGGCCGGCTAACAGGCCGGTAACCAGACCACCGAGATGACCTTGCCAGGCTACACCTCCGACAAAGGACACAATTACGAAACCACCGATTACCGCTATCCACAGCGGCATGGGAACCGGTATGGGAAAGACAAACACGCGCAATTTGGGTGTCAGCACCGCCAGCGCACCACCTAGCGCGAATATAGCGCCTGATGCGCCAATTACTATAGAGAAAGGCGATGTCAGAAAATTAAAATAGGCAAAAAGCATAAAGAAGATGTTGCCCATTATTCCGCCCAAAAAGTATATGATGAGGAAGTCACGCGTACCGACCAGTCTAATTAAGAAAGTTCCGAAGAAGTAAAGGGTTATCATATTGAACAAAATGTGCCATATACTGCCGTGCATAAAGAGGTTGGTTACAATTGTCCAGGGTTGTTGCAGAAAAGAGGCGGTTTGTAGACCAAGTAGCGGTACCAGGTCATGACCCATTAAACGGGCTGCCTCAGTCCCTATGTATACCAGAAAGCACAGGATTATTATAGCCAGTACCGGCGCTATATTGTCACTTCTGCGATAGCTCATTTTCTTCTCTCATAAACCATCACTAATTTTCTTTATGCCAGCGAATAGAGCACTTTATGATTTCTCATTTCTTTCAGCACTTTACCGTCCGCCACCAGGTAGTCCAGGTGGGCGATAGTCTCTCCGACGGCAAAGAATTTCTGGACTGAAGGGAATTCTGCCCACGAGTTGCAGTCGATATCCCAGGTAATATACGGGGCTACTTCCCAGGCGGTCTTGCCTCCGTCCTTTACGGCGTGCAGCGCTTCGTCCAGCCTGTTCCTATGGTGCTCCTGCAGTTCCCCAATCCGCTTCTTGTGGTCGTTCCAGACATTGCGATGGCCGGGCAAAATGAGATTAACATCGAGCGTATAAACCTTCTCCAGGTTCGCCAGATAATGCTTGAGTGAATTTTCCAACTGCTCCCAATGGGTTATGTTAGGCGTGATGTCAAAAAGAATGTGGTCTCCACAGATAAGAACCTTTTTGTCTGCCTCGTAAAGGCAGGTGTGTCCCGGTGAATGCCCCGGCGTTTCGATACACCGGAACAGGTAATTGCCGACCTCTATCTCATCCCCCTCCTCCGTAACGGTAAAACTAATTTTCCGTCTTGAACTGTACCGGTAGCCGGGATGTCCTTCCCAAACCCTTTTCATTTCATCCTCAGGAAAACCCTGGGAGGCATAAAAGATAAATTGGTTTTTCCAGTAGTCTTCAGACGGCTGGAAGTTAACGAAGGAAGCTTCAGTCTTATTAAAGTACACTTTGGATGTATCAGTGGCTAAAACTCCCACCAGACCTGAATGGTCGGCGTGCAAATGGGTAATAAAAAAGTCTGTCTTATTCAGGTCGATATTCAGTTTTTTCAGCGCCGACTGCATGGGAAGGAGACATTCCTCGCGGTTCATTCCCGTGTCTATAATCAGAAACCGTCCATTGCTTTTTACCATATAAGAATTCAGTGCCTTCAAAGGGCTTCTCGGCAAAGGGATTTCAACTCGGTAAAGGTTGGGTAAAAGCTCTTCAATCATTAAGGTAGTCTCAGGGCTGGTTAAAACGCTTCGTCTATTTTATCACTTTCCATAGCTTTTTGTCTTTGCTCGACTGTATAATAAACCCAAAAGCCGCAATGGAGGTGACACCATGCCGGACTGGACTGAGGCGGCACAGGCGCTCAATAAGTTTATTCGACCATTTACCTTCCCAGTAGCTGTGAAGCTGGTTAAAAGCGTCGCTGACTTCCCCGAGAAGACCAGACGCCCTTCTAAGGAAATGGGTCTCAAGACGAATATATGCGTTGGTCTGACATTGACCCGCAAATACGGTTGGACGGTGGGTATGACCGCTGAAGACAATGCCTGTCCAATAGTAGCTTACACTTACGGATGGAGCCAGTCAGAGCCGGAGACCAGGAATGCCTTAATTGAGTTTATGAAAGCCATGAACTATGCCGCCAGTGACGAGGCTGCCAGGACAGCTATAGACGCTATAGCAGGGGTGAAGTTAAACAAGGGAGAGTACGCAGGCGTGATGTTCTCTCCACTGGAGAGAACAAAGATAGAGCCAGACCTGGTCATGGTTTTCTGTAATCCGGCGCAGTTGATGAGGCTGGTACATGGAGCCACCCAGGAAACAGGCATAAGCTTGCAGTCTATCTTCAGCGGCAAGGCAGGCACTTGCACTGAAGGAGTCCTTCAGACATTTAAAACCAATGCGCCAAAGGTGGTGCTGCCCGGGAACGGCGATAGAGTGTGGGCTATGGTTCAAGATAATGAGCTTGCTTTCACCATTCCTATCAACTTATTCGACAGCGTAATCAGAGGTCTTGAAGCCACCCATGAGCGTGGCATCCGCTATCCGATACCGGTAGATGTAAGACACGAGCCGACATTCCCGGGGCAACTTAAACAAGTCGGGTAGCAGTATATACAGCCCAAAACGACCCGTTTCACAAATGGTGCATGGCGTCTACCTCCACATGCGCCTCATCCAGTGCTGACCTGACCTGCTCGTGCTGGTGCCAATCGAAACGCAGTGCAATGCCGCAATCGCTGGAAAACTGCCTCGGTACCGGTATAAGCTTGACAGTATAATCTTCCCTCGCCAGCAGCTTTTCGGCACGCATAGCCGATGAAGTCGTGTAAAACAGAACCACACCATATTCCGTCATGAACGAACAACCTTTTCTATTGCCGAAACTGCCTCTTTGATATCATCCATCGTGGTGAAAGCGCCCGGTGCCAGACGCACCGTCCCCCCAGGAAATGTGCCGATTGTCCTGTGCGCCGCCGGAGCACAGTGCAACCCGACCCGAGTCAAAATACAGTAATCTTCGTCTAGTCTCAAACCAATCTCGGAGACGCGCCTGCCTGCAGCAGTAAAGGACACGATGGCCACTGATTTTTCGGGGTCATGAGTTCCGTACACCTTAACGCCTGCTATATCAGACAAACCAGCGATAAGAGCACCGGTAAGCTCCTTCTCCTGTGCCCGGACTGCCTCAACGCCTCTTTCCTTAACCCAATTTATGCCGGCGCGCAAACCGGCAATTCCGACAATATTCGGGGTGCCACTCTCAAATTTGTCAGGGAGATGCTCCGGCTGTTCCTCCAGTTCCGATTGACTTCCCGTGCCACCTTGTACCAGAGGTTCAATCTGCGAAGTATCAACGTGGTCACCGATGACAAGACCATCGATTCCCGGAGGACCCTGCAAGCCCTTATGCCCGGTAAAGGCAAGAAAGTCGATTCCGAAAGCCTTCACATCTATGGGCAAGACTCCTGCAGTCTGTGCGGCATCGACTAAAAACAGAACGCCGGCTCGATGAGCTATAGATGCAACTTCGGCAACAGGCGATATCGTACCTGCTACATTGCTGGCATGATTAATGACCACGAGGCGAGCATTGATGTTTATTGCTGTGGCAATATCGCTTACGTCGAGGCTGCCGTCGGAGGCACAGGGAACCACATCGAGAATCAGCCCCCGTTCTTCCAGGCTTCGCAGCGGTCGCATCACGGCATTGTGCTCCATGGAACTGGTGACAACGCGGTCGCCGGGTTTAAGCAGACCCTTCAGTACAATATTTATGGCATGAGTTGCATTGTTGGTGAAGATGATTCGCATGGGGTCACCGCTATTAAAGAAGCGGGCAATATCTTCCCTGGCATCGTACATCACCCGCGCCGCCTCGATAGATAGCTGATGGCCGGAGCGGCCGGGGTTGCCCCCGGCGCGCTCCAAGACACCAACCATCGCCTTCAAGACCTCAGGCGGCTTGGGCCAGGACGTCGCCGCACTATCCAGGTAAATCATTTTCTCAATATGATTCGATAACTGCCGTCAGGCTGGTCTTCCACAGTGACACTCCAGCCGGAATTCCTGGCTAGACGGGAAACATTTTCACGCGCGGTAATCGCATCCACCAGAACTTCCACAGTTCCCTTGCCCATTTTTTGCAAAGCTTCCTGGGTAAGCATCGGTGGCTGAGGACACGACAGCCCGCGAGCATCTACAGTCTTTATATCGCTCATAATAAACCTCCTATATTCTTGCTTCACGCATTGTCAGCCCGATGACAATACATATCACCAGTCCAACTACTACTGTAATCGGTCCGAACGCACCCGGACCAGCTGGGGAACTGGCCATGCTGAAGTTGTGAGAAAATCCAGCACCTACAACCATTCCGGCGACAAACATGCCGGCATCACCATCGCCCTCTCCAGTCAGGAAGAGCTGTCGTCCGGGACAGCCGCCAGCCAGAGTAAAAGCAAGACCGGCCAGTACCATGCCGCCGAAGTTCCACCATTCGTTGGTTTGAGCTACCGGCTGGTTTTGGAATCCGGGGTGAAACTGACCAAGTGACAGATTGGTGATAAAAGCAGCCACAATGAAAGCAATGACACCGTAAAGAAGATGATTTTCACGGAGCAGGATAGAGTCCCGTATAGCTCCCACGGTGCAGAAGCGGCTGCGCTGAGCCAGGAAACCGATGAAAAGTCCAACAGCAATCGATATAGCCCAAAAAGCATGCTGGCTTCCTGGACCCGAGGTGGAGAAAAATATCGGGCCAGTAAGATTTCCGTCGGCATCTCGGCCGAACTTTGGAGCAAGGAGCAAAAGCACCAGCAGGGTTATCATTATGGCGGGCATTACCCATCCCAGGGCTTTTGGCGCCGGACGGTTACGCCCTAAACTGAATCCCCTCTTCAAAAAAAACGATGCCTATGCCGATACCGGCAATGAGACCGAGTATACCGAAGATAGCAGTCCAATCGCCGCCGCTTAATCTCAAATAGGCGCGCCACGGACAGCCCAAAAACACCAGGGCGCCAAATACGGCAAACATACCCAGCAGAAAACGCACCAGCGGCGACGAGCCGGTGCGAGGCTTGAACTCTCGAAAGCTGAGAGCTGCGATAAGGGCTCCGAGTACAAAACCGATTATCTCGGGACGAATGTACTGTACCACGCTGGCACGGTGCAAAGCCAGAGCACCGGCAATATCACGGTTAAAGCAAACGACACAGATTCCCATGTTACCGGGGTTGCCCAGTTTGACAAGCACAGGTGCCAGAACTCCGACAGCAATGCCTGTGACAATTGGACCCCAACGAGAGGTAAGAAACCTTGAAACTGAAGACATTTTAAAGCTCCTTTCGTTATAGTTTTCCCGTCACGCGGATAACCATAACGAGGAGCCGCTAGAGGGCTAGCGAGACAAGAGCATCAGGGCGACGTTATAGGCTTTCCGCGCAGCGGGTGCTGGAGACTGATGCACAACATGCATCCCGCCTGCGAATCAGGTGCGGCGATTCAGCACTCGCATAACGTCACCCCCTTTCTGTACCATTTTTGTTCGGCCGGGATGGCCGACAAACATTATACATAACAATACTTTGGTAAGCAACCAGTTAAAGCTGATGTCTTTGCAGAGAGCATTCACTGGTTCCTCAATATTTAGAAACCTCTATCTCCTCTATCTTCCCGGTCACAGTGAAGACTACTCGCTCGCAGATATTGGTCACTCTGTCGGCAGTGCGCTCAAGGTTGTGCGCTACCCAGATAAGGCGAGTCGCCCTGGTTACAGTTCTAGGGTCCTCCATCATAAATACAAGCAACTCTCGAAAGACCTGGTCATACAGACTATCGACCTCATCATCTTCAGCACTTATTTGCCTGGCTGCATCGGCATCATGTTTAACAAACGCATCCAGGCTTCGATGGAGCATGTCTGTGGCTTTTTGAGCCATACGAGGTATATCAATCAAAGGTTTTAGTGGAGGTTCATCGCCTATCATTATAGCAATTTTGGCAATGCCTCCAGCGTGGTCAGCTATCCTTTCGAGGTCAACTATAATATATAGAACAGCTATAATGATTCTCAGGTCGCTGGCCATCGGCTGCTGTGTAATGATAAGCTCAGTGCATTTCTCTTCTATTTCATAACGCTTCAGGTCAATCTCGCGGTCAGCGGCAATTACCTGTCTCGCCAACTCCAAATCTCTCTTCTTCAGGGCCTCGATAGAGCGGCTTATAGCTTTTTCCACCATGCTACCCAGAATCAGCACATCGTCCTGAAGCTCGTGAAGGTGACGCTCAAAACTTTCTCTCGGCATTTTGGTTCCTCCTTATCCAAAACGGCCAGTGATATAATCCTCTGTTCTTTTATCCTGTGGGCGGCTGAACAATTCGATGGTCTTGCCATACTCAACCAGCTCCCCCAAGAGGAAAAAACCGGTCCAATCAGAGACCCTCGCTGCCTGCTGCATATTATGGGTAACAATAACAATCGTGTAACTCTTCTTAAGCTCTTGCATCAATTCCTCGATTTTTGTGGTTGCTATAGGGTCGAGAGCAGAGCACGGCTCATCCATAAGTATAACCTCTGGTTCTAAGGCCAGGGCACGGGCAATACACAGCCGCTGCTGCTGACCACCGGAAAGCGCCAGCCCCGATTTGCCCAGACAATCCTTTATTTCATCCCACAAAGCCGCAGCTCTAAGGCTCCTCTCCACAATTTCTCCAAGCTTAGTCTTGTGATTCATCCCCAGCATCCTGGGACCAAAAGCAACATTTTCTAAGATAGATTTAGGCAGCGGATTTGGCTGTTGAAAAACCATGCCCACTCTTTTGCGTACTTCAACTACATCTATATCCGGAGCATAGATGTCAACGCCATCCAGCAATACCTGCCCGCTCACTCGAGTTTTGGGAATTGTGTCATTCATTCGGTTCAGCGCGCGGAGAAATGTGGATTTGCCACACCCCGACGGTCCCATGAGAGCAGTGATGGAGTATTCCCTGACGTCCAAGTAGACCTTATTCAGAGCTTGCTTGCTGTCGTAGAAGAAATCAAGGTTTTTGGTCTGTATTTTCGGATTCATTTACGTCCCCATCATCTTAGCATGGAATCGTCTAGTCAGCCAGTTGGTAACACCGTTAATAAGCAGGATGATGACAATCAGCACCACGCCCGTAGCCATAGCTTTATCCAGTGCTCTTGTCTCCATGGCCAAATAGTACAGATGCAGCGACAGAGTCCTGCCACTGGAGAGAAAGGAAGTCGGCATGGCGGCGCTGCCGCCCATGGTGACATAGAGGCAGGCGGTTTCCTCAATCGACCTACCGATGCACAGAATCACGGCGGTAATTATGCCCGGCAAAGCTGCCGGCAGGACAACCCGGGAGATAGTCTGCCATTTGGTAGCCGCCAGAGCCAGCCCGGCTTCCCGATACGAATTAGGCACTGCCTTTATAGCCTCCTCAGCAGTTCGGATGAAAGTGGGCAGCACCAAGCAGGCCAGGGTTAAAGCTCCAGAAAGGATAGAGAAGTTGAGGTGCAAAATTGTTACGAAGAGGGCAAAACCAAAAAGCCCAAAAATAATGGACGGCACACCAGCCAGAGTCTCTACTCCATATCTTATGGCTTTAGTCACCCAATTATCAGTGGCATATTCAGTGAGATATATAGCTGCTCCAAGCCCCAGAGGTGTGGCAATGGCAATGGTAAGTATAGCAATATAGAAAGTGCCGACTATGGCTGTGGAAATACCACCCTCGCCGCTAAGCCCACCCTTAGGTGCCGTAATCAGAAAGTCCCAACTGACGTTACCTATCCCCTTGACCACAACGTAGCCAATTATCAGGGCAAGAACAACTACTGTGAGCATGCCCGCCATCCAGATTATCCCCCAGGCTATTCTCTGCGTAACCTTAGCAGACATCCTCATGACTGCCTCCTGGCAACAAAAGCCAGGCTGTTAAGCCCCATAATCAACAGGAAAAGGACGATTCCAGTGGCAAAAAGGGCACTTTCATGTATTCCACTGGCATAATTTATCTCCACAGCTATATTGCCGGTAAGAGTGCGTGCCGGGTCCAAAGGGGAAACAGGGATGAGAATTGAATTGCCGATGACCATAATCATCGCCATAGTCTCGCCGATAGCTCTGCCCATACCTAAGATAACGGCAGTCACAATCCCGGAACGAGCTACGGGCAACATTACATGCCAGATGGTTTGCCACTTGGTAGCACCTAGAGCTAGGGCGCCTTCTCTATAGCCCACAGGTACACGTCGAAGGCTGTCTTCGCTGATACTGATTACAGTAGGCAGAACCATAACTGTAAGTACGATAATCGCAGCCAAAACGCTGTAACCGTTGCCACCTATCTCTCGAATAAGCGGGACAATAACCACCATGCCTACTAGCC
>Ga0315282_10010321_pt1 | contig 14661 bp, 12 predicted proteins | sample YL17G07_20_MG_FD_203693 | JGI IMG/M metagenome (GOLD analysis project Ga0315282, IMG submission 203693) | Sediment microbial communities from Yellowstone Lake, YNP, Wyoming, USA - YL17G07_20 | ecosystem: Environmental > Aquatic > Freshwater > Lake > Sediment | place: USA: Wyoming | collected...
CAGCTCCACCAGGATGAGCGGAAGCCAGAGGATTTCCAGGCGGACCGGTACGGTCAGCAGGATCATGAACAGGACGATGACCACCATGTTGAGGAAGAAGCCGATGAGGAACCCGGCCGCAACGGAGAGGACCACGACGTAGCGCGGGAAGCTGATCTTGCGCAGGAGGTCGGCGCGGTTGACCAGCGACTTGAGACCCTGCATCGTCGTGTCTTTGAAGAACTCCCAGATGACCAGGCCGAACAGCAGGTAGACGGATTTGTAGGGGATGTCGGCCCCCACCTTCAGGAATCGCACGAACACAACGTACAGGATCGAGAACATCGCCAGGGGCCGCAGCAGCGTCCAGAGGTAGCCAAGGAGCGACTCCTGGTAGCGCAGCTTGAAGTCGCTGACCACCATCGCCCGCAGGATGATGAGGGGATACCGGTAGCGGTGACGGATGCGCGCGAAGAGCTCTCTCACGTCCCCAGTCCAGGGTAGGAGGGCCGGCCGGGCGTCAGTATAGCGTAGCGCTGCCGTCCGACCGGGAGAGGACACCGACCACGGTGACGGCCTGTCGTGGCGTCGTCGTCGGTCGTCGGCGGCGCTCGCGCGGCATTCGCCGGAGGCTGTCCGGGGGTGGTACAGTCACGAGCATGGTCCGTGACTGGTGGCATGGCGGGGGGCTGCGGCGGGGGCCGCGGTGCAGAGAGGTCCCCGACCGATCCCGAGTCCTCGTGGGCGGGTTGCATCGCATGCTGTCGCAGGCCGAACCGGACCTGTCGGCGATCGCCGTGCCCGCGGGGCCGACGCGGCCATCCCGGTGGTCTGAGGCGTGACGATCCCCTACGGTCGACAATGGATCACGGAGGCCGACATCGAGGCGGTCGTCAGAGTGCTGCGCTCCGACTACGTGACCCAGGGCCCGGCGGTTCCCACCTTCGAACAGGCCGTTTCCGCAAGCGTGGGCGCCACCCACGCGGTCGCAGTCAACAGTGGTACGTCGGCCCTTCACATCGCCTGTCGGGCGCTCGGACTGGGCCGCGGCGACCGGTCGTGGACCGTGCCCAACACGTTCGTGGCGTCGGCCAACTGCGGGCGCTTCTGCGATGCCGAGGTCGATTTCGTCGACATCGATCCGCTCACCTGGAACATGAGCGTTGCGAACCTGAAGGACAAGCTGGTTCGGGCCAGGAAGAACGATCGGCTGCCGAAGGTCGTGATCCCGGTGCACTTCGCCGGCCAGCCCACCGATCAAGAGGCGATTTGGGAGTTGGCGCAGGAGTTCGGGTTCAGAGTGCTCGAGGACGCGTCGCACGCCCTCGGTGCCTCACGCAACGGCGAACCGGTCGGGAGTTGCCGCTGGTCGGACATCACCGTGTTCAGCTTCCATCCCGTGAAGATCATCACCACCGGCGAAGGGGGCATGGCGCTGACCAAGGACGAAGATCTGGCGACCCGTATGTCGATGCTCCGCAGCCACGGGATCACGCGCGACGTCAAGCTGACCGACACCCCGGAGGGCCTCTGGTACTACGAGCAGCAGACGCTCGGCTTCAACTACCGCATGACCGACATCCAGGCCGCTCTCGGCGCGAGCCAGATGAAGCGACTGGACGAATTCGTCGAACGACGCAACGCGCTGGCCCGGCGCTACGATGAGGCGCTGGCCGACCTGCCGCTGCAGCTGCCGACGGTGCGTCCCGAGAACCGCTCCGCCTTTCATCTGTACGTGGTGCGGGTGAAGCCTGGCGCCACATCCAAGACCCACGGTGGTGTCTTCAACGAATTGCGGCGCCGCGGATTCGTCGTGCAACTGCACTACATGCCGGTGCACCTGCAGCCCTACTACCGCGACCTGGGCTTCGCGCCGGGGCAGTACCCCGAGGCGGAGGCCCACGGTGAGTCGGCCATCTCCATACCGCTGTACCCGGCGCTGACCGATGAGGAGCAAGACCTGGTCGTGGCGGCGCTGAAGGCGATCCTGTGACCGTGCCCATCGGTTCTCGCGGCGGGCGAGATGGTCGGCCGGACAGACCGGCGTGACGGGATCTTCAGCTCGTCGCTGACCGCCATGGGAGCAACGGCCATCATCCAGGCGCGAATGGGGTCGACGCGGCTACCCGGCAAGGTGCTGAAGCCGCTCGTCGGACACCCCCTGCTCTGGCACGTGGTGCAGCAGGTGCGCGCCACGCAGGGGCTCGCCGAGATCGTGGTCGCCACGCCGGACACTCCCGCCGACGACGCGATCCGTGCCTTCTGTGCCCGGGAGGGTGTCGCGGTGTTCTCGGGTGACGAGGACGACGTCCTCGACCGCTACTACCAGGCGGCGCGCTCGTTCGCCGCCGATCCGGTCGTGCGCGTCACCTCCGATTGCCCGCTCGTCGATCCGGCGCTCATCGGCCGGCTCCTCACCCTGTTCGAGGAAGGCGGCTACGACTACGCGAGCCTCGCCGTCGGCGGGCCGGGAGAGCCGTCCGGTGCGAACGGCTACCCCGACGGGATGGACGTCGAATGCTTCAGCTTCGCCGCGCTCGAGCAGGCGTGGTCCGAGGCGAGCGAGCCGGCGGACCGTGAGCACGTGACGCCGTACCTGCTGCGCGACAGGCAGGCCTTCCGCTGCGGCTGGCTGGTCGCCGAACAGGACTGGTCGGGCATACGCGTGACCGTGGACGAGCCCGAGGACTTCGTGGTGGTCGAGCACGTCTACGAAGCGCTGTATCGGGAAGGCGAGCCGCCGTTCTCGCTCGAAGACATCCTGCGGGTCCTCGCGCGGCGCCCCGATTTGGCGGAGATCAACCGCGGGCTCATGGGCAAGGAGAAGTACCGCGACCTCTGGGGCCAGCTGGCAGACCGAGACGAGCAGGGGGAGAAGGGACCGTGAAGAGTCAGGACCTCTATCGTCGCGCCAAGACACTCATCCCGGGCGGGACGCAGCTGCTGTCGAAGCGGCCCGAGCAGTTCCTTCCCGACGGCTGGCCGGCCTACTACTCGAAGGCCTCCGGCATAGCGGTGACCGATCTCGACGGGATCGTCTACACCGACATGTCGATTATGGCCGTGGGGGCGTGTGTCCTGGGCTACGCCGACCCCGACGTCGACGCGGCCGTCAAGGCGGCAGTCGAGGCCGGGGCGCAATCCACCTTGAACGCGCCCGAGGAGGTGGCGCTGGCCGAACTGCTGTGCGAACTGCATCCGTGGGCGTCCATGGTGCGCTACGCGCGCGGCGGCGGCGAGGCGCTGTCGATCGCGGTGCGCATCGCCAGGGCGCACACCGGCCGCGACACGGTCGCCTTCTGCGGTTACCACGGCTGGAGCGACTGGTACCTGGCGGCCAACCTCGGTCCGGGCGACGCGCTCGACGGGCAGCTCATGGTCGGTCTCGAGCCGGCCGGGGTCCCGCGGGGCCTGGTCGGGACGGCGCTGCCCTTCCACTACAACCGTATCGAGGAGCTGAAGGCAATCGTCGACGCGCAGCGCGGAGAGCTCGCGGCGATCGTCATGGAGCCGCAGCGCAGCCAGGAGCCGCTGGCGGGCTTCCTGGAGGAGGTCCGCGACCTCGCGTCCAGCAGCGGTGCGGTGCTCATCTTCGACGAGGTGTCGAGCGGCTTTCGCCTGACCTTGGGCGGCGCCCACCTCTTGCTGGGTGTGGAGCCGGACATCGCGGTCTTCGCCAAGGCGATGGCCAACGGCTACGCGATGGCGGCGGTCATCGGCCGTGAGCGCGTCATGCAGACCGCCCAGTCGACGTTCATCAGCAGCACCAACTGGACGGAGCGGATCGGCCCGGTCGCCGCACTGGCGACCATCGAGAAGTACCGCCGCTGCAATGTCGCCGACCATCTCGCGCGGATCGGCGCGCTGATGATGGACGGCTGGGAGCGGGCGGGCGCGGACGCCGGTCTCGATCTCGGCGTGTCCGGCCCGCCGGCGATGTGCAGCTTCGAGCTGCGCCAGGACGATGCGCCGGCCCTGACCACCCTGTTCACGCAGCTTGTGCTGGCCGAGGGCTACCTCGGCTGGCACCAGTTCAACCCGTCCTTCGCCCACCGCGAGCAGGACGTCGTGGCGTACCTCGCGAAGGCCGGCGAGGCGCTCGCGGTCATGAAGCAGGCGGTGGACGCAGGCGACGTGCGCGAGCGCCTCGCCGGCCCGGTCTCACGCTCCGGCTTCCACCGGCTGACGTGAGCTCCGGCATGACGCCCGACCTCGAGCGGCGTACTTTGGGTCGAACGGAACTCCGGGTGTCGGTCCTGGGGTTGGGTACCGTGGAGCTTGGCACGGACTATGGCATCCGGGCACCGGGGGACTTCGGGCGGCCGCCGAAGGCGGCCGCCCTCACGCTGCTGCGGGCGGCCGCCGATCGCGGTGTCGAGTTCTTCGACACGGCGCCCGACTACGGCACCGCCGAGGCGCTGCTCGGCGAGGCGCTCGGCGATCGAGACGAGTGCGTGCTGGCCACCAAAGTGGCCGTTCCCGCAGACGCGAGCGGTCGGCAGGTGGGCGCGGCCGACCTGCGGCGCGAGGTCGCCGCATCTCTCGCCGAGAGCCGTCGCGCCCTGCGGCGCGAGACCCTCGGTGTCGTGCAGATCCACAGTGCCGATCTCGATGTGCTCGCCGACGGCACCCTTGCCCAGGCGCTGGTCGAGGCAAGAGACCGCGGCGAGGTGCGCTTCATCGGAGCCTCCGTGTACACCGAGGCCGAGGCCCTCGCCGCGATCGACGCCGGGTGCTTCGACGTCCTGCAGGTTCCCTACAACCTCCTGGACCGCCGCATGGAGCCGCGTGTCTTCGCCGCTGCGCGGCGGGCGCGAGTGGGGATCGTGACGCGCTCGGCGTTCCTGAAGGGCGCGCTCACGCCCAAGGTGTCCTGTTTGCCGCCCAGCCTCGCGCCGCTCGCCGCCGCCGCCGACCGAGCGCGCCGAGCGCTCGACGTGACCTGGGATGAGCTTCCGGCGGTCGCACTGCGCTTCTGCCTGTCCTCGCCCGATGTGGCCACGGTGGTCGTAGGCGTGCGGACCGCCGACGAACTCGCCGCCGCCGTGGCTGCGGCGGCGGCCGGGCCGTTGCCCGACGCGGCCGTTATCGCACGTGCGGCCTGCGCAGTCACCGACGAGCGGCTGGTGGACCCCTCGACGTGGGGGCCGCTGTGAACCGCGTCGCGCTCGGACCGGCCGCCGGCGAGGCGGGCGAGGGCGGCGGGCGGTGATGGCGGCTGCGACTCATGCGACGCCGACCGCGGCGTGGTTCCGGTGCGCCGCCGGGCCAGGTGTCGGATTGGGGCATGTGAGCCGCTGTCTGGCCCTGGCCGAGCTGTTCGAGGATGTGGCCGGCATCAGCGCGAGCTTCGCTCTCTCCTCCTCGAGCGCGCGTGCGATGACGTTGATCCGCGGCGCGGGGTTTGCCTGCACGCGACGGCGCGCTCCCGACGTGCGCAGCGACGCAGACGCACTCGCCCGACGTGTGGGTGACGGTGACCTCGTGGTCATCGACGACTACGACCTGTCGCGCGACTACGTCCGGCGTCTGAAGCGGGCGGTCGACTGTCGCGTGCTCGTCGTCGACGACCTCAACCGATGGGACGTCCGTCTGGTCGACTGGGTGTTGGCGTTCTCCATGGTCGCTTCGGCGAAGAAGTATCGTCGCACGCGGGCCTTCTGCGGTCCCGAGTATGCGCCTTTGCGTCGCGCCTTCACGGCGGCGAAGACCGCCGTCGCGGCGGAGGATGGTGTCTGCCTGGTCGCGCTGGGCGGGCGTGCGACGCGTGGTCTCATGGACTGGGTGGTGGCCGAGGCGTCGCAGTCCTACCGGCATGTCCGCGTCGCCCGCAGCGCCGCCAGCGGCGGCCGCCTGCCGGCCGCCGCGCCGTCGTCTCGCGTCGAACTGCTGCCCCCGCTTCCCGATCTGGCTGTCGAGATCGGGCACTGCTCCCTGTGCGTCTGCACCGGGGGTTTCACCAAGTACGAGTGCATCGGCCTCGAGAGACCGGCGGTCGTGATCGACCAGACGGACCTGGAGCATCGCGACACGCTTCGCCTTCAGCGCGCCGGCCTGCTCGCAGGCGTGGTCCCCGCCATGGACTCGCGGAGGCTGCGCTCGGTCCTGGGCAGCCTCGGATCCGCGTCCCGCCGCAGGGCTCTCGCCGTGGACATGCGGGAGGCCGCCTTCGGTAGCGGCACCGCCGGTATGGTCGCCGAGACCCTCAGAGACATGTGACGCACCTCGCGCGGCGCTGCTCCCATCTGTCGGCCGTCACCTGCGCTCGAAGGGGCTTTGGTACTATCCTTGAACGTCGGCCGACAGGCTGGAACGGGCAGCCCGAGCTCGCCTCGCACCGTACGATCCTCTGACGGCGCGGGAGTACGAGGGCTTGTGAGAAGTCCGATGTGGGGGACACATGGTACTGGCGGGATTCCAGCAGGAACTGGAGAAGGCGGGAGTCTCCGTCGAACCACTGCGGGGGGATGCGCAGGGGTGGGACCTGCTCGCGCGATCCGGCGGGTACCTGCCCGTGGACTACAGTCTCGGTTGGGTCCGCTACCAGTCGGCCTACATGGCTCAGTCGGTCGCGGAGTACCAGGCCTGTCCGGTGATCATCCGCCACGGCGACAGGTCGGTCGGCTTGTGGCCCGTCGGGATCCACCGCCTGGAATCCGGCGCCTGGACCCTTGGATCAAACAGCGAGGCGCTGCTTCCCCCATGGTTCGCGGATGGGGTCGGTGGTCGGGTGCAGAAAGACATCACGAAGCGGTGCGTGGCCGCCGTTCAGGCATTCCTCAGTTCGCACGCCGACCAGGCTGTGGAGATCGGGACAGCCGCTCCATGGCAGGCAGTCGAGAACGAGACCTGGGTCCGAGCCTGGCTTGAGGCCGGCAGCACCACCAGCAACGAGTTCCATCTGCTCGTGGATCTCTCCCTCGACCTGGCCCAGATCCATAGTCATCTCCGGCGAAGGTATCGCTCCTACGTGAACCAGGGCCGACGCCTCTGGACCGTGGGCATCCACGAAGGTCAAGACTCGGCACCCTTTCTCGAGGCGTTCCGGGAACTCCACGTCCAGGCCGCCGGCCGGGTCACCCGCGGCCCTGAGACCTGGACGCGCCAAGCCGAGGCCATTCTCGCTCGGGAGGCGCTTCTGATCGACCTTCGGGATGCCTCAGGAGCCCTGGTCGGAGGGGGCTTCTTCCACTACACACGATCCGAGGCCTTCTACGGCGTGGGGGCCTACGATCGCAGTCTGTTCGACAAACCCCTGGGTCATCTGGTGCAGGTGGCGGCCATCGAGACCTTCAAGACGAAAGGAGTCCGGTGGTATCGGGTCGGGACCCGACGCTACCCGGGTGAGTCGCCCCCTCCCTCCCAGAAGGAGCTCCAGATCGCCTATTTCGAAGAGGGCTTCGCGACCCACATGCTGCCCCGGGTCGCAATCACGTGGCCACCAGGCACTGAGGCTCCCCGTCCGGCTCGATGACGCCCTGACCGTGATGGATTCAGGAATCGACGACACGAAGGCCTCCTCCGACAGAGGGCCGGAAGAGGACGCACGTCGCGTCGAGGCCGGAGCGTTCTTCGCCGGGGTCTCTCGGGCGGATTCCGAGGCCGCCCGGGTCGGACGGCCGACCTCGGGCGAGGAGTCGGAGCGCGGGGTCTGGGTCGACATCCGGCGCCTCCTCAGGGTCAAGGCCGGCATGAACGTGCTGGACATCGGGTGTGGCTGCGGGTTCACGGCACGGCGGTGGATCGCACTCGCGACCAGCGGGGACGTGAAGGTGACGCTGCTGGACATCCCTGAGGTGATCTCTCGACTCCGGACGGAGATCGATCCCGAGGATCTGACGCCGCACGCGACCCTGGTGGAAGGCTTCTTCCCGGCTCCTCGACTTGTGGAGACCCTGGGCCGGTCCAGCGGATTCGCCGCGATCGTCGTCTACAGTCTCCTGCACTACACGGACCGGCCCGGCGCCCTCATCGAGGCGGCTGTCGACCTTCTCGCACCCGGCGGACGCCTGCTGGTCGGTGACATCCCCAACCTCGACCGCAAGGGCAGGTTCCTGGCGTCGGCCGCGGGCCGGGCCTTCGAGGCAGCCTACAGGGGCGTCCCACTGGAGGAGGTGCCCTGCTACGCCACCCCGGGCGAGTTCGTGGACGAGGCGCTGAAGGGCGGCGCCGCGCCATTGATGGACGATCTGATCTGCGGATGGGTCATGGACTACCGCCGCCGTGGATACGACGCCTTCGTCCTCGAGCAGCCTCCGCAGCTGCCCTTCTGCCACACACGGGAAGACCTTCTGATCCGTCGCCCGCGAGCTTGAACGCGGGCGGAGCCTCGTAGTCGGGCAAGGGCACGGAGGCGAAGAGGGATCTCAGCCTGGGGCTGCGGGCCACGATCTCGTCGACGGCGATGTCCTGGTCGGCCCTCACGACGTGGTCGAAGTGGTAGAACCAGAGCTGTATCAGATCCAGGTAGAACTCCCGGTCCTCAGCCGTCATCCAGGGATGCAGGTCGGCCTCGAGGATCCGTGACCGGTTGGGCGTGATGTCGACTTCGCTCAGGGTGTCCAGCGAGAACGGCATCCGCTCGTAGAAGTCGAACCGTGTCACGATGTCGTCCATGGGCTGGGGTCCGTAGACGAACGGCACGATACGGACGATGGGGTTGAGGGCGCGGATCGCGACGGCCAGCGACAGGTTGGCGGCGATGTCGTCGTCGTCCTCGGTCGGCAGGCCGAACATGAAGTTGGTGGTGATCTTGGCGACGCCTCTGTCGGAGAACGTGCGGATCATCTCCACGGCGCGTTCCGGGTCGACCGGTTTGTTGAGCAGACGCTGGATCTTCGGTGAGGCCGACTCGATCGAGAAGTGCACGTGGTCGATGGAGCCGTCGAGACGCTCGAGGATCGGCGGCTTGAAGTCGACGAGATGTCCGAGGAGCTGGTCCAGCCGGTACCCCCTCGCTCTCGACCAGTCCATGATCTGACAGGCGCGCTGCGTGTCGACGAGGAAGTTGTCGTCGACGAAGTGGAACCGGTCGATGTCGAAGCGCGCTGCCCAGTGATCCATCTCGGTCAGCACGTTCTGCGCCGAGCGGCCGTACCAGCGCTTGCGGCCCATGAAGGTGTTGTTGTAGCAGAAGGCGCAGTTCCGTGGGCATCCCCGCGACGAGAGGATCGGGATCTCGCCCATCCGGTGGATGCCGACCTCCCACAGGTCGAGCCGCGGGAAGGGCAGTCCGTCGAGGTCTCCGTCGAAACAGTACGTCTGACCCGACTGACCCGCATCGCCTGTTCGGCAGGCGACGTGTGGGAGCGCGGTGAGATTCTGTGTCTTTTGCAGCGCCTCGACCAGACGCGGCGCCGTCTCCTCGCCCATGCCCAGCACGACGTGGTCGACGCTGGCCTCCTCGAAGCACATCTCCGGCGACGACGTGGCGAGCGGACCACCCCACACCACCCGCGTCTCGGGCGACAGCTTCTTCACCGTGGTCGAGATGGCGCGCGCGTTGATGATGTTGGGGCCCATGTACGTGGTGAGTCCGACGAACACGGGACCTCGCGCGACGGCCTCCGCGACGTGCGTCAGGTAGTCCTGGTCGAGCTGCGGGTCGATCAGGTCGACGTCGAGGCCGGCGGCAGTGAGTGACGACGCGACGGCCAGGAGTCCGAGCGGCGGAGTCAGCGGCGTCGTCTGCGGCGCGAACCTGCTTCCCTCTGGCAGGAACGATGGATTGACCAAGAGGACTCTCGACACGCCGTCATCTCCTCGCAGCCTCACGTGGGTGTGGGGCTCGGTGCCACTCGCGCGGCCACCGACGGCCCGCCCCTCCGCTCCGATTGCGTCAAGGCGGGGTCCGTGGTGGCCGCGACGAGCAGCAGGACACTCACCATCACAGTAGCAGGATGCCTCGGGGGCGTCCAAGCGACGCGTGGGAGCGGGCCCGGACGAACGCCGGGCGGAGGAAGCAGTAGCTGGAGTCGGCCGATCCTTCGTCTGGCGCCTCGCCCGTGGCGCAGTGCCGGGTATCATTCGGTACGACATCGCCGTTTGTGTTCTTTGATCCGCCGAGGCGTGCCGTTGGCCAATGGCAGCAGGGACTCGGGGCGGCGGGCGACCGAGGAGGGACGACTGGGATGACGCGGCAGTCGGGTCGAGAAGCCGACAAGCCGGGTAGAACGACCGCGGTCATCGCGCAGCCGACGTACCTGCCGTGGCTCGGCTACTTCGAACAGATCGCACGGGCCGACGTGTTCGTCGTCCTCGACAGCGTGCAGTTCGAACGGCAGTCCTGGCAGTGTCGCAACAGGCTCCGGAGCGCCGGGGGCGAACCGTTCTGGTTGTCAGTGCCCGTCGCCGCGCATCCGCTCGACACACCGATCCACGATGTCCGCATCGCGCCCACGCGGCCGGGGTGGTGGACGACGCACCTGAAGTCCATCAGCGCGTCGCTGGGTCGCGCGCCGTTCTTCGGTGACGTGTTTCCCCACCTCGAGGCGTGGCTGTCGCGCGACCACCGGATGCTGGCCGAGCTGAACGTGGACGGCATCCGTCGGATCGCGGGATTGCTGGGTCTTGCGCCGCAGTGGAGACTCGCTTCGCAGATGCCAATCTCCAGTGCGAAAGGCGATCTCGTCCTGGACATCTGCCGGCACCTCGGGGTGACCAGGTACTATGCCAGCACCGGCTCTCGCGAGTACCTCGGACCCATGATCGCGCAGTTTCGCGAGGCGGGCGTCGAGATGGTGTTCCAGGAGTGGGTCCACCCGGTCTATCCTCAACGCGGCGAGGGGTTCACGTCCCATCTGTCCGTGGTGGACGCACTCATGAACGTCGGTCCCGCCGCGGTGCGCGACATGGTGAAGGAGGGCAGACCGTGACTGCAAGCTTTTCCATCCGGGGGCGACTCGTCGGCCCCGGAGAGCCGGCCTACGTCGTTGCCGAGCTCTCCGGGAATCACGGTCATCGCTACGACGACGCAGTCGGTCTCGTGCGCGCCGCGAAGGGGGCTGGGGCGGACGCGGTGAAGCTGCAGACCTACACCCCCGACACGATCACGATCGACAGCGAGCGGCTCGAGTTCGTCGTTGCGGAAGGCTCGCCCTGGAGCGGCCGGCGGCTGTACGAGCTCTACGGCGAGGCCTCCATGCCGTGGGACTGGCAGCCCAAGCTCAAGGCGATCGCCGATGACCTCGGCATCCACCTCTTCTCCACTCCGTTCGACTTCACCGCGGTGGACTTCCTGGAGGCGATGGACGTACCTGTCTACAAGATCGCCTCGCTCGAGCTGGTGGACCTCCCGCTGATCCAGCGTGTCGCGCGCACCGGCAAGCCGGTCATCATGTCCACCGGCGCCTCGACTCTCGCTGAGATCGAGGAGGCCGTGTCAGCCTTCCGCGCGGCAGGCGACCAGGCGCTCGCGCTTCTCAAGTGCACGAGCGCCTATCCGGCTCCTCTGGGGGAGATGAACCTCGCCACCATCCCCGACCTCGCGGCGACGTTCGGCGTGCCGGTCGGACTCTCGGATCACTCGTTGGGACTCAGTGTGCCTGTGGCGGCGGTGGCGCTGGGCGCCTGCATCGTCGAGAAACACCTTACGCTGTCGCGCTCCGTGCCCACCCCCGACAGTGCGTTCTCGCTGGAGCCGGGCGAGTTCAGGGCCATGGTCGAGGCGATCCGCGAGGCCGAGAACGCGCGCGGCGACGTCAGCTACGAGATCACGGAACACGAAGCGGCCAGCCGGACGTTCCGTCGTTCCCTCTACGTCGTCGAGAGCGTGCGAGCGGGCGAGCCCTTGACCCAGGACAACGTGCGCTCGATCCGCCCGGGCAACGGTCTGCCCCCCAAGCACCTGGACGAGGTCGTGGGCAGGCGCGCGAGCCGTGACATCGAGGCGGGGACGCCGCTGAGCTGGGACCTGCTCAGCTGATGTCTGCCGGGATGGTCGACAGCGCCGGCGTCGAGCGGCTGAAGGGGCGGCTCGAAGTCGATCTGTTCGAGGCTCACGCCGTCGGTCCGGCGGTGGTTGCGATGGGCTGCCAAGCAGGGCGGAGATCTCTTTCGCTGGCTCGCGGTGGACTCGCGGTGACCGTGATCGACGGGTCGCAGGCCGCGCTCGATGAGGTTCGCAGCCTCGCCGGCGCTGTCGCCATCGATATCGAGCCGGGCGACGTGCGGCACCCGCCGGTGGGCGACGACGCTTACGATTCGCTGCTTTCGCTGGACTGCACGGCGTACGGTCCTCGGTGGCTCGAGATTCTGCCGGAGTGGGTGAGGGTCGTGAAGCCGGGCGGACGCCTGGTGCTCGGTGTCCCCTCCCTCGGCGGATCGTGTTGCGGCGGCGGCGTCGCGGCAGACGCAGACGGGATACCGCAGGAGAAGGGCGGAGCCCACCGGCCGCTGGTGACCGCCGGCGACCTGGCGGCAGATGCGGACGTGCGCGGACTAGCGGTGCTCCACGCGGTTCCCTGCGGCGTCTTCAGCGGGGAGAGCGGCTGCGGTCCCCTGGCTGCGCTGGAGGGCAAGCACTGGTGGCGACGTCTGCTGTCGTGGCTGGCGACCGACGAGCTCCTGCTCGAGTTCGCTCTCTTCCTCGAGCAGGAGCTCGTCGGTCGCCTGTCCGGCGCGGCCGCGGAGCGCGTGATGGTGGTACTCGAACGCCGGCCCGACCCGCAGGCGAACCAGACGTGGCTCCGTACCCACGACGACCTGCAGGCGCTCCTGGCCGGAGAGATCGCGCTGGATGCGCTGGTCCCCTATCTGCGAGTGCCTGCCGGCGAGTTCAGGTCTCGCCTCGACACCCATCTGCGTGCGAGCCTCAGGAACTTCGCATTCTTCGAAGGGACGTGCCGGGGGCTTGCCTGGGGCGGCGCCCAGGTCGACGTCGCCTCATTCCTGGAGGCCGACACGCTGGCAAGGTTCGAGGACTGGTCGCGGCGCCGGCGGCTGGATCGTGACGTCGCGAGCCAGGCCCGCGACTGGACCACCGCCCCGGGCGTCGAGCGAAGCCTCCGCCTGCGAGGGGTGAACCTGGCGGACGCGCTCGAGTACCACCTCGTCGAGGACCTGTTCGCCGACCGGAGCGGGTCCTCATCCGGAGGCCGCCGATGAAGCCCGCGGCCATCATCTCGGTGCTGCATCAGAGGACCTTCAGCGTGCTCGAGTCCTATGTCCGCGACAATCCACAGACGACGGTGTTCGCGTGGCAGGGGCCGGAAGACCCCGAACTGGTCAGACGCATCGCCGCCGCCGGCGGTGAGATGGTGCCGCTTCATGTGCCGCTCCCTTTGTTCCAGCGCGCCCGTCTCAAGGCTGAGTCACGATGGCGCCTCTCTCGCCTCGAGGGGGTGCTCCGCGGTCCGGCCTGGTCGCGGTTCTGTTCTGAGCGCGGCTGGCCGGGCGAGCGGCTGAGGGCTCTCATCGGCCGACGGGCCCGGGCAGACCTGCCCGTGATCGCGGCGGTGGTTGCGGCGCTTGAGCGGATCGCCGCCTCGCATACGGTGCGGCTGGTGGTCGTCAGCGAGGACTTCTCGCCGTGGGCGCGTGCCGCCGTCCTGTGGGCGAGGGAACGAGGTATCCCCAGTCTCCACCTCTCCCACAGCCTGACCGTGTGCGAGCCGTATACCGTCCACAGGCGCATCGTGTCCGACGTGCTGGCGGTGTTCGGCGAGAGAGGGGCCGAGGGCTATCTGGATGCCGATGCAGACGCGTTCGTCGGTCAGATCCGGCTGACGGGGAACCCGGCGTGGGACGACTACCCCCAGATGGTCTCTCGGCGCGAGGCGATCCGCTGTGGTCTGGCGATTCGACACGAGCTGCCGCCGTCGCGGCCGTGGGTCGTGTTCGCCACGACCGTGGTCGAGACGCAGACCGCCTTCTGCGATGACGGGGTCTTCGAGGAGACGCTGCGGGCCTTCCTCGAGGCGTGCAGGACACTCGCCGACGAGGGCCGTGGGGTCGAGATCATCGTCAAGGACAGACCGCCGAACCGGACCTTCGGCAGTGCGCGTCTCGGCGAGCTTGTCACCGAGCTCGGCATGGCCAAGGAACACATCCACTACGTTGTCGACGAGATGAAGGAGTGGGTCGTGGCCGCCGACGCGGTCGTATCGGTGGCTTCGAACGTCTCTGTCGAGGCGCTGCTGGCGGCCACCCCCGCAGTCAACCTGGTCACCGAGGTGGACGTAGCGCTGACGCCGTCGTTCGATGCCGAATCGGGCATCGTCGAGGCCGAGGGTCACGAGCTGGCCGCCGCGCTGGGGAGGATCCTCAGCGATCCTGACCACCGTGTCCGGCTGCGCGACCAGATGCGCAGGGCCGCGTCGCGCTACAACCTGGGTCTTGACGGCACGGCCACGACGCGGGTGGTCAGGCTGATGGAGGAGCTCGCGTCGCCAGTCGCTGCGGAAGGGTCCCACGGTCGCTCTGCCGCGTCTCGGGAGGGGGAACGCGTCTGAGCCCGAGGGCGGATGTCGCCGGCGACGCCGGCGAGTTCGTCAGCCGGTGCGCCAGATGTCCACGAGCCGCGGCACGACGTCGGCCAACGCCTCGTCCCACGACGCCGGTGCGGCGACGGCGGAGCCGTCTCGCCGCGCGTCGGCGTCGTCCGTGCGCTCGTAGGCGGCGAGCAGGCCGTCGGAGATCGCGTCCACCACCGGTGCAGCGGGCAGGATGTTGCCCGAGTAGGCC
>Ga0315282_10010322_pt1 | contig 14661 bp, 15 predicted proteins | sample YL17G07_20_MG_FD_203693 | JGI IMG/M metagenome (GOLD analysis project Ga0315282, IMG submission 203693) | Sediment microbial communities from Yellowstone Lake, YNP, Wyoming, USA - YL17G07_20 | ecosystem: Environmental > Aquatic > Freshwater > Lake > Sediment | place: USA: Wyoming | collected...
CGTTGAACTGGAAAAGCCCATAGGCGTAATCGTGCAGTTCGGGGGCCAGACCCCGCTTAATTTAGCGCTACCTTTACGTCGTGCTGGCGTGCATATCTTAGGTACGAGCGCAGATAATATTGATATTGCCGAAGACAGGAAACGTTTTAAGCAGATGCTGCATAAGTTAGACCTCTTACAGCCAGATAATGGCACTGCCTTTACTTTTGAAGAAGCAAAAGAGGTCGCCAAAAAAATCGGTTATCCCATACTGGTGCGGCCTTCTTATGTATTAGGCGGCAGGGCCATGGAGATCGTTTATGATGAGCAGACCTTAGAGAAATTTATTAAAGAAGCAGCAGAGGTTTCTGGAGAGCATCCGGTTTTAATCGATAAATTCTTAGAGGATGCCATTGAAGTAGATGTGGATTTAATTGGCGATGGCAAAACCTTCTGCATAGGCGGGATTATGGAGCACATTGAGGAGGCAGGGATTCATTCCGGAGATTCGGCGATGAGTTTACCCAGCTACACGCTCTCCCAAGACATATTAAACAAAATCAGGCAGGCAACTTACAAAATGGCTGGTGAGTTAAATGTGGCGGGCCTGATGAACGTGCAGTACGCAATAAAGGATGATAAGGTTTATGTTTTAGAGGTTAATCCCCGCGCATCCAGAACAATTCCCTTTGTTTCTAAGGCAATAGGGGTGCCTTTGGCAAAATTGGCTACCAAGGTGATGTTAGGTAAAAAATTAAAGGACTTAGGATTCACCCGGGAAATCGTACCGAAACACGTATCAGTTAAAGAATCGGTATTTCCTTTTAATCGCTTTCCCGGCGTAGATATAATTTTAGGGCCTGAGATGAAATCCACAGGTGAGGTAATGGGTATTGATAAGGATTTTGGCAGGGCTTATATTAAGAGCCAGATTGCTGCGGGCCAGAATTTACCTAAAAAGGGCAATGTCTTTATTTCAGTGCGCGATAGAGATAAACGGGCAGTAGTATTTATTGCCAAGAAACTTAAGGATTTAGGATTCCATATTTATGCAAGCTTAGGCACAGCGCAGGCTTTAGAAAAAAATAATATTAAAGTTTCGGTCTTACCCAAAATTGCCGAGGGCAGGCCCAATGTCCTGGATTTAATGAAGGATGGCAAGATTCAATTGGTAATCAATACGCCCTCGGGAAGGATTCCGCGCCAGGATGAGGTAAAGATTCGCTCCCAGGTAATTTTATATAACATACCTTATACCACTACAATTTCCGGAGCACAGGCAACAGTAAATGGCATTGAGGCAATGGTCAAAGAAGAGCTGGGGGTAAAGTCATTGCAGGAATACCATAAGAAAGTCAAAAGTAAAAAGGCAAAAGGCAAAAGTGGAAAAGATTAATATCAGAACAACAAAAAGAATAGATTTAATCGATATTACTGACCAGATAGAAAATATGCTCTCAAAAAGTAAAGTGAAAGATGGTGTTTGTTTTGTTTTTTGTCCCCATACCACTGCAGGCCTAACCATCAATGAAAATGCTGACCCTTCAGTTCAAAGGGATATTACAAATACCTTAAACAAGCTTGTGCCTGCAAATGCAGGTTATGCGCATGCCGAAGGAAATGCTGACAGCCATATAAAATCCTCTCTATTCGGTTCTTCATTGACAATTTTTATCGAGGGTGGCCAATTAGCATTCGGTACTTGGCAGGGGATTTATTTTTGCGAAGGCGATGGGCCGCGCTCGAGGGAAGTGTGGATTAAAATAGTAAAAATGTAGAGGGTAGATAGTAGGTAGGAAGGGAGTAAAAATGCCGGAACTGCCTGAGGTCGAAACCATAAAGAGAGAATTAGAAAGGGCGGTTTTGGGTAAGAAAATAGTTGAGGTTATTGTTAATAATCCTTATGTGATAAAGCAGCCCAAAAGACAAGAGTTCACCAAGGGTCTTAAAAATGCAACCATCAAAAATATTTTAAGAAAAGGCAAGCTTTTGATTATGGAATTATCAAACGGCAGAGCCTTAACCATACATCTTAAGATGACCGGGCAATTGATTTATCCGGGAGATACAAGGAAGAGCAGGGTTAGTTTTAAATTATCGGATGGCCGTATTCTAGATTTTAACGATAGGCGGCTTCTGGGCGAATTAAGGCTGCTTGAAGATTGGCGCTCTTTGAAATTCATTGAAGAACTCGGCCCTGAGCCATTTGATATAAGTTCAGAGCAATTTAAACAGATGCTTTCTTCTAAAAAAACAAAAATTAAACCCTTGCTTATGGACCAGACATTTATTTCCGGCGTAGGAAATCTCTATGCTGCAGAATCGCTTTTTAGGGCGAAGATTCATCCGCAAAGACCTGCCTTGAGCCTATCGGATAAAGAAAAAGAGGTGCTTTTTAAAGAAATAAAAGATACTTTAAATGAAGCAATCCATTATAAAGGCTCATCCGTAGACCAGTATGTGCAATTAAGCGGTACACCCGGAGACTATGTGAAATATCATAAAGTTTATGACCGGCAAGGCAAACCCTGTTTTGTCTGTAAAACAGCGATAAAAAGGATTAGTTTAGGCGGGAGGGGAACATATTTTTGTCCTAAATGCCAGCCCCGCTCTGCCATTTAATTTCGCTGGCGGGATCCTGCCAGCTATGTACAGGGCCTGGCGGGAAAATAAAATGAAAAAACGCATTAAAATACACGGAATGTTGATCTTTATTTCTCTTGTTGCGATAAGCGCATTACCAAAATTATTTTTCCGTAGCCAAAAAGCTGGGAAATTCGATTTTATAATACAGATATTAGGATTTGGCTTTATTTTATTGGGCCAATTGCTTCGAGTTTCTGCGCGTGGATATAAGGCAGAACATTCGGGTCAAGGAGCCTTTCTTCTTCGCGATGGGCCGTATTCTTTAGTGCGTAATCCTATGTATTTAGGAATATTGTTTATCGGTGCAGGGGTAATCCTGGCATTATTTAAATGGTGGGTTGCTGCGGTTTTTCTTTTGTTTTTCCTTATTGGCTATATGCGGTTAATATTTAAGGAAGAAAAAAAATTATCAGAGGCTTTTGGCAGAGAGTATCAGGATTATTGTAGAAATACACCGCGGCTTTTCCCAAACCCTGCCGCGCTATTTACAAGAAACACAGGTGAAATTTTCCCTCTGCGGTTGGCGTGGTTTAAAAAAGAGATTATTTCGATTGTGCTTATCCTGGGTTTTGTTATTACCGGCTATTTAATTAAATGGTTCAGTTAAGGGCCAAGATAGTTTATAATAAGATAGTCAAAGCCAATTATTTCCAGTGCGCCTTTTTCGCTCCGGCGATAGTAAGAAGAGCAAGGCCCGGCCAATTTGTAGATATTAGGGTAAACGATACCTTAGAGCCGTTATTAAGAAGGCCCCTTAGTATCCATAGGGTAGATGGAAAACGGGTTGAAGTCATTTACGAAGTAGTTGGAAAGGGCACTGAGATTTTATCAAAGAAAAAAACCGGTGATACTTTAGATGTGATTGGGCCCCTGGGAAGTGGTTTTACTTTTAACGAGAGGGCGATTTTAGTGGCTGGCGGTATGGGTGTAGCGCCGCTAATTTTTCTTGCAGAAAAATTAGCGGAAGTCAAAAGTCAAAAGTCAAAAGTCAAAAGTCAAGTTTTAATTGGCGCAAAAACAAAAAGTAAGATTCTTTGCGAAAAAGAATTCAAACAATTGGGTTACAAGATAAAGATTTCCACTGATGATGGCTCGCGAGGTTTTAAGGGTAAGGTTGCAGACTTATTGAAAAGAATTTTACTCAAGAACTCAAGAACTTGCGAACCCAAGAACTCAATTTACGCCTGCGGCCCTCGGCCCATGTTAAAAGAAATCAGCGCGCTTTCAAAAAAATATAATATTCCGGCGCAAATTTCTCTGGAAGAACACATGGCTTGCGGGATAGGCGCCTGCTTAGGATGTGTAGTAAAAGCAAAAGATGGTTACAGGCGTGTATGTAAAGAAGGTCCGGTATTCAATGCGGATGAAATAGTCTGGGAATAGAAAGGAGCACTGCAATGCGGAATATGCCCTTTGTTTCTATTATCATTCCCGTAAAGAATTTCGAACGCACAATTGAAAAGACATTCGAATATCTGCTTAACGTTGATTATCCGCGGGATTGCTGGGAATGGATTATTGCAGACGGCGGCTCTACGGATAAAACTATTGAGATTATAAAAAACTGGCAAAAGAGATACCCGTTTATTAAATTGGTTGAGATACCCAATTGTCCTTCACCCGGATTTGCCCGAAACAAAGCCTTAGGGGCGGTAAGAGGAGAATATATCTTCTTTACTGATGCAGACTGTGCCCCGGACAAAAATTGGCTCAATGAAATGCTTAAGCATTTTAAAGCTGACCCAAAAATTGCCGCAGTGGGCGGAGAAGTTTATACCTTAAAGGTAGACCCTAATAATCTGGTTGAGGCCTGGTGTCAGCATTTCCGCTTTAACATGGTTTCTCCCCGCTATGGTTTTATTAAAGAGGGTTATTATCCTGATTTTCCCGATGAGCCTAAACCCAGCGACATAGGCGGTCATAAAGCGTATTTCTTTGGCACCTGTAATGTTGCTTACCGCAGGAGCGCAATGCAGGAAATCGGAGCAAAATTCTGGGATAGGCCGACTGGCGAGGACATGGATTTAAGCTATCAACACAGAAGTCGCGGATGGAAATTCTATTTTGCACCCAAGGCAAAGGTCGACCATATGCATAGGGCAGACTTAAAATCCTTAAGAAAGGTCTGGGTAACCTATGGCCAGGCGCATCTTCCCTTGATTGACAAGTATGTTAAGAAAAAAGGATTAGAGATTATCCTTCAATTCTTAAAAGGTAATCCTTCTTTTTGGCTGCCGTTTCCCATCAGGGGATTTGTTTATTTAGGGAATTTTCATCTTATGCATATATTCGTCCTTCTTTTTATTGCAGGGCTATTTTTAAGTTTCAATTTCGGGGTTTTTGAGATAAAACTTTTTACGCTGGTATCATTTTTATTTATGCTTTATTTTGCCTATCAATATGTAAAATGGAACTTTGCCATGGAGCCAAAAAATAAATTTTGGGTTTGGTGCAAGATGAAGTATCTAACCAATTTGAGCTTTATCCAGGGGGGCCTGAAGGATTTTAAGAAATATAAAATATTATGTATTGAGCCGAGCTTCTAAAGGAGGGACAAAATGAACCCGGTGTTATATATTCTTTTAGGTGCAGTTGCCGGTATATTCAGCGGCGTATTCGGCATTGGAGGAGGCACAATTTTAATTCCGGCACTCGTATATCTGTTCGGTCTTACGCAGCATCAGGCGCAGGGAACGACTCTTGCGATTATGGTGCCGCCTATAGGCCTATTGGCTGCGCTGCGCTATTATTATAGCGGCAATGTAAGATTAGGCATGGCCGGTTTTATTTGTCTGGGGTTTTTTATCGGCGGGTTAATCGGCGCCAATATGATTCAGAATGTATCCGACCCGGTTCTGAAAAGATTATTCGGAACATTCTTGCTATTTGTTTCTATTGAGATGATTCTGGGAAAATAAATGCGAGTCAATCTATCGGTTAATATAGGCAGGCTCAGGTTAAAAAATCCGGTTATGGTTTCTTCGGGGACCTTTGGTTATGGAGAAGAATTCAAAGATTTTATTGAACTAAAGGAATTAGGCGCAATTGTAACTAAGACCATAACTTTAAATCCCCGTTCAGGAAACCCAGCGCCGCGGACCTGTGAGACCCCCGCAGGCATGCTAAATTCTATTGGCTTGGAGAATCCGGGTTTGGCGGCTTTTATTGAGGAGAAATTGCCTATTCTAAAAAAGATTGGTGTTCCGATTATCGTAAGCATTACTTCTGAAGATAGCCTGGAAGAGTTTGTCACAATTGCCAGGCGCTTAGATAAGCTTAAGGAAGTTCAGGCCATAGAGTTAAATATCTCCTGCCCTAATATTAAGTCAAAAGTCAAAAGTCATCCCCCTTCGCCAAGGCTTCGGGGGATAGTTCGCCGAAGCTTCAGCGAAGGCGGACAAAAGTCAAAATTAATTTCACAAGACCCAAAGGCTACTTATAATTTAGTAAGCAGGGTGCGTAAGGTTACGCGCAAAACCCTAATTACTAAACTTTCACCCAATGTTACGGATATCACACAGATTGCCCAAGTAGCGCAAAAGGCAGGAAGCGATGCGGTTTCTTTGATTAATACGCTGACCGGAATGAGCATAGACACAAATAAAAGAGAGCCCAAAATCGCTTGCATAACCGGCGGGTTAAGCGGTCCGGCAATTAGACCCGTAGCAGTAAGAATGGTCTGGGAGGTTTATCAAAAGATTAAAATTCCCATTATCGGAATGGGTGGTATAATGGATACTCAAAGTGCCCTGGAATTTTTTATTGCCGGAGCAACTGCCATAAGCGTAGGAACCGCAAATTTTATTAATCCGAAAGTAACCTTGGAAATTATCGAAGGAATAAAAAAATATTTAATAAGAAATAAGATAAAAAACATCGCTAGCCTTGTCGGCTCACTTAAATTATGAACCCAAGAACTAAATTAATCCTCGCCTTAGACGTAGATACGCTTGATAAGGCAGGATATTTTGTGCAGAAACTCTATCCAAAAATAAAAATCTTTAAGGTGGGCATCCAGCTCTTTACAGGATGCGGGCCCCAAATAATCGAATTTATCAATAAAAAAGGCGCAGAGGTTTTTTTAGACTTAAAATTTTTTGATATACCCCACACAGTTGCCAATGCCCTGCGTCAGGCAGTGCGGCTTAAAGTAAAGATGCTTACCCTGCATATCTTGGGCGATAGACAGATGCTTAAGCAGGCAACGCAGGCAGCAAAAGATGAAGCAAGGCGTCTTAAATTAAAAAGGCCTTGGTTAATCGGGGTTACTGTTTTGACGAGCAAAGAAACTAACTTTACTGAGGTTTTAAGATTAACGAGAGTGGGTCTGGGTTGCGGACTGGATGGCGTGGTTTGTTCAGCTGGCGAGGCAGCGTTACTGAGGAAGAAGATTAAAAAGAAATTTATCATTGTCACTCCAGGCATAAGGCCAGCCAAAATATCAACTGATGACCAGAAAAGAACAGCCACAGTAAAAGAAGCGATTAAAGCAGGCAGTGATTTTCTGGTAATCGGCAGGCCAATCCTGGAGGCAAAGGATCCTGTGTCAGCAGTTGAAGGATTAATATAACTATGGATTCCAAGGTTGCTTTGGATAAAATCAAAGAAGCTGAAATTAAGGCTCAACATATAGTTGAGCAGGCTAAATTAGAAGCCCGGAATATGCTGCAGGAGGGGAAATTAGAAAAAGACCGCATTATTAAAATCGCCATAGAAAAGGCAAAAACTGACAGCCAGAAAGTAAAAAACAGAATAACCGCAGAGACGTTGAGAGAAACCTCTTCGATTGAAAACAAGACAAAAGATGAAGTAGGCGCCTTAAAAGAAAAGGTTATGGCTAGTTTTGATAAGGCGTTAGATTTTATAAGGTCTAAATTAGATTAAAACGCATGGCTATCGCTAAAGTAAAAAAGATAGAACTAATCGGTTTGGATAAAGATAGAAGCGGTATTTTGGTTTTATTGCAACAGCTGGGAATTGTTCAGTTAATCAATGGTTCGACTATGCTCACCATTGACACTGAGCGCAGTCGAAGTGTCAATATTCAGCAGGCACAATTAGATATCGGTTATCGAGCGCCTTCTAGCGACATTAAGCTTTTAGAAATTGAAGAAGCGGTTTCATTTTTAGCAACCTTTAGAGAAAAGACAGGATTTTTAGAAGGCATGGCTAATCTTAAGCCGATTGTCTACCGGCAGGAATTAAAAGAGGTTATAAATAATTTTGACTGGAAGGGCTTGCTTAATGAGTTATCAGCCTCGCGTAGCCACCTCAAAGATTTAATACAGCATAAAGAAAAGCTCGAGTTAAGAAAACAACTTTTAGCCCCCTGGCGAAACTTGAGTTTACCTTTAGACGAAGTCCGGCCTACTCAACATTGCGGTATTTCACTTGGCGTATTAAACAGCCGTGACTATGGGCAATTATTGGAAGATGCGGCTGGCGAAAACATCGATTGCTTCTTTGAAATTATCAACCAGGATAAAACAAACACCTATCTTGTCCTCGTATATCTTCAAAAAGATTTCGAACGCCTGGAAGCACTTTTAAAGAAGCACCTTTTTAATTTCGTTACTCTCGGCTATTATAAAGGCGCGGCAAAAGATATTTTGTTGGAGATAAATATTGAATCCTTAATATTAGACGACCGCATCTTCGAGGCTAAACAGAAAGTAGCCGCATTGTCAAAAGAGCAATTTAAATTGAAGATAATTTATGACCATTTGGCTAACACAGAGAAGATAAACGAGGCAGAAAAAAATTTAGCCAGACAGGAATATACCTTTGCCTTAAGCGGGTGGATTAAGCACAAGAATGCCGTACAGTTAGAAAAAGAAATTGCCAATAACTATAATGAAGCGGCGATGTTTATCTCTGACCCAAAGGAAGGTGAAGATGTGCCGGTTATTTTGGAAAATAAACGCTTGATTCAACCCTTTGAGTTCATCACCCAAATATACGGCATGCCCAAATACAATGAACTCGACCCCACGCCATTTTTGGCACCCTTTTTCTTTTTATATTTCGGTTTATGCGTCTCTGATGTTGGGTATGGGTTTATCTTAACTTTGATTTCCTGGCTTATGCTTAAGAAACTCAAGATGGGGCCGCAGGGGACTAAATTCTGGAAAATGTTTTTATTCTGCGGCGTATCTACGATAGTTATCGGTGCACTTACCGGCAGCTGGTTTGGCAATTTATTTGATTTACTCGGAGAAAGCAACAAGATATTTTTGCCTCTTAAGAGGTTTAAGGATTCGCTAATTCTGCTCGACCCTTTAAAAGAGCCGACGAAACTATTGGGTATTGCGCTTTGTCTTGGTATAATCCAGGTCTGGTTTGGCAATATTGTGGCTGCCATTGGTAACTTAAAAAATAAGCGTTATCTGGATATAATTTTAGACCAGGTTCCTATGTTAACGCTTTTATTTGGCTTAACCGGATTAGGTCTTATATTTTTAAAATTATTAGGCACTACCCACATCACTTTATTTAAAAATTCTACGTTATTGGCAGCGATAGCATTAACCTTTACTCAGGGCCGCTCAGAGAAAGGCATTGGCTCAAAATTATTTTATGGTATATATAACCTTTATAATGCGCTTTCAGGGTATCTCAGTGATATATTGTCTTACAGCCGTCTCTGGGCTTTGGGGCTGGTTACCGCAGTGATGGCCGGAACAATAAATCTTATTGCGGTTCAATTCAGCCAGATATTAGTTTCCATGATGCCGTTTTTGGATAAAGTAATTATTTTAAAATTTATCATTAGCACCTTGATTATTGTAGTAATTTTTATTTTAGGCCACAGCGTATCCTTTTTGGTAAATTTGATAGGAGCGTTCGTTCATCCGCTAAGGCTTCAATTTGTGGAATTCTTTTCCAAGTTTTTTAAGTCCGGAGGAAGCACTTTTAAACCCTTTAAGATAGAGACAAAATATATTAACCTAAGCCGATAAGGAGGTCTGATATGGAATGGGGATTAGTTTTTACAATTGCCGGCGCAGTTATTGTTATGGCAGTCTCTGGCATTGGTGCATCTATCGGCGTTGCTTTAGCTGGCCAGGCAGCAGCAGGGGTGATGACCGAAGACCCGGAGAAATTCGGCAGGATGCTACCGCTTGTAGGAATGCCTGGAACGCAGGGTTTTTATGGCTTTCTCGTTGGTTTCCTGGTGTTAAATAAACTTAATCTTTTAACCACCAGCATAAAAATTCCCAATTTAACCCAGGGGATACAGATTTTTGCAATATGCCTGTTTGTCAGTCTGGTAGAATCCATATCTTCGGTCTGGCAGGGGAAGGTTTCAGTATCCTCAATTTATATCGTAGCCAAAAAACCTGAAGAGGCTGGAAAGGCTTTGGTTTTGCCCATATTTGTAGAGATTTACGCCATACTGGGTCTGGCAACAGGATTTTTGTTATTATTGGCAGTTAAAATTTAGCGAGGTTATGTCCTTAGAATCGATTATAAAGCATATCCTTGGTGAAGCGGATAGTCACAGGGATAAAATAATTCAAGAAGCCAAGCAGCAACGGGATAAAATCATCCGGGAAGCAAAACTCGAAGCAGAAAGACTCTATCGAGAGGCAATCAATAAAGAGAAGGCCCTTGCTGAAGCCCAAAAGCAAAGACTGATAGTAAATGCGCGCTTAGAGGAGAAGAAGAACTTGCTCAAGGCCAAGCAGGAATTAATTGACAGCGTATTTAAAGAATTAAAATCAACCCTTGCCAAAGATAGATTTAAGAAACAGCGGGTTCTGACAGATAGGGTCAAGGAGGTTCCCGAAGACATTGATTTTTATCTTAAAAAAGTCAGACAGGACAATGAAACTGAAATAGCCAGGATACTTTTCTCATGAGACAATCGCCTTTTCCCGTTCTATCGGGATCCCGCCAAAGGCGGGAAAATTACGCTTTTGCTATCGGAAAGATTAGGGCTTTAGAGAATTTCCTCATCAGGAGAGAGGTATTTGAAGAAGCAATAGAATCCAATTTAAGCGATGCCTTGAGGTTGTTTGTTGAATCCGATTTTTATGCAGATGAGCTTTTACACATTAAAGATAGCGGGCAATTAGAAATTGCGTTAAGTCAGGAATTGCAAAAACAGAAAAAGCTCGTTACCGATTTAATGTTAGATAAAAACCTTTTGCGCCTGATAGAGTTAAACACCTTAGAGTGCGTAGACGATGTTCTTAAAAGTTATCCCAGTCAATTCCTGCAAGATTATTTTATGCACTTAATAGACCTGCATAATATTAAAACCTTCTTGAGGCTGTATATTTTAAAAGAGCCGAAAGATAAACTCGAAAACCTTTTAAAGCCTTGTGCAGGGTTCATAAAAAAGGATACCTTTTTAAAACTTTATGACAAGGACTTATCGGTTTTCTTAAACCGACTTGAATATGTGCATAAACGTGGCCGGATACTTGATTATGCCTCTATCTTACGCGAGCCGATACAGAAACTGCAGCAGGAGAATTCATTTGTGGCTTTGGAAAAAGCCACAAATGATTTTCTTATTCAAGTTCTAAAATCGGCAAAGTATTTAAGTTTTGGGCCAGAACCCCTGTTGGCGTATTATTTTGCCAAGGTTAATGAGATTAATCTTATGCGTATGATTATTTTGGCTAAACTCAATAATGTATCAAACGATTTAGTGAAAGAGAGGTTAAATAACGTTTATGCCTGAAGAGACGCGTTTAGATAAACCCCTGGCAGTAATTGGAGACGAAGACGCGGTTGCGGGATTTAAGGCCTTAGGGTTTAAGGTCTATACAGCAAAAGAGCCGCAGGAGTTTAGTGTGATATTAGATAAAACTGTAAACGAGAAATTTGCGATTTGTTTAGTGCAGGACAATCTTTATCAAGCGCTGGAATCCCGGATTAATAGTTACAGACATTTAGCGCTACCCATTTTTATCCCTTTTGCTAAAGATGCTAAAATGGTTTTATTGGATAATGTGGTCAAGAGTATCCGACTCAGGGCAACAGGAACGTTTTAATTTAAAGGGCTGAATTATGAAGCAAGCTAAAATTATTAAAGTGTCTGGTCCGTTGGTGGTTGCCAGCGGCTGCCGTGGCGCCAAGATGTACGATATGGTGCGCGTATCAGAGAAGAAACTAATCGGCGAAATCATCGAGTTAAAGAACGACCTTGCCTTTATACAGGTTTACGAAGAGACTAGCGGTGTGGGCCCGGGAGAGCCGGTCTATCTTGCCAACGAGCCCTTAAGCGTAGAGCTGGGCCCGGGTTTAATCAGTTCGATTTACGACGGCATACAGAGGCCGCTCGATGTGATAAGAAATCTCACGGGTGATTTTATATCACGCGGCATAGACCTACCCGGCCTTGACTATAACAAAAAATGGCATTTTATAGCGCAAGTGAAAAATGGACAAAGAGTTGTTGCCGGCGATATTTTAGGCGTAGTTAATGAGACAGCTTTGATAAAACATAAAATTATGGTTCCTGCGGGAATAAGTGGCGAGCTGATAGAGATTAAAGAGGGAGAATTCACTGTTAAGGATGTAATAGCTAAGATTAAAAGCGATAATCAGATTCACGAGATAATTATGCTACAGCGCTGGTCAGTAAGAAAACCCCGGCCAGTAAAAGAAAAACTTGCGCCGAACGAATTATTAACCACTGGACAAAGGGTTATTGATACCTTGTTTCCGATTGCTAAAGGCGGAACTGCCTGCATTCCCGGCCCCTTCGGAAGCGGAAAGACCGTAGTCCTGCACGAATTTGCTAAATGGGCAGATGCCCAGATAGTTGTGTACGTAGCTTGCGGTGAGCGCGGCAATGAATGTGCTGACCTTTTATTGAGTTTTCCTGAATTAAAAGACCCGCGAACAGGCCGTCCATTATTAGAGCGCACAGTAATTATTGCCAATACCTCCAATATGCCGGTGGCAGCGCGCGAGGCCTCTATTTATACGGGCATAACTATTGCCGAGTATTTCCGCGATATGGGTTATTCGGTTGCAGTTATGGCAGATTCTACCAGCCGCTGGGCTGAGGCCTTACGTGAAATGTCCGGCCGCCTGGAGGAGATGCCCGGAGAAGAAGGGTATCCTGCTTATCTCTCCTCAAGATTAGCGGAATTTTACGAGCGTGCCGGTAGAGTCATGTGCCTAGGAAGCGATTCTCGGGAAGGCGCATTAAGTGTTATGGGTGCGGTTTCGCCTCCTGGCGGAGATTTGTCTGACCCGGTTGTGCAGGCGACACTACGCGTGGTTAAGGTATTCTGGGGATTAGATGATAAACTGGCAAATGCCCGGCATTTTCCGGCGATAAACTGGCTTTTAAGCTATTCTTTATATCATGATAATTTAGAAGATTTTTTAAAAAATAATATCTCCGAAGATTTTATTGGCTTAAGAAAAGAGGCGATGCGCGTTCTAGAAGAAGAGGCCTCGCTTTTAGAAATTGTGCGCCTGGTGGGAATTGAATCCCTCAGTTTTTCCGACCGCCTGATTTTAGAGGTAGCCAAATCCATACGGGAAGACTTCCTGCACCAAGTCGCCTTTCATGAAATAGATACCTATGCTTCTTTGAGCAAGCAATATCGGATGTTAAAAATAATTTTAACGTTTTATACCTTAAGTAAAGAAAAACTTAAAGAGGGTATGGATTTCGAGAGAATCGTAGCATTGCCAGTGCGTGAGAAGATCAGCCGTTTAAAATACATCGAAGAAGATAAATTGCAGGAATTCGATAAAGTGGAAGCGGAGTTAAAAAATAGCTATGCTTAAAGAATACCTGACTGTCTCATCGGTTTCCGGGCCGTTAGTGATTGTGGAAAAGACTAAAGACATAAAGTACGCAGAGCTTGTGGAAGTAGAACTTTCCGACGGTCAAGTGCGCAGGGGTAAGGTTCTGGAGATTTCCGAAGATAAGGCACTGGTGCAGATGTTTGAGGGGACCCTTGGCCTGGATGTCCTTGGTTCCAAGGTGCGCTTTTTAGGCAGAACTCAGGAGCTGGCGGTTTCACCGGATTTATTGGGCAGAATCTTTGATGGAGCAGGGCGTCCGCGCGATAATGGGCCTGCGATTATTGCCAAGAAGCGAATGGATATTAACGGCAACCCCATAAATCCAAGCTCCCGCGCCTACCCTTCAGAGTTTATCCAGACAGGAATCTCTACTATAGACGGAATGAATCCTTTGGTGCGCGGACAGAAACTGCCGATATTTTCTGGAGCGGGGCTACCGCATTCGCGCCTGGCTGCCCAGATAGCCCGACAGGCAAAAGTTTTAGGAAAAGAGGAGAATTTTGCCGTGGTCTTTGGAGCAATGGGAATTACATTTGAAGAGGCGGATTTTTTTATACGCGATTTCCGTAATACAGGCGCCATTGAACGCAGCGTCCTGTTTATCAACTTAGCCAATGACCCGGCGATTGAACGCATCTCTACTCCCCGGCTCGCCTTAACCTGCGCTGAATATCTAGCCTTTGATTTGGATATGCATGTTTTAGTCATACTCATTGATATGACTTTTTACTGCGAATCCCTTAGAGAGATTTCCGCAGCCCGCAAAGAGATTCCCGGCCGCAGGGGTTATCCCGGCTATCTTTATACTGACTTAGCCACGCTTTATGAACGCGCAGGCCGTATCAAAGACAAAATTGGCTCAATCACCCTGCTACCTGTGCTTACTATGCCTGAAGATGATAAGACACATCCAATTCCTGACTTGACCGGCTATATAACCGAGGGCCAGATTATTCTCTCGCGGGAATTACACCGCAAGGGTATTTATCCGCCGGTGGATGTTTTACCTAGTCTATCACGCCTGAAAGATAAAGGCATTGGAACAGGCAAAACCCGCGAGGACCACTCTGATGTCCTGAATCAACTCTTTGCCTGTTATGCTAAAGGAAAGGAGGCAAGGGAATTATCAGTGATTTTGGGTGAGGCAGCACTCTCAGATTTAGACCGGCTTTATCTAAAATTTGCCGATGTTTTTGAAGATAAATTTGTCAGACAATCCGAATCCCAAGACCGCTCAATAATCCAGACCCTCGA
>Ga0315282_10010323_pt1 | contig 14660 bp, 10 predicted proteins | sample YL17G07_20_MG_FD_203693 | JGI IMG/M metagenome (GOLD analysis project Ga0315282, IMG submission 203693) | Sediment microbial communities from Yellowstone Lake, YNP, Wyoming, USA - YL17G07_20 | ecosystem: Environmental > Aquatic > Freshwater > Lake > Sediment | place: USA: Wyoming | collected...
CCTTGCCCGAGTCCGCGACCTGATTTGGCAGGATCTTCCCGAGCCTCGCCAGCATCCCCCTCACTTCTGTTTGAATCCCCTCCACCTTGCCGTTTCGATCGTAATCGTACGCGGCCTTGATGTCATCAAATGAATTGATCGGGCCGTGGCATGACTGGCATGCAGCAACATTCTCGACACCATCCGCCTCCATTGCCCATGAGTGACCACCGATCTTGTCACTCCCTGGTGTTCCATACTCGGGTGTTGCATACATGTGGCATTCCACGCAGGCGTCCTGAAGTGCATACTTGTGGCCAGAACTTGACGTTGGGGTTCCATATTCAACTGCATTCGTACCGAGGAACATGTCGGTTTGGATGCTATGGTGAGGTCCAAAACGCGGACTGTATGTCTTCGCGGCAGCTTCACCATTGTGACGTGACTTGTGGCAATTCATGCAAAGCTGCCCTAGTCCGCCTAAAGTGATGGGAACGCCATTTCCAAGCGTATCCGCGGTCACTTTTCTTAATTGATGCTCATTCGCTGTCGAGTGTGGATCGTGGCACATCGTGCAGGAGAATGGTTCGGAGCCAGTCAGATTCTCTGTGGCGGTTCCTTCACCCTGCGTGAAGTTGATGAAGCCCCTTCCATCGTGGCAACGCACACAATTCCCAAGATTGTTTGTCTTGTAATTAGCGTTCGTCGGAGCTTGGTTAAATGCTGTCTCATACACTGGCTCGGCGTGCTTAGAGCTTTCCCACTGTCTTGCAATTGAGTTTTCCTCTTCAGCTCCAGCGTGGCATTGTGCGCATACACCTACATTCAGCGACCGTCCGATCTTGTCTGGGTCTCCAAAATGGAGACTGCCAGGACCATGACAGTTCTCGCAACCGATCGTAGCGACTTGTGCAAGGTCAGGGTACTTCGCCACAAGGGAGTCAAAATTCCCGGGCTGCAATGTTGCTGGGAATGTCCACCCGGAGGTTTTCATGAGGTCATAGAAGTTGCCATTCTTCGCTACCTCATTGTAGCCGGTGGTGTGGCAACTGAGGCACTCGCTTTTGTATTGCTCAGTCGTAATCTCTCCGTTAATTCCTCTCATAAACATTGTCGCGTGGCCAGTCTTTGACCAAGGAGTGACCATGTCATCGAGAACGCCGAGTTGCCCTTGATGACACGCAGCACACTGACCTTTAAACAGACTTGGAGTATTTCCTCCGATACTTCCTACACCAACGAAGTTCGCAGCGGTGAGCGTGATCGCTGTATCCTTGACTCCTGCACTTGTGGTGATTGTGGCTTTCACAACGTACTGCCCAGTTGTGTCCACCCGGAGGGTCGTAAAGACTGTGTTTGCGCTATCAAATCTGGCGTTCGACCCTACAGGTTTCGCCTGAAGTGACCAGGCAACAGATTTAACCGTACTGCCCGTCGCAGCTTGTGCTGAGAGGTATACGTATGTTCCCTTCGGCACTGTTTTCAGGCCACTCGAGATGTTCGTTGTCCATCCCCTCTCTTTCAGCCGCTCCGGGGACATTGCTTCGACGACAATACTCGTCGTCTGTGCCCGGGTCTCGACTCCAAGTACCAAAGGCAAGACAAGCGCTACCAAAAGTAACTGCATCTTCCGTCTCATAGCACCACCCTCCGTGAATGTTTATGATCCGGTGATCAAACGTGAGTGTGAATTAGCTTGGTATTGACCTTCGTGTTTTCCTTACTGAGGAGCTTCGCAATAGCCTGTATGATCTCTTCGACATTGACCGGGACGTGGAAATAGAAATCCACCCGATCGCGGATCTCCCGCTCGATCTTTGAATTCCTCAACTGATAAGGGCAGAAAACAATGATGGGGATTTCTCGGTTCTTCTCCCTCATCTGTTCTAACGCCGTTAGCCCCACTTCGAGAGAGAGTCCAAGGTCAGCGATGAAGAGGTCGACCCTATGATGCTCGACGATATCTGTCGCTTTGGCAAGGACACTCGTGCTGTGGACCCTGTATTGATCCTGCAGAAGCAATGTCAGGCTCTTTGCGAGATCGTGATCCCCTGTGTAGATAAGAATGGTCGACTTTTTCTTCCCGTTCTCCATCTCAAGAGTTCTCAAAAATGGCACTCTCGTCTGGTGCCGCTGACCTCAACTCTTGTGCCAAAAACGAGAAGCAGAAAGGCGGGTCGTTTTTGAGGAATTATTGGCGAATTGCTTTAGGGATTCTCACTTCAGCGAAAGGTCGCTGAGGGGGATTCGCAAATTGGCGAAGCACACGGCGGAAAATGAGAAAGTCGGGCTCAGTCACCCTGTTGCTTGTAGAGCCCTCTTGAAATTCGAGAAAGATATCGAACTCGTCAATCTTCCGGTTATTGTCGATGGCACGAGCCACGAGCTCATTCCCTGTTCCGCTCCTTACCTTCTTTCTTGAGGATAAAGAGAAGTGATTCACGAACAATACCCTTGTTATCGACATCAGGGGTGATTTTCAACACCGGAAATTCTTATCGACTGCCGCCGTTCCCATGGACCGGGAGGATTACCGTGAAGGTCGTTCCCTTTCCGACAACACTTGCCACCTTGATGTCGCCGCTGAAGTTCTTGATGATTCCATAACTGACCCAAAGACCTAACCCTGTCCCCTCGCCAACGCCCTTCGTTGTGAAGAATGGTTCGAAGATCTTCCCGAGATTCTCTTCAGGGATGCCTCTTCCTGTATCCTGGAAGATGATGTATACTTTCCCGTCGGAGGCGGTCGTTCGAACCGTGATTTCCCCCTCTTTCCCATTCATGGCGTCAGCCGCGTTGAGAAGAATATTCAGGAACACCTGTGCAAGTTGGTCAGGAATGATCCGCAATGGAGGAATAGTTTCCTCGAGTTGAAGTGTGAACGTTATCTTCTTGGCCTTCTTCCCATACGCAACCATATTGACAGCCTCCTGCAGTATCTTGTTCACACTGGTTGCTTGGCGCTCATAGTTCGACGGGCGCGAGAAGTCGACGAGATCGCGAATGATCCTTGAGATCCTCGAGATCTGATCTTTCACCAGCTCAAGTTTTTCTTTTGCGAACTGGTCGCTTGTTGTCCGCTGGATGACCTGAACGATGGAGGATATCGAGGTGAGCGGGTTCCCGACTTCGTGTGCAATCCCTGCCGCTAATGTCCCGATGCTCTCCATTTTCTGGGAACGGACAAGCTGCTCCTCAAGGTGCTTCTTTTCCGTGATGTCGCGGTGAGAACCAAGGAATCCAATGACCTCACCCTCGGGGCCAATGATTGGCGAAATAAGGAGCTCAGCGTAAAACAACTTGCCGTTCTTGCGCTTATTGACCACCTCTCCTGTCCATACTTTGCCAGCAAGGATGGTTTCCCATGCTTTTTTCCAAAACGATTTGTCGTGGAGCCCACCACTGAGAATGCTTGGGTTTCTGCTGAGGAGTTCCTCTTTGCGGTATCCACTGATCCGCTCAAAAGCGGGGTTGACGTAGATGATTTTTCCAGAGACGTCCGTGATTTCAATCGGGTTGACAGTGAAGTGAATCGCGTTCGCAAACCGGATGAGCTGGAGCTGTGTTCTCCTCTGCTCGGTGAGATCTTTTAGAACGAGGATGAAGGCACAGTTTTCCCTCCTGGTTTTAGAGATAGGTGTAACACGAAGAAGTGCGGGCAGCTCGCCACGGGCAGCGACGCCTGCAGAGCCCCCACAATCCTTCCGTACAAGAGCCACTTCGAACTCTCGAACTCCCTGCTCCTTATTCCCACGCTCAAGAGCCTTCTTAATAGAATCAAGAGAGGCAGGAGAGGCGAATGAAAAGAAGGATCTTCCCACGACTGACTCGCGAGTCAATCCGAGAGAAGAGGCAGCGAGCTGATTGCAATCGAGAATAATCCCCGTTACGTCCACTACAAAGACGAGGTCAGGGATTGCTCGAAAGAAGTTATGGTAGTGGAAACGCAACGGGGGAGATTTAATCTTCGCTTCGATGAAAAGTCTCCGATGCTGCTCGATGACGCCAGCGACAGACCCTATACCCGCATAACTCAAACTCATCTTCAGGGATCTCGAGGAGGAACTCCCCAGGGTTATTCTCTCGTAGAAGATCGCCCGACGACGGTGAAGCAGAAGAGAGGTGGGAAGTTCCTCTTCGCGGTCCGAGAACTCTCTTCAACAGGAGGAATGTTTTTCCGGCGACAACCATCCCCCTCAATGTGAGAATTGAGGATTTCTTGCCAAAAGCATTGTCCCCCCAATGAGAGGTCCTTAGTTTGCTTGCCCGGGAACGCACGTCACCCCTTTGGATTGCTCCTGCTCACCAATGTGGAGCTCGGCCAGCTTTCGATAGAGGGATGAAAGTGCAATATGCAGTTCCTCGGCGGTTTTTTGTTTGTCAAATCGATTTTCCTTCAGCCGAAGCATGATGTACTCGCGCTCGAATGCCCGAATAGCATCTTTCAGTTTTCGGCCATTGACTTGCGTGTGGGTATCCATAACGTCTGTTCCTTTCAAGATTTGTTTTGGTACGTTGAGGTCCCCAAGGATTCGCCTTTGCTCCTTGCTCCGTGCACCCACAGTCTCAACGCTGCCTTCCCACGCTGAGGACCGTTCACTTTTTGGCGGCGCAAGTTGTATGCCAACAAGAAGAAAGCCATTCCCTTGTCCGCGATGGCCTTTCTCCATGTGTTTTCGAGAGTTCTTAAGAGCGGGGGACAGGATCAACCCTTGAGAGTCTCCTAATTGTGAGAAGTCTGTTTGTTTTCTTATCAGTTTCGAGAAAGAACGCTCTGCCAGTGACTTTTCCTATGCTGACCAATTGCGCACGGGGCAATCTACCGGACAAGGATCATTCTCACCTAGAACGCATCATCCTTCTGAGAACCGAGCGTCTCTTCTTGTGCTTCCTTGTGCCCGTATTCAGCAATGAACTGCGATCAATTCTCAGATGAGAAGAGATTGAACCAAGAAGAATTCGTTCTTGTGGTATTTCTGGTGAGGAGAGGATTTATGAAAAAGGAAGGGCAAACACGGCATCGCTACTCGCCGGTATGGCACTCGTTACACAACATCGTCTTCCAAGAGTCTCCCACATCAACGGGATGCTGAAATGGAAGCCCGGTAAGCGAGACAGACTCCTTCACAGTGTCCCTGCCTTGTGCGATGATCGTGTGACAACTGCTGCAGTCGTTCGAGATCACCTTGCCGTCTGCGCTCGCGTGCTTTCCGTCGTGACAGCGGAAACACCCGGGATCCTGAAGATGGCCGATGTTATTTGGATAGGCTTTCCAACTTACCCGCATATCGGGAAAGAAATTCTTCTGGTAACCCCGCTGAACTTCTGTAGCGGCAGCATCAATGGCGGATTTCCTCGACAAAGCAATCTCAGGATAACGTTCCTGGTAGAAGTTCCGGATGAAGATTCCAATGCTATCGAGTGCGGCGGCTGTCGAGCTATACGGTTGGACAAGAGCCTGGACTGCCGTACTGCGAATGAAAGGGAGAGTAGCGTCGATTCTTTGCAATTCAAGGGCTTGATTCACGATCTTTGCAGGTGGACTGTAGATATGCGTTGGACGATTGTGGCAATCCATACAATCCATCCGTCGTTTTTCGGCTTTCGCAAGCTCTTCGAGTGAAAGAGGGTTCTCCACGGACATATACTCCGTCACTCTTCCATCCATGCTCTTCGAACGAACCCAAGCGATCTTCTGTCGCGAACTATCTGTTGGCACATACATGATCTCATTGGCAATGTTCATGTGCCAGTGAATGCCTGTGGTGGGCCCGGTCGCAGAACTCCCTCCCCCCGTTTTCATCAGGAGGGTGATTGACCATTTGGTGTTCTTTTCGTCAGAGAGGAAATACGTGTTCACCCTTTCCTTCTCACCATAGAAATGCTGCGGCCAATGACACTGCTCACATGTCTCCTGAGCGGGGCGCAGGCTCCTGACCGGTGTCGGGATCGGCTTTGGAAACTTATTGAAAGTCACAGCATAAACTTGATACGCTCCGGAGAGTTTTGAGCGCACAAACCACGTCGCCCCAGGTCCGACGTGACACTGTGCACATGTCACTCGTGCGTGTGGTGAGTTTTGATATGCAGTGAATTCCGGATGCATTACTGAATGGCAAATCTCACCACAGAACGTGACGGAATCTGTGAACTCGTATGCCCTGTAGCTGCCGATGGCCGTGAAAAGGAGAAGAAAGATCGTGGAGAGCGAGAAGAAAGCAAAGAGAGACCGCTGCCGAGGTTCGTTGAAATCGATGCGGGGAAATCGCAGTATGGTTTCATCCCCAGAGCGCCTCCGGCGCCGCCGCTCCATCCACATCCCGATGGGAATGAGGAGAAGCCCGAAAACCATAAACGCCGGTAGAACAATGTACGTTAGAATGCCGACATACGGCTTCGTCTGCTCAGACACGAGTTCCAGCAAGAAGAGAAAGAGAACAGTGCCGAAACTCACAATCGCAATGGCCGAGCCGACAAGGCTAACAGGGTTGTAAAAGGTGTTGGGAAGCCGACGCTGCATGATTCAGAGTGATTTCAGGGATAACACACACGTGTCAACAGATACGAAATTCGCTTCACGAAGTCAATAGGAGTCGATCAAACAATCCCGCTTCTGCGACCCAGGGTCGTCGGTCGCTCCTTGGCCTTCTCCTTCCGATAGCCGCTCGCCCGGTAGGTTGAGATCGGATCGATCGCTCCCCGGTTCCGATAGCGTGCCATCGAGATGATCGGCTCGACATCCGTATTATAAGCAGCTTTCAAAGTTTTCAGGGCCATGAGTGCATCGTTCGATTCCTGATACGGACTGAGTGTCTTCCGATCAACGAGTAACGCTTGACAGTAGGCCCGCTGGATTTCCTCAGTACTGCTGATGAGCGATTCAATCGGGTCGGTCACGTTGTGACTCTGATCGATCATGTATGCTGGGTCAAAGCCGGGGGCTTTCTCATATTCTGCGTCTACTAATTCACAAAAGACGAGAAAGAGCTGGAACGGTTTGATCGCCCCGGCGTCCAAGTCGTCATCACCATACTTGCTGTCATTGAAATGAAACCCAGCGAGTCTCTGGAACTGAATCAAACGAGAGACAATCATCTCAATGTTCGTGTTCGGCGCGTGGTGCCCGAGGTCGACAAGACAAGAACATTTTGGCCCAGTTGCCGTTGCAGCATAATACGATGTTCCCCAATCATTGAGAGCCGTTGAGTAGAATGCTGGCTCATAGAGTTTGTGTTCGATGAAAAGTTTCCAATCATTCGGCAGGTGGCTGTAGATTCCCTTCAGACTCTCGATGTATCGCTCAAGCGCATGACGAAAATGAACTTGTCCGGGGAAATTCCCGCCATCGCCAATCCACACACTGAGTGCTTTCGAATTCAGCGCCTTCCCAATCTCGATGCACGCGATGTTGTGATCGATGGCTTGCTGACGAACCGCTGGGTCGGTGTGCGTGAGACTTCCAAACTTGTAGCTCAGCTTTTGGTTGGTCTGATCTTGGAATGTATTCGAGTTCATTGCGTCGAATCCGATGCCGAGCTCCCGTGCAAACTCGAGAAACGTTTTGGGATCGTCTGGCTTGTCCCAGGGAATGTGAAGTGAAACACGTGAGGTGGCACGCGTCAACTGATGAATGGTAGAACAGTCAACGAGCTTCTCATAGACGTTCCGTGGCTCCCCTTCTCCGGGGAAGCGAGCAAATCGTGTTCCTCCCGTCCCCACTCCCCATGAGGGCACTGCGACACTGAACCCCCGAACTTTTCGAGTAACCTCTTCGATGTCGATCCCACGCCGAGAGAGCTGACCGCCGAGATGCCTGTAATCTTCCTCAAGCATTTTCAATGCTTTGCTGTTCTCTTTCTCGACGAATGAATCGCTGATCCTGAAACCTGTCTCTGCTAACACTTCTGGCATGAAGCACCTCCATTCCTACGGGGCGTGGCTGTCCTTTTATTTCTTATGCCAGCCATATTTGTAAGCGACATCGTAAGCGTACTCAACCTTCTCAAGTGGGGTGTCTGGCTGGATGGTATGCGTCGAGCAGAAGATAAATCCACCGCCCGACTTGAGAGTATCCATGCGGTACTTTACTTCGTTCTCAATCTCCTGAAATGTCCCGGACGGCAGAGTGTGAGTAATGTCCAACGTTCCGTACAGTGAAATGCGATCTCCGTACTCCTGTTTGACTCTAACAGGATCCATTCCAGCTGAGACTTGAATTGGATGAACGACATCAATCCCCATCTTTATCACCCCATCGAGGACATCGAAAATGTAACCATCACTGTGAAGCGAAACAAACTCGCATCGCTTCTTTGCCCTCTCAACAATCATCACGTCATATGGGTAAACGAGTTCCCACCACATCTTTGGACTGAAGAGAAGTGCGTTGTTCTGTCCCCAATCATCGGAGACATGAGGAACGTCGATTCCAAGATCCAGCGTATTGTCCACATAGACGCACGACCAGAGAGCAATCTTCTCAAAGAGCTTCTTCACCTTTTCCGGGCTCATGGCCATTTCACACAGGAGATTCTCCATGCCGCAGAGGACGAACGCTCCCTCGAAAACACCTTGAGTCTGGCAAAAAACCGCACGCTGTTCGCCGTACTGCTTGACGTCACGCTTGATAGAGACATAGAGATCTTCATCATTAGGATCAATGAAGGGATAGTCAATCGCTTCATCGACGCTGAGCTTGTGTGTCCATTCCTCCGGACTGTCGAGCTTTGTAAGCAAGTACGTTGGAAAAGCAGTCACCATGTCAATACGAAGCCGATCGTAGAAGGCGTCGAGGGAGCCATAGCGCTTGTTCACTTCCTCCTTGACATCGTCGCGATACATCCAGATGTTAAGCGGAACACGATCAGGTTCTTCGTGACGGAGGGAAGTGAAGACTCTTTCTCTCGAAGTCATGGGCGGCTTGTTTCGAACATCGCGGAGAGTACAAAGCTCAATGCGGGATTCAGGTCGACGACTCGTCCATGACCCTTCGGGTTCATAGACCCCTAGGGACTCGTCGAGATGCAAGATTCACTTCATAGGACGTGGTCCGCGCGCGCCTCTATTCGAGTCGACACCTTGGGCTCGCCATATTTCTCGCTTGTCCTTTTCACAGCCTCTAGATTTGAAATCGCGGTTTCGGGCGCGACATTGTAGCCATCGCCCAAGATGACTCCACCGTATGGTGCAAGCACTTCGAGGATGTGCATCGTTTCATCCTCAACATCGTGCGGTGTGCCTTGATACAACGTCATCGGACTTACATTGCCGTGGAGTAAGACTCTACCTGCGAGGGTCGTCATCTCCTCCGGCTTGTTCTCTGAGCCATACCCTGAGAGCATCGTGATCTGCAGATCGTTGAGCAAGGCATCGTGCAGGTGGACATTTCTTCCGCACAAGTGCATCAATCGTCCATCGTGGCGATCGCAGCCAAAGGTATCGTAGAGCCGCTTCGCCACCGGGACACAGAACTCCCGATACATATCAAGCGATATCACCTGCGCAGAATCGTCCGAGTAGCCGATTCCATCATTGAGCGGCTTGCCCGACACCTTTCTGTATTCGGCTTCCACCTCGATGTACCGATCGGTGATTTTCTTCAGCAGTTGCTTGCAGTCCTCTGGAGCTTCATGGAGCCAGGCGTAGAAGTTCGATCCAACCATATCAACTGCGGCCATGAACGGGCTGTCCCCGTTGATTCCGACATTCACCTCGATAGGAATCCTCTCCCCGCTCAATCGAACCTCGATGTCTTTCGCAATCTCCCCCATTTGGTAATACCAATCCAATCTCTTCCCCCACAATGTGTTTCGCCAGTCGGGAAGCTCATGATGAGCCATATCGTCGAGAGTCAAGAGGAATGGGGCGGACTGAGGGGTTTCATTCTCCTGCCAGAAAATCTCACATCCGCAGCCGCTGGAATTGGTGACATTCTGGAAATCCGGCGAGACCGTTACCTTGGGTTCGTTGAACCAGTCGTCGGGGATATTCTCAACCCGCCACTTGATATTTTCAATCTGGTGGATGAGTTGCGTCTTCGGATCGGAGAAGTATTCGGCAAATGTTATCCCGCGCTCCCGAAGGAGATACCGAGCTTCGATACCGAGGAGAACAGGGACTCTGTCAAAGTAACTGAACTGATAGGCGCACTGAAGGCGCCTTCTGTTCAGTTCCATGTCAGTTGTTGAGTAATCGATATCGACCCGATGCCCCATTGCCATTACCTGCGAACCGTCTGTTCAAATTGCTGAATCTGCTGATTGTCGACCAACACACCAATCTCCAGATGGAACTCTCGTGTCTCACCGGGTTCAATGAACTGCAATGTTCCGCGTTCTCTCTCTTTGACCCGTCCCTGAACGAGACAATTTGCCGGCTCCATCCCCACGACGTACGTCCCTTCGCCCATCATCTTCCATTCAATGAATCGATGAAGCTCAGTCTTCCGATACTTCACGTAGACACCAATTCCCTTGCCACCTTCAAACTTTCTGTTCACGATTGCCGCGTGAACGTATCCTCCGGTATCGGAATTCATGTTGTGGAAGAAAACCTGTTCCTTGTAGCCTGGGATTGGAGAGGAGAAACGTCCGCGTTCCTCAAATCCCGGCCTCGCAACGTCATCACGCGGTGCACTCTCGGAGGCAGAGTACATAAACTCAGAACCGTCATCGACGACTGGGAAGCCGATGTTGATGTGGTAGACAATCATCAACGGCGTCCTCTGGAAACCTTCGTTCCTCACAACATCGTGAATCATGAATCTTGGATCACCGAGTTTTGCATCAATCCTTCTCCGAAGGAGAATATTCTCTCCAAAGACAACCGATTCTCTCATCTCCCCCTCGACGTACATCCGATAGTCATCCCCCTCCCATCGACCACCGGAGGAAACGCTACGCGCTGGGATATGGGAGATGCGGCCATGAAGTCCCAACTCCTTTCCGTCGTCGGTACAGGGAGCGCCGAGGTAGGTAACGCCACATGTGGTCACCAGGCCGCCTTCAAAGGTACGGAGCCATCCAAGCCCTTCCGGCTCATGGAAACTCGGGTGGACATCTCCCGCTGCCGAACGCCACGCAAGAGAAGCACCATTGTATTCCGCGCGTGAGATATCCATTCCGCGATCGAGTAAGACAACGAAATCCAACCCCGAGCCAGTTCGAAACTCTGCTGCCCGAACTCCAGCCTCGGGACCATCCTGAAGAGAAGAAAGAATCACCCTGCCGACCTGCGAGATATTGCCGACTCTTTTAAGGAGTTCCTCTCTTGTGTAGCGCTTGCTGTAGAGTGTTGTCATGATAGGATTGTTCGTTAGCGAGCGAATGCTGCCGAAACGCCACCGTCCACCATGAGCATTGCACCCGTGGTTTTTGCAGAGCGATCTGACGCGAAAAAGAGCGTAGCCTCCGCAATGTCTTCGGGGAAGACACTGACGTTCAGGATCGTGCGGTTCCGATAGTATTCCTCGATCTGATCGGGACGGATGCCGTACGCCTGAGCACGTTCCTGCCGCCATTTGCCGCTCCAGATCGACGAGCCGCGAATTACTGCATCGGGACAGATCGAATTGACGCGGATACGATAGGCACCACCTTCTTCTGCAAGGCATCGTGCAAGGTGGAGCTCTGCAGCTTTTGCCGCGCTGTAGGCGCTTGCATTCTTCCCACTTGCGACGGCATTCTTTGAGGCGATAAAGATGATCGACCCGCCAATCCCTTGAGTCTTCAACACGCGGAAGCCTTCCCGTGCGACAAGGAAGTATCCCTTCGCGAGGACATCCATCTGCTGATCCCAGCTTTCCAGAGAGGTTTCATCGATTGGACTTGCTGCTGAAATGCCTGCATTCGAAACGACGATATCAATTCCACCGAAAGTGAGCACGGTTTCGTCAAACGCGTGGAGTACACTCTTCTCGTCTGCCACATCCAGCGACATCGCAATGGCTTTTCCATCACCGTGCAGTCTCTGAATCTCGTTTGCCACAGCCGCCGCGCCTTCCGAATTGAGATCTGCGACAACTACATGGGCGCCTTCCTCGGCAAACCGGAGGGCAATCGCTCTGCCGATTCCACTTGCTGCACCGGTGATGAATGCGACGCGTCGAGACAGTTCTTTTTCCTTCGGCTGCAAAGTGAGTTTGAACCGCTCAAGTGGCCAGTATTCAACACTGAAGGCCTCTGCCGGCGTCATCGATACGTACGAGTCGATGGCGGTAGCACCTCGGATGACAGCGATTGAACGATGGTAGATGTCGCTCGAAATCTTTGCCATTCGTTTCTCTTTCCCTGTCGTGATCATCCCGAAGCCGGGAATCATAATGATTCTGGGATATGGATCATCGATAACATCCTTTGAATTCTTGTTCGAATTGAAGTAACTCTCATATCCCTTCACATACTTCTCTGTTTCCTTTCTCAATGCTTGCTTAAGACCTTCGACAGATAGGCTGGGGGGAGAGACATCAACAAACATTGGGTAGAGCTTAGTGCTGACGAGGTGGTCAGGACATGCGGCTCCCTTCTGCGACAGCCGCCTTCCATCAACGGAATTGACAAACTGAAGTACGTCGGGGGCATCGTCATAGTGCAGAACCATACGCTTCTGGGTACTGACGACTCCGCGTATGTACGGGAGAACCGCTCGGATCAGTGATTGGCGGTCCTTCTTGGAAAGGCCTCGATACCTGACCCCGCCAAAACTTTTCTGCTTTCCCTGATGCTCCGCGATGTATTCTTGAGCTTGTTCTATAATAGAGATGGTATTCTCATAACACTCTCTAGACGTCTCACCCCAGGTGATCAAGCCGTGCTTAGCGAGGAGAATAGCCCTGAGTTGGGGCTTCTCTCGAACAATCTCACCGCACTGCTTGGCCAGGGCAAACCCCGGTCGAAGCCAATCTACCCACTGTGCGTCATCGCCATAGATCTCCCTCATGATGTCTCTCCCGTGCTTTGCAGTACAAATCGCAATGACAGCATCCGGGTGCATGTGGTCGATGTGTGCATGTTCGATGAAAGCGTGGATGAGCGTATCGATTGACGGGCGCTTTGCATTCAAATCCACGAGACAGTGGGCAAGATATTCAACCATCTCCTCATCTGACATTGATCTTCTGGCACGTAGCAGCTCGATTTCATCAAGCCGTAACCCAGGAAAGCCACCCCGAGTGATTGTCCGCAAATCAGTCCCGCTCCCTTTCACACGCAGAACTCGGATTTCATTGCCTTTGAAGTCCTTCTCGGCGATCTTTGCAGAAGTATTGCCACCAGCCCAGTTCGTTACGGACGGGTCTTGCCCGAGAATGTTTGATCGGTAGACGAGAAGGTCAAATTCAATCAGGCCCTTTGCTTCAGCAGATGTCCACAAACGTTTCACGATATGTGCTCCTCAGCGGAAATGTTAAAAGGTGTTTTATTATTGGAAGGAAGTCACTACCCGGTGAACATGGTAACAATTTTGGCTTTCAATATCAACGGTTTTCTCCGCCGCACATTGTCAAGCGTGAGGAATCGCTTATCGAAGTGATCGGGATACTGATCGATGTAGAAGAGTCGTGGTTGAATTTCAACCGTCCTGAACGAACGTGAAACAGGCTTGTCTCGCTTGCGGCGGTAACATCAAAGCGAACAGATAGAGGCAGGGTAGGCGAACAGAATCAAAAGACGAGGTGGGACCTGGTCTTCGCAACCCCGCTCGCCTCTCGTGAGATTCTTAATTCAAACCAGAAGAATACAATGGAGCAAAGGGGATGAAATTTACAATTCCAGCACTAGTGTCGTGTCTCAGAAAAACCTTGATCAAGAAGCAGGCCGCTCCTGACGGCGTTTGACGAAATCCGCTCGGTAATGTGGTCTAAAAACAGGACTTCCTTGATAAGACTTATCAAATGTATTTGTGAGACGGGACACTAGTCAATCCGCCTAAAATTCCGAAGAAGACCAAGAGGTAAGTGAAGAAACTTGTGGCAGCTTTCCAGCCCCGTTGAGTTAATGTGTAGGTCTGGGAAATTGAAATCCTAACTCAAGATCTCAATCATTTTGTCAATAGTCTATCCATCAGCTTCTGGATCTCGTTCCGATCTTCTTTGCTCAATCTTGCGCACAACTCACACATTCTCAACAGGTCTTTATTGGTGCTACCCTTGTACGTGTTCCCTGCCACTTGAACAGAGGCTAGTCCCATTGTTGAACACATTTTTTCGAACAACGGGAAAGATGGCGTTCCAAACCCTCCCTCGAGCCGGCAGTAGTATTCACGGGTGATCCCAAGCGCCGCAGCCATCTCTTTCTGACTCAGGTGGTTGCTCCTCCTATAGAGCCTTAGGACCGTACCGACCATTGGAGCAGCCCTCCCCAAGGAAAGTGACCTTTTAGGCCACGTCCCCGCCTGAAGGAAACCTACGAGGCTACATCATTGTGGTTGATTTTTGGTTCGCAGACCATTACAATTATGTGCAGAAATATAGTTACCAACTTCAACAAAGTCAACTCACTGGCTGGCAGGGCTTCTTGGGCTTCCATGTTGAAATATGGATAGGCCGACCCATGAGAATCTACCATGTAAGGCAAGACTTCCTTTGAACTATGCTTTAACCCTTAGTGATGCGGATTTTTCATATCTCATGCCTTTCAACGTTTTTTTACCCCGAGACACCATCCGGCTAACATTCCTTGACTAAT
>Ga0315282_10010324_pt1 | contig 14660 bp, 13 predicted proteins | sample YL17G07_20_MG_FD_203693 | JGI IMG/M metagenome (GOLD analysis project Ga0315282, IMG submission 203693) | Sediment microbial communities from Yellowstone Lake, YNP, Wyoming, USA - YL17G07_20 | ecosystem: Environmental > Aquatic > Freshwater > Lake > Sediment | place: USA: Wyoming | collected...
TTCACATAAAGCACATTTTAAATTATTATATTCTCCTATAGATGATATATGAAAGTCCTTTTCATTGAATCTCCGCCATCGGTTAACTGGGATCCTAAAAGCGGGATAACCACAGGCGGACGTCGGCATCCTTCGCTTGCTTTTGCAGGCGAAACCACGTATTCGTATCTCAGCCTCAGCGCCGCCGCGGTTCTCAGGGAAAACGGCCATGACATTCGTTACGTCCACTGCCAGACAGAAGGCGTGACCTTCGAGAGACTCAAGAAAATAATATCAGAAGCCAGCCCCGGCATGGTTGTGGTCTATGTCGAGCATGTCACGGCACTGGTTGATTTTGCAATTGCCAATTACGCTAAAAATCTTGGCATAACGGTCGTTTTTACCGGCCCGTTCGTCACGCCTGTGGCTGACAAAATATTCGAAAAATGCCCAGGAGTTGACATAATAACGCTGAAGGAGTATGATTACACTGTTCTGGAGATTGCAAATGCAATCGAAAAGAAAAAAGACCTTTCGAAAGTCAGGGGAATAAAATACAGAAAAGGCAAGACTATAAAGGAGACGAAGGAGCGCCCGCTCATAAAGAACCTAGACGAACTTCCGTTTCCGGCTTTCGATCTCATAGACCTGAGCAAATTCTACGAGTCAATTTTCATGCGCTTTCCTGCAGCAACAACGATAACGTCCCGCGGCTGTCCCTACCAATGCTTTTTTTGCACATTCCCGCGTGTCCTTTATTCGCACCAGTTCCGTGCCCAGTCGCCTGAAAGGGTTCTTGCTGAAGCCAGATATCTACAAGACGAATTCGGGGTTAAGGAAATCAGGTATGATGACGATACGTTCGAGGTCGATGCGAAGCGCGTGTTTGACATATGCGAACTTTTCAGAAAGGAAAAACTCGATGTGAAATGGAACCCGCAGAGCCGCGCAAACCACATGACGAAAGACCTCACAAAAGCCATGGCTTCTGCCGGCTGCATAAGGATAATGTTCGGAGTGGAGTCAGGTGACGATGAAATACTTCAAAGGATGAACAAGAGCGAAACAACCAGACAGATATGGAGGGGCATAATGAACGCGAGGGAGGCCGGCATAATAATACACAACTGCATAATGTTCGGCTTCCCGTGGGACACGAAGGAAACGATCGAAAAGACGTTCAGGTTCGCCTGCAAGCTCAACGCCGAATTCACCCAGTTCTCCATAACCACGCCGCTGCCCGGAACGCCGTATTACGAGATGATGAAAAGCGAGAAGCGAATGACGGGCGAGGACTGGGAAAGAGACAGTTTCCAGAGCTCGAGCATAACGAACCCGAATTTTTCAAATGAGTGGCTGGACAATTTCTTCAGCAATGTAAGAAAAAGATACTATTTCAGGCCTGAATGGTTCTATCTCGTCAGCAAAAGGATGATAAGAGATAAGGCATTCTTCAGACTTATGATGAGGATTTCAATGAATTGGTACAAGCACAGAAAAGCGGGCGACCCTAACTTCTGACGATTTTTTCTAGACTTCTCTCGAAATCTTTTGACACATTATCCCAGTAAAATTTTTCCATGTATTTTTCCGCCTTGCCAGCTTTTTTATCCCGGTTTTCTATCGCCTTAACCAAAGCGTTTTTCAGACTTTCCTCGCCATTCGTTTCGAATTCATAAACGAAATTCCTGAAGTTTTTCAGATCAGGACCGAATATGTTGCAGACAGTCGGCAGCCCGAAGGCAAGATACTCCCTCACCTTTATTGATGCCCTGGAAACGTTCGCCGGCGTCTCTTCCATGAAATTAATAGCTGCATTTGCGATGGAAAGATATTTGGGAATGTCCTCGTGTTTTACGTAACCTACAAAAATCACATGATCTTCGATATCCATGCTTTTGGCAAGCTCTTTGTAATGCTCAAGCTTTTCGCCGCTTCCTATTACAAGCAGTCTGACGTCGCTTCCGATTTTTTTTATCGTGCTGAATACCATTTCAAGGTCCGGAGCAGCAACGCCAAGATGGGCGGCGTATACGACGACCTTTTTGTTTTTCAGGCCGAGCTTATCGGAAATCCCGCCTGTTTTGCCAGGCCTGTTTTTCAGGATATCGCTCATTATAGCCTGCGGAAGGAATATTATCTTATCTTCTGGAATGCCGATGTTTCTTGAAATATATATTTTCAGATTGTCGTTATGCGTTGTGATGTAATCAAAGAATCTCGGGAAAAATCTCTCCGAAGTTTTCAAAATCGCGATTTTAATCGGGTTTTTCCAGTATGCATGTTCTAAATCGTCGAAATCGAGAATCTTCGTTTTCGTTTTCGCGAATAGCGCCGGAATGCATGAGACAGGATGCGCCTTTGAAGCTATTACCACATCGTATTTTAACCTTCTTGAAAATCCTATGTTTGAAATCATTGAAATGAAATACTTCCCAACGCCTCTCGCATTTTTTATCTCAAGATATTTCGCGTATTTTATTTTTTCATTCAGACCGTAGCCAGCCAGATAAACTTCATGTCCGAGCTTCGCGAGCGATTCCGCAAGACCGATGAGCCTTAGTCCTGTCCCGGAATCTAGCCGTATGGACGACAATATCAGGATTTTCATAATCTTTATAAAATTCTATGTTTTAATAAACCCTTTGTAATTCACTCGATTGCCAAGCCGTGCTTCAGTTCGTAATATTTGTACAGTTTCACCAGCTTGTGCATGGAAACGAAATAGCACCATATGAAACCGTAAACTCCATCCCTGAAACCCTGCTGAAAAATGTACATTCTTATGAAGGTCGTTATGAATCTAAAGGGGAGAAGCCATTTTATTTCATAGTCCATGAGCACTTTCCTCGCCAGAACATAACTCACCTTTCTGCTGTTGCCGTTTTTCCTAAGTTTCGAATATTCTCTGAAAAATTCCCTCACCTTTTTGAAAGGATAGAACCATACGAACTTCTTTTTCAGCATCTCTTTCGCTTCAAGCGAGGAAACGCGATTCATGTCAATTATGTAATCGCTCCATGATCTGAAGTTGTAGTGTATAAGATCGTTCTTCATGTAACCTGTCGTTCCTGCCACCCTCGCCCTTTCATGGACAACAGAATTTTCGAAAGATCCTTTGTCCTTCCTGAACAGCCTCAGCTGATATGAAGGATATTGCCCAGCTCGCCTTATCCATCTTTTGCCCACATAGCTTTTTCTCGGGAAATAATAGCCGTCGAATTTCGGATTCGTCAGGACATCTTCTATTTCCTTTCGCAGCGTTTCCGTTATTCTTTCATCCGCATCAAGATTAAGAACCCAGTTATATGAGGTTTGGGATATGGCGAAGTTCTTGAGCTGGCCGAAGCCGTCGAATTTTTTCTGGAAAACCTTGCACCTGAAGTTCTTTGCAATTTCTGCAGTTTTGTCTGTGCTGAAACTGTCCACGATTATAATTTCATCAGCCCATTTTACAGTTTCAAGGCAATCATGAAGATTTTTTTCTTCATTTAACGTGAGTATTACCACAGAAACCTTATTTTTTCTTTCCATTCATCCTGCCTCTCCAGTATTCCAGTATTTCCCTAAGGCTCTGCTCCAGTCGTATTTCAGGTTTCCATCCAAGAGAGCGCATTTTTTTGTTGTCCCCTATGTATATGGGGTCGTCTATTATCCTCATTCTGCTTTCATCTTGTTTGACTTTTATATCAGTTTTTGCCATTCCCACAAGAATTTTGACGATATCATTAACCTTCGTCCCCTTCCCAGAACAAACGTTGTACGCTTCGCCTGGCCTGCCTTTTTCATAAAGAGTCCACAAGGCTCTTACCGTGTCCTTGACATCTGTAAAATCAACCACGGCTTCCACGTTCCCGACTTTGAGATGGTCCGAGAGGCCGGCCTCGATCTCGGCTATCCCCTTTGCGAAATCAGAACATGCGTTGCCTACTTTCCTCGCCCCTATCGTATTGAAAATCCTGGCCCTTATTATCCTGAGCCCGTGGCTTTTGTGGTATTGCAATGAAAGCATATCCTGAGTGATCTTGCTGACCGCGTATGGACTTATCGGTCTGAACTCCCTTTCCTCCTTTATCGGTATTTCTTTTTTTATGGTCGTTCCGTATTCCGCTGAGGAACAGGCAGTTATTATCACGGGATTTACGTCCGCCCTTATCACGGCATCGTAAAGGTTGAACGTCCCGATTATGTTCGTTTCGAGCGTCTCCTTCGGCCTTTTCCAGGATTCTGTCACGTAGCTTTGGGCAGCAAGATGGAATATGATATCAGGCCTTATCGCTGCTATGGACTTTCTGACGTTCCCGGTGTCTCTTACATCAAGTTTGATAAACTTGGTCCTCCCTTTAAGATGCGACACGTTCTCGAGGGAATCGCCGGACCAGTACTCGACGTACACGTCTTTCAGCCCTTTCTCCACGAGAAAATCGGCGAGATGCGACCCGATGAAACCTGCGCCGCCTGTTATCAGTATTTTCATAATTCTAATTGTGTACCCCTATTTAAATTTTGCTGCCGAACCGCATTTTTATTTAAAATGCCGAAGTAAATAAAGGTGTGGTCTCATGCAGGCAGTCATACTGGCTGGCGGAAAAGGAACAAGGCTCGGACTTGACAACATTCCAAAAGCCATGGTGAAGATTGGCGGCATTCCTATTCTCCAGCACCAGATAGAACTTTTGAGAAGGCATGAAATTAAAGATATAATGTTGTGCGTAAAATATCTTTCAGGAACGATAAATGAGTACTTCGGCAATGGAAAGAAATTCGGCGTGCGCATAACCTATTCTGAAGAAAGGGAATTTCTCGGAACAGCAGGAGCCGTCAGGCTTGCCGAGAAAAAGATAAAGGGGGACTTCATCGTTTTTTACTGCGATGTCATGGTTGAGATGGACCTTGAAAAACTTATCTCTTATCATAAAAGAAAAATGGGAATCGCAACATTGGTTGTCCACAAGTCTGACCATCCATATGACAGCGACATAGTCGACATTGATGCCAGCGGCAAAATAAGGAAATTCTGGAGACCGGATTCAGGCCAGAAATTCAGAAACCTTACCAACGCGGCGGTATATGTCATGAAAAAATCCGTCCTTAAACACATAAATAAAGGCGTGAAATGTGATTTTGGCAGAGACATTTTTCCAAAGCTTGTTGAAAATGGAATCCCGATATACGGTTACGTCACGAGCGAATACCTAAAGGACATTGGGACGCATGAGAGACTGGAAAGGGTTAAAAAGGATTATGCTGCCGGAAAAATTACCAAAAAACCTGCTGTTTTTCTCGACAGGGACGGAGTGATAAACGAAGACATCAATCTCCTTTTCAAGCCCTCCCAGTTAAAGCTTATTGATGGCGCTGCAGAAGGCATAAGGATGCTAAACGAAAACGGAATTCTCGCAATCGTCGTCACCAACCAGCCTGTCGTCGCCAGGAACATGTGTACCGAAAGCGACTTGGCCACAATCCACGAGAAACTCGAAAAAATGCTTGAGAAAAAAGGAGCGAGGCTCGATGCGATATATTATTGTCCGCATCATCCGGACAAGGGATATCCGGAAGAAAACCCGAAATACAAGATAAAATGCGAATGCAGGAAACCCAAGCCAGGCATGCTAATACAGGCGTCCAAGGATTTCGCAATTGATATGAAGAAATGCTTCATGATAGGAGACAAAACAACAGACATAAAGGCCGGACGAAATGCCGGCTGCAAGACGATACTCGTGAAAACAGGCAGCGCAGGAAAGGATGGAAAATTCAACATAAAACCGGATTATATCTGCAAAAGCCTCCCTGACGCGGCAAAGTTAATAATAAAAACACACAAACAAAGATGAGAATATGATAATCTCCAAAACGCCATTCAGGATAAGCTTCTGCGGCGGCGGAACCGACATGAAGGAATACTATTCCCTGAAGCAGGGTTCGGTCGTTTCCACAGCGATAAACAGGCACATGTACATCATGGTTAAGGACTTTTTTGACCCTAACAAGATATTCCTGAAATACTCCAGAACGGAAATGATCACGAACGTGGATAAGATAAGGCATCCCATAATAAGGGAGGCATTAAAATCGACAGGCATCATGAGAGGCGTCGAAATAGCCAGCATGGCAGACATACCGAGCGCGACGGGCCTGGGATCTTCCAGTTCGTTCACCGTCGGCCTGCTCAACGCGCTACACGCCTATCTTGAAGAGCACAAATCCCCTGAGCAGCTTGCCAAAGAGGCATGCAACATAGAAATAGAAATGCTAAAAGAGCCGATAGGCAAGCAGGATCAGTACATAGCTTCCTATGGTGGTCTCAGGCAAATAATTTTCCATACGGACGATACGGTCAGCTCGGAAATAATAATAATCCCGAAATCCGTCAAAGAAGAGCTTGAAAGCAACCTTTTGCTTTTTTACACCGGCGTGGCAAGGAATTCAAGGGACATACTTTCAGAGCAGAAGAAAAACATTGGTAAAAAGACGGAGTTTCTCGATGCCATGAAAGAACTTTCTTCAGAGATGAAAAATTCGCTTGTCAGTAAGGATACGACGAGATTCGGTGAATTGCTGCACAAAAACTGGGAGTACAAGAAAAAACTCGCCTCCAAAATAACCAACCCGCTGATAGACAGATATTACAAGACTGCTATAAACTCCGGCGCCCTTGGCGGCAAGATATTAGGAGCAGGAGGAGGAGGGTTCCTGCTGTTCTACTGCGAGCAGAAAAAACAGAACAACCTCATCAAAAACATGAGGAATCTGAGGCAGGTCCCTTTCAGGTTCGAGAATCACGGGACAAGGATAGTTTACAGGGATTGATATGAAAGGGTTCATTTCGGAATATTTCGAAGAGCTGAACAAGATATTGGCCAGAATCCCGGAAAAGGACATAGAAGACATAACGAATGTAATATACAACGCCTACACCAACAACAGGACCATATTCATATTCGGCAATGGAGGGAGTGCTTCGACCGCCTCGCATTTTGCGTGCGACCTTGGCAAGGGAACGCTCAGCAGGGTTTACGACCCGAGCGAGAAACGGTTCAGGGTGGTCTCCCTGACGGACAGCGTGCCTACCATGACGGCGTATGCGAACGATCTTTCTTTCGAGGATATATTCGTCCAGCAGCTTCGCAACCTCGTCCACAAGGGAGACGTGGTCATAGCGGTGACAGGAAGCGGAAATTCTAAGAACGTCATAAAGGCGGTAAAATACGCGAGGGATTGCGGCGCTGTAACCATCGGTTTGCTTGGCTTTGACGGCGGAAAGGTAAAGAAGTTGCTTGACAAATACGTTGTTGTCCCAAGTAACCATTACGGAAGGATTGAAGATGTCCATCTCATCCTCGAACATTTAATAACGGACTATCTTAGAAACAAGATAAAATAAAAGAATAAATGCATCACAAATTCGAACCATCATTCCTTCTTTTTACCTATTTTCAATCTGATTATCCTATCCCTGAACACGATTAAACATCCCGCTGCCATGAATATCACAGGAAGCACGACCGAGCTTGTGGTTGCGCTAATTCCCGCAAGGCCAAAGTAATACGACGCTATTCCCATGAGGGCCGCGCTGACAGCGACCGAAAGCGCGAACCTTTCCAGGAATCCCATTTTCCACAAGTATGTTATCCCAAGTCCAGGCAGAACGAGTACCCAGAACAGGACCGATACCGTTTTAATCACGTTTATGGTGTTCTCCATGAAAAACACGATTTGGAATATCACAATTGCTGCCAAATAAGATATTGCAAGTTTGTGCAAATCGGTCATTTTTTTTATGTCAAACTTCTTCATGTTGGTTTCCTCCCGGGCTCTTTATTTTTCAGTATCACGACTTCGTCATTCGCATACGCAGGCTCTATCCATGTCTGGTTAAGCAGGTACTGGCCAACATACCGATTGTATGTTATAAGATTGGGATTCGGGTCAGAACCTCCCACCACAAGGAAATAATAATCCATGTTCCACATGCCTGGAGTCCTGTTCTTGTAATCAGGGTCATTTATATGGTATCCATAAGAAAAAAGCCCGTTCCTGTAAGGGATATTGGTATCATCGAGCGCAAATATATCGCTCTTGTATTCTTTCTTCACGACCTGATTTTTGATGCCATCAATATAGTCATCCAGATTCACGTAATAGGGAACCCTTTCGGTGGCGAATATGCTGTGAGGCTGCGTGATGAGGGCGCTGTAAAAATGGAACACGCTCGCGTTCTCCGGAGTGTTTTCTTTTATCCACATGAAGCCGTCCCATGTTTTCTGGTCTATCAAACCTCCGCTTTGCAGCCCTCCGTAATGATTGAAAAAGAAAATGACAAGCAGCAACCCTGCTATCGCATAAACATAACGCGATTTCCATTTGCCGAAACGTGCCGGAATGAAGTATATCGCAAGACCCATGAATGACGAGAGGTATACGGGCCAGAATATCCTGGTCTGGAATGCCCTGACACCGAAGCCTATGTAATTCGTGAATCCTATAACAAGGAAAAACACACCCGCGAGAATGACAGGCGAGGCAGCCTTTACCTTAACTTTATCGGAATCTTCCTTAACAAGGAGCATGAACACGAAGAACAGCATGCCTATGTAGATAAAAAACTGCGTGACTCCGAAGCTGCCCAACGTGACTGGAAAACCCGGCGCGAAAGCAGGCTGCTCCATCACCGAAAATACGAAAGGCTGGGCCTTCATCCATGTGTAATAAAATATTATGAGATAGTACACCGATATCACGGCGAAGATTAGAATTCCCAGCACAACGCTCCTGATTTCTTTTTTGTCAAGTCCATTTTTGAAGAATCTTACCGCAAGATAAAATACCAAAAATCCCAAGGAGAATATCATTTCCGTGGTGTGGCCAATCGCCATCCCTGAAAGGAACAATGCTAGCAGAATGAAGCTGTATTTCCTTTCGAAATTCTCCATGCACCAAAGGAAAGCGAAAACGAAAAAACTGCCTATGACGAAAACCGACATGCCGAATGCGTTCGCTATCTCGAAAGCGAAGGCATAAATGCCCAGCATGAACGGAAGGCTAAGGATGGCGAGGGTTTCGTTCACCTTTTTGATAGCGAAATATACCAGAATATAGCCGAAGCATGTGAGGAATATTACGACAATATAAGTCGTATCATAAGTTTGAAGTCCAGTAAGATTTGAAACCATGGCGCTAAGATGATGTAACAGCGGAGGCTGGTAGCCCACCACGTCGCCATAGCCCCCTACCATATAAATTGGCGTGAAGGCGGCACTGCCATTCACCTTTACGTATTCCGAAAGAGATGCGTGAAAAAAGTTGTCGTTCGCGTTGAAGAACTGAGGATGTGCATGAGCGATGGAATAATTCCACGGCTGGCCGATTTTAAGAAAAATTGCGAAGAAGACGAAAATCAGGATGAATATGATTTCTGCTCTTTTCTTGTCGAGCATTTTAAAAATATCCATTTTAAAAGTATTTGAAGGCATATTTAAATAATTGTCAGAGTGATGTCATGGAAAACAGAATCGGCGTGATACCGGCTGCGGGGAGAGGCGTGAGAATTTATCCAAAAACGAGAACCGTTCCGAAGGTCATGCTGGAGATAGGAGGCAAACCAATAATCCAGAGGAACATAGAGCTCATGCGCGACAAGCTCGGGGTAAAGGAGATTTACATCGCCGTAAACTATCTCGGAAACGCCATAAAAAGCTATTTCGGCGATGGCTCTAAGTTCGGCGTCCGGATAACATACGTTCTCAACGACGACATGGGCAAGGGCCTTGTCAATTCGATATACGTAATGCGGGAGCATGTCAAAACGAAATTCTTCGTCATACTCGGCGACGAAGTCTACGTCGACTCTAATCACGAAGAGCTTGCAAGGATGTATGGCAGCAAATTCGATGCGGTTATCGGCGTTAAAAAGGCAAAAAACGCGCTGGAGATAAAGAAAAACTACTCAGTCGAAATAGCCGGAAAAAGGGTAGTATCGCTTGTAGAAAAACCGGAAAAAATAACCAACGACTACGCCGGCTGCGGAACCTACGTATTCTCCCCTAAAATATTCGAATACATAGAAAAAACCCCCGCATCAAAGCGTTCAGGCATAGTCGAGTTGACCGATGTAATAAACATGATGGCGAAGGATGGCGAAGTCATTCCATTTTTCCTGGCTGGAGATTACATAAACGTGAATACGCCAGAGGATCTCAACTATGCGAATTATACGTGGAGGCACCTCAATTTCAGCAAATACAGTGTAACCGTCATAATACCGGCGTATAACGAGGAAAAGACCATAGCCGACGTGGTTGAGGATTTCAAAACATCAAAACATGTCCATGAAGCCGTCGTCGTAGACACGAATTCCACTGACAATACTGATAAGATAGCAGCTGAACATGGCGCAAAGGTTATGACCAGAAGCGGTCCTCTCTGCGGCTACGGCGAAAAACTGAAATACGCGATGGAGCAGACCAAAAATGACATAATGATTCTTACAGAAGCAGACGGTTCCTTCCGCTCGAAAGACATACCTAAACTGCTCGAATACCTGAAGGACGCTGACATGGTCATCGGAACGAGAACTACAAGGCAGATGATTGAGCAGGGCGCGAACATGGACTGGTTTCTGAGATGGGGCAACTTATTCCTCGGAAAAGTCGCGGAAGTCCTGTGGTGGAAGCAGGAGCCGAGATTCACGGATGTCGGCTGCACGTACCGTGCGATATGGAAAGACGCTTTCGAGCAGATAAAAGACAACCTCCACGCAAAAGGGCCTGAATTCTCGCCCGAGATGATGGTGGAGATATTGAGGGCGAAAAAACGCGTCATAGAGATACCCGTAAGCTATTACAGGCGCGGCGGCGGCGAATCCAAGCATTCAAAAAGCAAGATGAAAAGCTTCAGAACAGGTTTAAAAATGCTGTCCCTGATACTAAGGAAGAGGTTTTTGTGATGTCCCAAAGGCCTGTCGCCGTCCTGAAGACAGGACCATCGACGTACATGGAAGACTACGAAAGGCTTCTAAAGCTTTCGAATTTCGATAAGATAATGAATCCGAAAATACAAACGATTCTAAAAATGAATATAAGCTGGCAGGAATATTTCCCTTCATGTTCAACCGCTCCTTGGCAGCTCGACGGTCTGCTGAATGTGATGAAAAGGATGAACTTTAAAAAAATCAGGGCAGTCGAGAACATGACCGTCGTCACAGACTGCTACAAGGGAATGAATGAGAACAAGCTGAACAACGTGCTTTCGAAATATGGCATGTCCTTTGAATGCCTACTGGACAATCCATGGGAGGAGATAAGACCCTCAAAAATCCTTGTTTTCGGCAAGGAGGAGATGCTTCTCCCTTCGATGCTTAAAGGCTCGCAGATTATACATCTCCCCACCATAAAATGCCATGGCCATTCCGAAATGACATGCTCGATGAAGAACGCTTTCGGATTCCTGAGAACCGTGAGGCATCATTACCACCTTCACATACACGAAATACTCGTTGACCTGTTGCGCGTGCAAAAGGAGTTCTGCGGGGAGCTTTTTTCGGTCGTCGACGGCACGATAGCGATGGACGGCGCCGGCCCGCGCATCGGCGTTCCAAAAGTCAAGAATTACATAGTCGCCGGCTCGGACATGGTCGCAGTCGACGCGGTCGTGGCGAAGATGATGGGATTCGACCCGATGAAAATAGGATTCATAAAACTCGCGCATGACGAAGGCCTCGGCATCGGAGATGTGGACCAGATAGACATAGCCGGCGACGGAATCAGCGGGGTGAACTTCGGGTTCAAGACTAGGAAGGACCCGATAATATACTTCGACAGGTTCTTCCGGGGTTCATTCCTCGAGCCGCTGTTTTTCAGGACTTCTGTGTTCAGGCTGATGGTCCTGATAAGCGACAAATACCGCGACATGTGGCTCAAGACCGTAGGAAAGAACCACAAAAAACGCATACAGAAAACGCCATGGGGAAAGGTTTTTGAAGGCTATTGAACCTTTTAATTAAATGTCATCGAACCGAATCATAATCTTCAATATTGTTAACTAGGAATTGAAATCAGCGTATTTTATGGCTTGCTCATAATCTATAAAATCTCTTTTCTTCAATTTCAGGTTTAAAAATACTTTAAACTTTTCAAGGGAGACTGCATTATCATGCATAAGCTTACTGCTCTCTACGTAGCATGGATGCATGCAGTTAGGACAGTTTGCAACTTTATCTTCTACGATTTTTCTGAAATTATTCGAATCAAATTTCTTTACGAAATCCGCATCAAGCACAGAGCCGATTTTGCTTAATTCGGTGCATGGCAGGAAAGAGCCATCGTAATCAACAAGAAAATACAATTTTCCGGCGTCGCACTTCCAGCGAAATCCTCCCTTGAAGAATTTTATCGATTCCTGCAAGAATTTTGTCGAATTGAAAATCCTGTAACCCTCTTTCTTCATTTTTATTAGTTCGGTATAAGATTTTTCGATTATGTGGTAATCGCTTTTCTGGAAAGTCATATTTGGCGAGTAATCCCGATAAGCATAATCATGCTCCCTTTTTTCAGATAGTAAAACGGGTACAAATCCGGTGGCATATCCCATCTTGTTCGTAAGAATGGTCAATTTTGGTAATTCATCGATATTTAATTTTGAAACTACCGCATTAGACAAAAGAAGGCCATCGTTTGGCATCAATTCTGAGAAAAGGACCATTTTTTCTATTATTTTATACCATATTCCCCTTTGATTGCAAATAAAATCCTGTTTTTTGGGATTTATAGTGTCCAGAGATATTGAAACGCTTTTCAGTCCGGCTTTTACAAGTTCTTTTATCTTCTCTTCGTTTGCTAGTGTGGAATTTGTCTGCATTCTGACTTCAAAATCCTTGCTGAAAATCTTTACTATGTCCGGCAAATCCTCTCTGAGCATGGGCTCTCCTCCGCTGAGGTTAACCACGCTGACGTTCAATTTTTTAAAGGTATCTTTAAGTTCACTTATTTCCTCCAAACTCATTTCATGTCCCTTATTTCCGTGCTTCCATACACTGCACATCCTACACCTGAGATTGCATCTGCTTGTAACCCTGAGCATGCAATAAAAAGGTCTTCCGAAAAACCTGCTTTTTAAAATTCTGCCACCGTATTTCAGCATTTTAATAAAATGCAAATATGGATTTTTAAAGCATTGTGAGGAAAAATTTTGGCCGCTCAACAAATTTTTATTCTAATGGAAACCAGCGCACCGGTTCCGAAAACGAGCATCACAAGCCCCCTGTATATCAGCACGCTCACAAGCGCGGCTGAAAAAGGAACCCCCCAGGATGCGAACAAGAGGCTGAGAATCGTCTCTCTTATCCCGAGTCCGCCAGGTATCATGGAAGGTATGCTTACCAGCCATGAAATGGAAACGATGCCTACGGAGATGAGGATGGGAATCGAATAACCGAGTGAATTGAGCAAAAACAACTGGCATACGCCTTCAAGAACCCAGTCGGCCATTGCCATAATAATCATGGCAAAAACTAACGTTTTCCTTTTTCCAAACGATTTTACTGCCTCCTGGAAATCCTTTGAAACTTCGAGTATGAATTTTTCAAGTTTTGATATTATTTTTTCCGCCAGCCGCGTATGTATTATTTTGCGCGTGAACTCCATTATCCTTTTCAGGATGCTGGCTATTCTGACCGGAAAGGCGGCAAGCATGAAAAATCCTGCGGCAAGGATAGCAACCAACAAGAAAACCAGGCTCACGTATGATGATATGGTGAATAAGAAAAGGAACAAAGAAGAAAGGATGGCGAAGGAACTCAGAACAATTATGTCGATGACCCTTTCCATGTAAGGCACTGAAAGCGAGTGGCCGAAAGACTTCTTTGAATATTTCCTTATGACATACGCTTTCGTCAGGTCGCCAACGCCCATGGGGGCGATTTCATTGACGAACTGACCGGTAAAATATGATTTGACTGACAGCTTCCATCCGGCGGCTTTTCCAAGAAGAAGCCGCCATTTAAGCTGTTTTATGCCTACTATGGCAAGAAGTGTTGCCATTCCAAGAAAAACATAAGCCGGATTCAGCGTGTATATATGCTGGGAGACCGGCCCGTAAAAATATAATAGCAGCACGATTATGATGAAAACACCCACGAGAAATCTTGAGTTGAAATATCTGATTTTCATGCCAAAACCCGCAAACTGTTAGCATTTCGAGTGATGGCTTGTATTTACAATTCAGGCCATCCGTCGTTCTTTTATATATTTTTGTGCTGCTATTAATATGTGATTTCATGAAAATACTGCTGCTAAACCCGCCGTTCCTCCCTCGCTATTCGAGGCAGTCGCGTTCGCCCTGCGTGACGAAGGGAGGAACGCTTTATTACCCTTATTTTCTCGCGTATGCTACAGGCAACCTTGAGAAACACGGATTCGAAGTAAAGCTCATAGATGCTGTCGCAAACTGCTGGAGCGAAAAGGAGACATTCGACTTTGTAAGACAATTCAGACCCGACTTGGCAATCGTTGATACCAGCACGCCGAGCATATACAACGACGTTTCCATCGCATCCAGAATAAAAGGAGCAGGCGTAAGCCACGTTTCGCTCGTCGGTACGCATCCGACGAGGCTTGACAGCGAGACGTTGAATCTGGACAAAAATGTCGATTCCATATGCAGAGGGGAATACGATGAAA
>Ga0315282_10010327_pt1 | contig 14657 bp, 11 predicted proteins | sample YL17G07_20_MG_FD_203693 | JGI IMG/M metagenome (GOLD analysis project Ga0315282, IMG submission 203693) | Sediment microbial communities from Yellowstone Lake, YNP, Wyoming, USA - YL17G07_20 | ecosystem: Environmental > Aquatic > Freshwater > Lake > Sediment | place: USA: Wyoming | collected...
TTGAGTTGAAGTCGTTCAGGCGTTGGTTTTACCTCTATCTCTCTTTTTTCAATCGTTGGCGTTATGAGATGGAGGTCAAACTCGCTCTGACTGTGCAGCAATCGGGATGCGGGTGAGCCTTTCCAGAATCCCAAAAGCATGGAGTGAAGGGGTTTGCCAATCACGATATGGTTAATATTGTTTTCACGGGCAAAGCGCAGGATTTCATGGGCTACATCCGTCCCGGAAAGGGTTACATTTTTCCCACCTAATTCTTCTGCAAGGTTCAAGGCTTCGGTTAAGTAAGCTCTTTCCTTTTCTGACATTTCTTTTAGAGTGGGCGTTGAAACATAAACGGTATACCATTCGGCATGGGCATCTTTCGCAATTTGGTAACCCTTGCGGAGAAGCTGTTTTGCATACGGACTCGCGGCGATACACACCATCACTCTTTCCCCGGCGGGCCAAGGACCAGAAATGGCTTTGGCCCGCATATAGTTCAAAAGTTCTGTGTCCATCTTCCGGGCTACATGGGTTAGCATGAGTTCGCGCAGGGCAACGAGATTGCCACGCTGGAAAAAATTCTGCATCGCCCGTTCGGCCTGTTTTGGGATGTACACTTTTCCTTCTTTCAGCCGCTCAAAAAGCTCCTCCAGAGGGATATCGATCACCTGAACCTCGTCAGCTCTATCGAGAAAAGTATCGGGTAACGTCTCCTGCATCCGTATTCCCGTAATCTTTTCCAGGACATCGTTCAGGCTTTCGAAGTGCTGGACGTTGACTGTCGTGTAAACATCAATGCCACTGTCAAGTAATTCTTCGATATCTTGGTATCGTTTCGGGTGGCGGCTTTCAGGAGCATTGGTGTGCGCAAGTTCATCTACCAAAACAACAGCAGGGCGTCGTGTGAGAATGACATCGATATCCAATTCTCCAAGAACAATGCCTTGATATTCAACACGCCGCCTTGGAATCACCTCTAACCCCTTAAGTAATGCATCTGTTTCACTACGGCCGTGAGTTTCCACAATACCCACAACAACATCCTCGCCCCGGTTTTTCAATACGTGCGCATCATTAAGCATCGTATACGTTTTGCCCACTCCAGGAGCGTAGCCGAGAAATATCTTTAATCTTCCCCTTTTTTCCTCCTCACGCTGAACTTCCTTTAATAGGGCATCTGGGTCTGGCCTCGCCGTGTCTTCATGGTTTTTCTTTAATTCCATCTTGTAAGTCCGCCTCCCTATAATAAGAATCCAAAAAAGACTAAACCAAATACGATCGGGACGATGCCAAGCATTTCAATTACCCATCAAGACCGTGCAATCGTCAAATATTATAACAGAAAGGCGTTATAACCTAAAGGATTAGATCGACCCGGTCTTCCATCCTTTAATTTGCAGTTCCAATACTTCATGCCTGAGCCAATTCTAATCCTTTTGTATAAAAATAAAACAAAAACGATGTTAACTCGGGGGCCAAGAGGTCAGAACAGGAATCCCGAGCAAGTGCAATCCCATCCTCTTCATCACGAAGACCCGAAGCGTGATTACCAAATAAATGCCTTCTGAGCTTTCTGTTCCATTCCTCGGCGGAACGACAATCACCTGTTGGACGTCAACTCCGTTTTCCTACAAGTGAATTAACAATCCACGCAAGTAGAATTACTGCCCCAATTACCAGTAAAATATGTGCAAACTCATTCATGCTATCATCTCCTGTTTGTTAGAGCGCCCAATCTAAGTTGGGCCTTTGCAGCAAGTTAGCCTATCCGGTGCTCGTAGGGATTCCTTTCCATCAAGCCGCTCTCTGAGAGAAGGCTATTTTGTTACAGGAACGTAAGAATCCCGCTTAGTGTGCTGAACTATCGAATTAGTAACTTGATTCTGGAGGGGCCGGCTCAACAACGCAAAATAATTGTTGAGACGACGTTCAAAATGGTTGATGGAGGGGGAAATGCCTCTAAGAGGAATTGGTCGGTTGCCAGGCGTGCCCGCTGAAGAAGCCTAAAAAATAGAGACCCTTGCCACGGCGGAATTTGTGGCTTGGACTTAGAGGCAAGAAGAGCAGAAGAAAGTGAGGCAGGCAAATACTCTTTAGAAACTTGAAGGATTTCTGATAAGTTCAGATTCTCCATGGATACCATGGTTCGGGTATGAATACATTCGGATGCAAGCAAAATGTCAAATGCAAGCAAGTTGAATATTAAGAGTAGGATTACTAAGAAATGGCTAATTTTCATAATTATATTGAAACGCTTTCTATTAAAATAATCCTTATTTTTTTATTTGCCAAAGAAGGATGCACTCGCCTTGATTGCCTCCCTGAAGGGGGTCCCGAAGATGGCTTTCATCTTCAGGCCTAAAAACTGTAGAGAAACCTCAACCAAGTCTGAAAGCCCTTCGCTCCATTCTCTGGCATGACATCGGAAACGAGTCGAAAACGGATGGCCCATCGAAAAGAATCTTCCTTTTGGACCGATTGTTTTTACTGTCAACTACCATGTATACATTATACCAATGGCAAGGGTATCCTGACTCTTCTTATTAAGCGCAATGTGCTGCGAATCAAAGCCATCTTTGTTAGACCAATCATGCCTGTACTCCGGCCTTAAAAGAAGGTTCTTCACGATTCTGAACTCGGGTGTAATCGTTATCTCCTTCAGCTTCTGCGCAATCCCTGTTCTCACCCCGTCTTTGTCATCAAAATATTCCACCCTGATCGAAGTGCTGAACCAGTCAGTGAAGTCATACTTCACATACCCTGCAACCCCATACCACTTTGAATTCTTACCGCTGTTAAGCGGGCCCTTCTCCTCATTTGCATAATCGGTATTGACCATGAACGTCAGATTTTTTGTTGCCTTGAACGCTCCAACCCAGTCAAAAAGAAATCGGTAATTTGAACTATTGTTTGATTGCTCGGGTCCGTACATGAAGCCGAAGTTCATCGTAAATGGCTCGATAGGTGTCACAACGAACCTTGCTCCAAAAGTTTTGCCTTTGTTATTGTCGTTCGTAACGTCCCACCCGTTGACCAAATAAAGGTCGGCAGTGAATGCCTTAGAGAATGTATATTCTGCCATAAAGCCGGTGTGGGTAAACGGTGCCGCATAGTTAAACAGAAAGGAACGGGAATAGTTAAAATTATCCCTTGCCTCTATTACCTCGGCGCCGTGGTAGGTAGCAAATTTTCCGAATCGCAGCCCGAGGCCACTTCCAAGCGGTGCGCGGTAATCAATATATGCCTCGGTAAGATCAACCACATCATTAGGTCCCCCAAGACCTTTCGAATGAATGTACTTTGCCGTCTCGCCGAATGAGACTTTCAGTTTGTACCCAAGTCCTCCCACCGGTGCCTCCTTTGCAAACTGTATCTGGGCAAGATCGATGAGGAACGAATTCGCTTTCTGGTCGAAAATCCTCTGTTCGTTTGTCCCTGAGTCAGGGTTTCTGAAGTTGTAGGTGTACCCGCCTTGCAGATAGATGCTCATTCCCAGGAAATTCTTGATCTCTTCCAGACTCTTCTTTACTTCTTCCAGACTCGTGGCAGGTTTTGTCTCAGAAGTTGCCTCAGGTTTCGCCTCGGGTGTCGTCTCAGGCTTTGCCTCTTCGCCCGTAGCGTGAATTACAAACGTAAACATTATTAAAGTTGCCATAATCAAGCCTAATAACCTCTTCTTCATCCTTCTGTCCATATTGATTTTTCTTCCTCCTTCTTAATGGCTATATCTCGGCGAACCGCTACAGCAGAGGAAAGAGAACGATAACCCGTCTATGGCGATGGCGCTCCGTACCGCTGGCGAAGTTCGAGATTGACTTCAAGCACGTTAACGAACTTCTCACCCGCGAGCCCGAACCACGGGGCCGAGGCGTTTTCCTGCAATATCTGCTCGATCTCTTTTCGGAGACCATTTTGGTCGCGTTTCAAGTTGGCAGCCCATTTGGAGGCCACCCGATCCAATTGAAACTCGGCGTTCTGAAGCGTGATATGAGGATCGAGTCCGGAGCCGGAAGTAGTGACCATATCGGCCGGGACATCCTGCAGATCAGCGTCGGGATGATCCTGCCGCCACATGTCAAAGAATATCGACTGAATGTCCGAGCCGTCCTTGCGGCATCTCCATTTTTCACTCCCATCATTTAAGACCACCTTCCCTATTCTCAATAATTTCACGTGAAGGGTAAATCACAGGGGGCAAGGGGCTTCCCACTAACGACTCGCAACTTGCGACTCACAGTCTATTTGCCTTTCCTTGATGCCTCATCCAGTGCCAGGTTCAATTCAAGAACGTTGACCCGTAGCTCACCCAAGAAGCCGAATTGTCTTCCCTCGGTGTGTTCTTGTACAAGTTGTTTCAGCTTGTCTTCGCTCATTCGGCGTTCGCGGGCAACCCTTGGAACCTGAAACTCAGCCGCTGCCGGGCTGATATGCGGGTCAAGCCCGGATCCGGAAGAAGTAACCAAATCAATCGGGATCTCTACGCTGGGGTTTTCAGTGCGCAATTGTTTTGAACGCTCTCTCACTTGCCCCTCAAAAAGCTGTTTACTTGTCGGCCCGAGATTTGTGCCACCCGAAGCGGTTGAATCGTAACCAGAACCGGCCGCAGAAGGCCTCGAATGGAAATAGCCTGGGCCTTTGAAAGGCTGCCCGATCAAACGGGATCCGATTACCCTGCCTTCTCTCTCAATCAGGCTTCCCCGGGCCTTTTCCTTGAAGAGCAATTCCGAGAACCCAGTCACGACGAAAGGGTAAATAATTCCTGTGAGCACCGTGAGCACTATGGTTAATGCAACAGCCGGATAGATATGCTTGGACAAATTCATTTGATTTCCTCCGTTACGCCAAGCTAAACAGGGCGATGATGACATCAATCATCTTAATCCCTATGAAGGGGATCACAATACCGCCAAATCCGTAGATGAGCAGGTTTCGCCTAAGCACCACGGCTGCCCCCAAGGGACGATATTTGATTCCCCGCAGTGCCAGGGGAATCAACGCAACAATGATCAGCGCATTGAAGATCACCGCTGACAAAATAGCCGACTCCGGCGTGGCTAACTGCATGATGTTCAGGGCAGAAAGGGGACCACTCTTGGCGCCCAGCGCCATGAATAATGTTGAAAACATGGCAGGGATGATGGCAAAGTATTTAGCCACATCATTGGCAATGGAGAAGGTCGTAAGCGCACCCCGAGTCATCAGAAGTTGTTTGCCGATTTCAACGATTTCAATGAGTTTTGTGGGGTTTGAATCCAGATCGACCATATTCCCCGCCTCTTTAGCCGCCATCGTACCGGTGTTCATCGCTACACCAACATCCGCCTGAGCGAGAGCCGGAGCATCATTTGTCCCATCGCCAGTCATCGCCACGAGCTTTCCTTGCGCCTGTTCGCGGCGGATAAGATCCATTTTGTCTTTCGGCTTCGCCTCCGCGAGAAAATCATCAACCCCCGCCTCACTGGCAATGGCTGCTGCGGTCAAAGGATTATCCCCTGTAATCATAACGGTTTTTATGCCCATTTTTCTCAATTGAATGAACCGCTCTCGTATCCCTCCCTTTACAATGTCCTTCAGATGAATGACCCCGAGCACGCGATTGCGATCAGTAACCACCAGAGGCGTCCCACCGGATTTCGAAATGGACCCCACAATTCCTCTCATCTCAGGTGGCTCGACTCCTCCTTGAGAATTGACGAAAGAAATAACGGCATCTGGGGCGCCTTTCCTGATCAAGCGCCCCCCGATGTCGACTCCTGACATTCGGGTTTGTGCAGAGAAGGGGATAAACTGCGCTTCCTGCGATGATAGGGCCCGCCCTCGCAGCCCATACTTTGTTTTTGCCAAAACCACGATTGAGCGGCCTTCCGGAGTTTCGTCCGACAAACTTGAGAGTTGTGTGGCATCAGCCAATTCCTTCTCTGTCACGCCGGGGAGGGGAATGAATTCGGTGGCCTGCCGGTTACCAAGGGTAATCGTGCCAGTCTTATCCAGAAGCAGGGTGTTTACATCGCCTGCCGCCTCAACCGCACGGCCTGACATGGCGAGCACATTGTGCTGAATCAGTCGGTCCATCCCTGCGATGCCGATTGCCGAAAGCAGCCCTCCGATCGTGGTCGGGATCAGGCAAACGAGTAATGCCACCAGCACTGTGATCGAAGGCGGCGCAGCCCGAACAAAACTGCCTGCCGCATTTGAAGATTGAACGCTGTAAATGGCATACGGCAGCAGAGTTGCGACTGCCAGGAGAAAAATGATCGTAAGGCCGGCTAACAATATATTCAGCGCGATCTCGTTTGGCGTCTTTTGCCGTTCCGCACCCTCAACCAGCGCAATCATACGATCAAGGAACGTGTCCCCAGGATTCGACCTGATGCGTACCTTAATCCAATCTGAAATCACCGTCGTTCCGCCTGTGACCGCCGAGCGGTCTCCTCCTGCTTCGCGAATGACAGGGGCACTTTCGCCGGTGATGGCCGATTCATCAACCGATGCAACACCTTCAATGACCTCTCCATCACCGGGGATGATTTCTCCGGCACGAACCAGTACGACATCACCCTTTCGCAGCTTCGTCCCGGGAACAAGTTCGGTCTTAACCTGCTCTATCCCCTTACCGACATCCCCCCCAATATTCCCAAGGATGAGATTGGCCATAGTTTCCGTCTTCGCCTTGCGAAGCGTATCGGCCTGCGCTTTTCCCCGACCCTCGGCCATGGCTTCCGCAAAATTGGCGAAAAGCACTGTGAACCAGAGCCACAGCGTTACCTGTATCGTGAAAAGTAAGTGGGTGTTATTGCCAACAACAATGTCCCGAATAATAAGCAGCGTCGTAAGGATACTGCCTATTTCAACAACAAACATTACCGGATTGCGCGCAACCTGCCTCGGGTCTAACTTTCTAATCGCATCCTTAATGGCCCGCTTCACTATGCGTGGATCAAAAAGAGGTCTTTTCTGTGTTTTTCTTGCCATATTGTCCTCGTAACCTGCTCTGATGTCTCAATAACGCCTTTACAAAAATCGGAGAATGTCATTCCTGCGAAAGCAGGAATCCAGATTGAAAAGACTGGATTCCGGATCAAGTCCGGAATCACAAGATGTGTAAAATCATTACTGAGACAGTACACTATCTCTCAAACTTCTGAAGTATTCTGAGATTCAAAATATTATTCCCTGCTGCATCAGGAAATACTCCACGATCGGTCCGAGTGAAAGCATCGGGAAAAAGGTCAGCGCGCCAACGATCAGTATGACGCCCACCAACAGCACCACAAACAGGGGCGTATGAACAGGGAATGTGCCCGCTGAAGGAGGGACGATCTTTTTGGTCGCCAGATTGCCTGCTATGGCCATCATCGGAATGATCATCAGAAACCGCCCGATCAGCATTGCGAGTCCTATCGTGGTGTTATACCAGAGGGTGTTTGCATTGAGCCCTGCAAAAGCCGACCCATTATTGCCTGTGCCCGAGACGAAGGCGTAAACGATTTCCGAGAGCCCATGAGGTCCGGGGTTGTTCACTTTCGATGCCCCGTAGCCCGCAACGCTTGACCAGGCAGAAAAACCCAGAATCGAAAATGCAAAGACAAGCACGTAGAGCATAGCCATCTTCACATCCTTCGCCTCGATCTTTTTGCCCAGGTACTCTGGAGTCCGTCCGACCATCAGCCCCGCAATAAAGACCGTTAGCACAATCATCACCAGCATGCCGTACATTCCTGCGCCCACACCGCCAAAAATAATTTCGCCAAGCATGATGTTCAGGAGCGGTATCATTCCACCCAAAGGGGTAAATGAATCGTGCATCGAGTTTACCGCACCGCACGAGGCGTCAGTCGTGACGGTTGCAAACAGTGCTGAATTCACGACGCCGAAGCGAACCTCCTTCCCTTCCATGTTGCCACCCGCCTGCTGCGAACCATCCGCTTCGATTGCTGCTTGCGTCACTCCGTGTTGGTTAAAAATCGGATTACCGCGGGCTTCAAAGTAATAAGCAGCGAAAAAGCCCGCCAGGAAAAGGATCGCCATGGCAGAAAAGACTGCCCAGCCATGCTTCTGATTGCCGGTCATCCGCCCAAGCGTATACGTTAAACCGGATGAAATGGCGAAGATGGCAATCAACTCCAGGAAATTCGAAAACGGTGTCGGGTTCTCAAAAGGATGGGCTGAGTTGGCATTGAAGAACCCGCCGCCATTCGTCCCTAATTCCTTGATGATCTCTTGTGATGCGACTGGACCTTGAGCGATGGTCTGAACGGTCACGGTTTCAATCGTTTTATTGCCACGGTCATCCGTCTTTTCCACTTGCTGTGGCTCGACGAGTGTGGCTTGTGTGTACGGTCGGAAGTTTTGTATCGCTCCCTGGGAGACCAGTAAAAGTGCACCGATGATACAAAGTGGAAGCAACACATAAAGTGTCGCGCGGGTGAGATCGACCCAGAAATTTCCAACGGTCTTTGCCTCCCGCCGTGCAATACCCCGAATGAAAGCGATTGCAAGTACAATACCGGTGGCCGCCGATACGAAATTATGGAAGGCCAGCCCTGCCATTTGAACGAGGTAGCTCATCGTGGACTCACCTGAATAAGCCTGCCAGTTGGTATTGGTAGTAAAACTGGAGGCCGTATTGAATGCCAGATCCGGCGCCACACCAGAGAACTGTTGTGGATTGAGCGGCAAATAGTATTGAAACCGCTGAAGTCCGTAGAGGACAAGCAGGCCTGCCAGACTGAACATCAGCATCGCTGCTGTGTAGGCTGTCCAGTGCTGCTCCTCGTGCTCGTCAATTCGGCATAGCCTATAAATCAATTGCTCTACCGGGCCGAACACCCTGCCTGCAAACGTCCTCTCTCCAGAAAATACCCTGGTCATGTAGACCCCAAGTGGCTTAGTCAGGGCAAGCAAAACCAGAAAGTATATTCCAAGCTGCAAAAATCCGTTAACTGTCATCTTATTTTCTCCTTAAACAACTGGCTCAAAACTTCTCAGGTTTGAGAAGCGCATACGTCAGATAGACAAGCAGCCCTACACCGATGATTCCGCTTATGATGTACTCCCAATTCATTGTTCTACTCCTCCTCAGAGTCTGTGACACGCACGGACGTACCAGAATGACAATCCAAAAAAGACCAAAACCAACACGATAAAAATCAAGTCAAGCATTTCAATTACCCCTCAATTATTGAAACTCGTTTGAATTATAAACTGTCGTTCCAATGCCTTATATGCTCGGATTATCTATTGGGTCAACCCTTCGACTCCCCAGCATCAATACTTCAGACTCTAAACTTCTGCTTTCCCCCGATCTCCCGATCCCCCCATCACCCTATTTTTCTTGTGTAGTCCCGAATCATTCCCATCCTTTTTTTACCACATAGACCTCAATCCAGGGTTCTTTATTATATGCGCTGTTTACGATTCCATAAACGGTGATTAGATCATTTACACCTAAGTGATAAACACCTTGTTCCTTCGCTTCCTTTTTACTTATGAATAAATGAGTGAAAATGGGTTCGTCAATTTCTTTCCCGCTCTGCGCTATGAACCCAATGTAGTAGGTGGAAAGAAATTTTGGACCATTCGTTTCATCCAAGAATTTGTTATCAAAACCGCCAAATCTACAATTCAATTTTATTTGTTGCCCTACTAAATCGTTGGGTGATGCTTTCAATTTCCTCGCCAGAACAAGAAGCTCCTCCTTGATTTCAGGCTTTGGGGCTATCCCAGGTTTGATTTGACTTTCAAACCACGCCACCTTCTCCTTTAAGACCCTGTTTTCTTCCTCAAGCTTACCAAGGTCTTTATTCTCTTTGGTACATCCGAATGCAAGGCTCATAGCCAATAATAGAGCTACAACTGCCGTAAAAAGTGCCACAATTCGACCACGGGCCGGAAAGCCGGTCAACGGTTTCTTCGGCTTAAACATATCACGACAAATTTGAAGGCCTGGATTCATTGGATGCCTCCCAATCAAAAATCACCTTCATCGCTTCTTGAGGAGTCCGGACGGACGTAAGGCCCTGGAGGAGATGCCTGTTCTGACCTGCCCGGCTGGCCAGACCTAAGACCTGAACCTGAGTGTCAGGAGTCTCTGCCGGGGAAAGAATGAGAAAGACAAGTTCAATAAGTTTTTCCGTGAAAACATCGGAAACCCCCTGTTTTGTCAAACCAATGGCAACGACAGGATTGGTCAAGCCGTGGAACTGAACATGGGGAAAAGCTACCCCCTCGTTGAAAAAGGTCGAACCCTGTTCCTCCCTCTTCATAATCGACTTGAATAATGCATCAACATCGTCTATCCCGTCGTCTTTCCCGATTGCCTCCGCCAATGTTCGAAGAACCATTTCTTTTCTGACAGGCTGATCCCAGATGACAATACGTCGAGGGGACAGCAGCCGACTCAACATCAGCCGATCCGGCAGCTGAGCCTCAGTTTGAGAAGGCGTGATGGTGGGTGCCCTTTCTTCCGAAACCTCCAAAGAAGGCCCCGCGGAGAGGGGTTTTTCTTCACGGGTGTCGAGAACGATGACGGTAACCCCTCTGGCATTTTTGATTAGATTCTTAACTATATTTTTATTCTTCCCAAACCTCTTCCAGAATGGTTTCGGAGATGGTCTTCCAATGACGATATGGCCCACACGATATTCCTTTGCAAACCTAAGGAGGGTATCTGCAATATCTTCTCCTCTGTAGGTGAAAACCATTGCACCGAGTTGCTTGGCAAGGGTCAACATATCAGAGATGAAACGCTGGGTCTGGGCATCTATGATCGTGGCTTCCTCAGAAGGAGTTTGAACATAAACGGCATACCAGTTCCGGTTCAGTTTACCCGCCAGTCGCGAAGCATAGCGAAGCAGCTTCTCACTGTTTGGGCCACGCGAACTCAGACAGACCATTACCTGATCCGGAGTGGTACCCGTTTCTTCCTCTGGGGCCTCGCGCCTTCTGAAATCGATCTGTGAGGCCAGTTCACGAAGTGTGAGCTCACGAAGCTTCTCCAGATTCGGGATCTTAAAGAAATTGATTAAGGCCGTCTCGATCCGTTCCTTTGGATAAATTTTGCCTTCCCTCAGACGCTTCTGTAGATCTTCCGTGCTCACGTCCACATCAACGATCTGGTCCGCCTCAGCAAGAACAGAATCAGGTAACCGCTCACGCGCCTTCACCCCCACCGCATTCTCAACCGTGTTGTAAAGGCTCTCTAAATGCTGAACGTTCATCGTAGTGATGACATGCATCCCTGCCGCAAGAATGTCCTGGACGTCCTGGTATCTTTTTGGATTCGGACTCCCCGGAACATTGGTATGTGCGAGTTCGTCAACGAGAGCGACCTGAGGCCTGCGGGCTGAGATTGCATCCACGTCCATCTCTTCCACAATCACACCGTGATACTCCTGCCGTCGTCTTGGGATAACTTCCAGTCCTTCGGCAAGTTTTGCGATATCGGCTCGGCCGTGAGTTTCGAGCAGCCCGATCACTACATCTATCCCTTCATTCTTAAGTCGATGGCCTTCCTGAAGCATCTGATAGGTCTTTCCCACCCCTGCGCAGTAACCGAGGTAAAGCTTTAGCCGTCCTCGCTGGCTGCGGCGAATCATCCTCAGAAAAGAATTGGCTCTATCTTCAACCATCGCCCAACCAGTGACCTTAATCTGATTATTTCCGGGGTCAATAACATGTAAACAAGTCTTACATGACCGGTTCGTCACGCCCAAACCACGAAACTCTGTAATCCCCCCTCACCCCCCTTTAGAAAAGGGGGGGTGGGGGGATTTGAAAGCTATTTTCTAAGTAAACCCATCATGAATGGCTCTCCTCTTTCGAAATTCGGTCGGCCCTTCTAAGAGTAAAAGTGAATGTGGTCCCCTTCCCTTCAGTGCTTTCGACACCGACCGTCCCACCATGGGCTTCGACGATCTCTTTAACAATGGCAAGTCCAAGCCCTGCTCCTGCCTCTTTTCCCTGATCAGGAACGCGGAAGAACTGTTCGAAGATTCTCGGAAGATACTCACTCGGAATGCCCCTGCCCGTGTCTGAGACGGAGAACTGGACCCGTTCCTCATCGGCCTTCGCAGAAAGAGTGATCTTGCCGCCGGGTGGCGTATACTTTAGGGCGTTCGAGAGCAGGTTGCCAAAGACATGGCTGATTCGGGTCGTGTCGGCCTGAACTTCCGGCAAATCACCCGGCAGCTCAACACTTAAAGAGACCCCCTGATCTTGGGCGGTGCTCTGGAAAGGTTCTACAGCTTCTGACACCATCGAATGAGGTGAGACAGCCCGCAATTCCATCGGAGCCTTCCCGGATTCGATTCGGCTGATGTCGAGCAGGTTATTGAGGATATTGTGCAATCGATCACTGTCCTCATTGGCCGCCACCAGCAGCTCGACCTGCTTCTCTGTAAGGGCCCCTACCTTCTCTTCTAACAACAAGTGGATCGCCATACGAATGGAGGTGAGCGGTGTCTTCAGTTGATGGGAGACCGTTGAGACGACTCCCCTCTTTATTTCTTCCTGCTGGCGGAGTTGTGTCACATCCTGAAGCACAAGGGTCACCCCTGTGAGTTGCCTATTATTGTCTAAGATTGGGATTGCCTGTGGACGATAGAATCGCTCCTCTCCCTCGACAAAATGTTGAACCACTTTCTGCTGCACCGCACGGCCATCCTTCAGGACGTCCTTGTACAGATCCATCATCCATCCCAAAGGTAAGCCAAAAATGAGTGTGTTGGGTCTCAGCCCAAAAATGTTTCCGGCCGCTCCCGTCGCCACTTCCACTTTTCCTTGAAGATCAACCACCGCAACTGCATCGGGGAGACTGTCGAATGCCTGCTGGGTTGCGCGTTGAATCCGAACCAGCTTGGCCTGATCGGAACGGCGAAATTCCCGAAGGCTTGCCGCCATTGCATTGAAAGCTTCGGAAAGGTGCCCGACTTCATCCCGGGATTCACCCTGCACGACAAGATCAAGATTCCCACGCCTGATTTCATCTGCTGATTGAATAAGGCGATTGATTGGACGAAGAATCCACCTTCCGGTAAAGAAAATAAAAACCAGGGCAACAATCGTACCGGCGAACAAAAGGATATACATCTGTTTTCGCGCCGCGGCTGCGCTATTTCGACCCAGATCGTTCGCATCACTCATATTCTGTTGATTCATCCGTAGGATTTCGCTTGCTGTATCCTTGATCTGGAGGAATAACGGAAATAGGTCAGTAAAATAGGCGTTGCGCCGGACAGTAATCGGCGTCTTCGAACCCTCTACCGCCTTAAGAGTCGTCTTATATTTGCCAAAAAGGTCCTGGAGGTGAGATGCCTTTTCCCCTTCTCCGGGAAGCGTGATGTTATGCAACTCAACTTCAAGCGCCATCTCAAAAGCCAGTTCATTCTTGCGGATGAGTTCGTCTCCCTTCTGGGTATATCCGAGAAGTTCAAAGAGTATCCCGCTGTCCATCCGCTCCAGGGCTTCTTTCATCTGTTGACATGCAATGACACTCCGGTAGTTTTCACGAAGGATAACATCGATGGATTCTCCTAATTTGGTAAGATGGATGATGCTTTGGATGCCTATAATTAAAATGATCAACAACAATCCACCAAACCCAAGAGATAATTTCTGTCGAAGCCCCAGCATTCGCCTTCCTCCTTTCTTCTAATGTATATAGCAAACTTCGTGCCTTAAAGATTTCTACATAACAATCCGTCTACTTGAAACCCCTCCGAACCCATTACCCAAATGATAACAGATGGTTTCTATTTGTTTCATTCGGTGTCATTCGCGCCATTCGAACCCGTTTTCCGACGATGGTGGTTGCAAATTGCAAAAAAGAATAAAAAGAAGCTTGAAAATTGCAAGATCGTGAGAAAAGATGGAGAGAGATTAGCGATGAGAGTGCATCAAAAAGTGGTATTCTTGGGGGGTGCACGGGTCAACCTGTCTTCCTCTATTTTTCACTTCCCCAATTTTAAAAATTAGTGTATGTTTAGGTGTGCCTTCGAACGTAGATTTTAGGGCAAAGTTTGGCCTGCCAGTGCAGAAAGATAAGGTTACGGGGCGGAGATGACTCAACTCGATTTCGTACGAACAAGGTTTGGGGTCATCCATAACAAAGTTTGACTTGGAAGATGAATGAATGCAGGATGAGGGTTCATCTTTATTCTTGACATAGTGTAGTGTGTCAGAAATTAGTTTACAGAGAACGTCATTCCGGACTTGATCCGGAATCCAGTCTTTTCAACTGGATTCCCGCTGGAGTTTACCCCGTATTTGATACGGGGCGGGAATGACGGCCTCGGAATTAATGTAAAGAAGCGTTAGATTCACTACACTAGTTGGAGCAGAGCTTCTATCCGATTCCCGTTGAAACAAACTGAAAGTAAACCCCGTTAGAAAGGATGGGACCCATTAGAAACAAGTCCCTCTGAGCGGATTCCGGTACACCCTTATTGGGGTACATTTCTAATAAGGAGTACTTAAATTTCTAACGGGTCGGGGCTTTTACCCGACCCTTCCTATAAGGAGTTGAAATTTTATCCGTATCATCCCCGCCATACCTGTCTGCCGACAGGCAGGAATGGCGGGGTTTTCTAACGGGGTAAAGTCTAAAGATAAAGATTTGACCCCACGCCAATTTTCTGTTAAGAAAATCCTGTTGATTTCTTTAAAGAGTTTACTAT
>Ga0315282_10010328_pt1 | contig 14656 bp, 23 predicted proteins | sample YL17G07_20_MG_FD_203693 | JGI IMG/M metagenome (GOLD analysis project Ga0315282, IMG submission 203693) | Sediment microbial communities from Yellowstone Lake, YNP, Wyoming, USA - YL17G07_20 | ecosystem: Environmental > Aquatic > Freshwater > Lake > Sediment | place: USA: Wyoming | collected...
TTAGTGCTCATACAAACCCTCCGCTTCTATACAACGGGGACCACCTAAACAGAATTTTATCCACGTAAGTACGACTTTCATCAAAAGCCCGCTTGCTTTTTACCAACTCATGCTGCACGGAGCACCACCACTGTTCAATGTTTTTACCCCTCCCCTGAGCAGACTTCCTTTCCTTCAACGTCCATCCTAATCCGGAGTTGTAACTCGAAAGAACAAATGCCCACCTATCGTTTTCGGTTATGGCATTTGGAAATTTTTCATATAACCATCTATCCATTTTTACTAAAGCCCGGATCGCCCACCTTACATCAAGAGGATTTGATTCACCAAGGTCGGCTGGGAATAACCTCGAAATCCAATCTGCCGTATCAGGCGTGAACTGGGCAAGTCCGGAAGCATAAGGACTCTTAGCCTCTGGATCCCAACCGCTCTCCTGATGAATCTGCGAATAAAAGACCGTTCCTTCACACTCCAACCCCCAATGATAATTGATCTCACCCCTTACAACCCTTTTGAGACGATAAGCAAGATCAGGGATTCGTGGATCTCGTACATCAGCTACAGGCTGTGACACTACCTTCGGTGCTTCCTCGGCTGGCCTAAACTCCGAGCAAGACACCCACAATAATAGCGGACATAACAAGACCGCGAAGCAAACAAGCGCCAATGAACTTGATCGCATCAGGCATCTCATTCAGTTTATCCTCCTCAAGCATTTTCGACAGACTCATGTACGGATACAGGGATTTCACCACAATATGCCCTACGATCGCACCTATGACACCGAGCATCATCTTGTACAGTGCAAGCCTTATCGTCGTATTCGGTGCCGCAACGAATTGAAACAGAATAAGAAGCACCAACACAACTAAGACCAACCACTTCACGGTAAGGATTGCTCTTATCGTTGCATACTTTTTTAAATTCATTCCGCTGCCTCCGTTTCCATATCACTCGCTTCCTTGCACATCTTCATCAGATCATCCTTTTCAGTCTTCGAGAACTCATCGGAACCCTGAATCATTTTCGAAATGTCATCCAATATTGCCATAACCCACCTCCTTATCTACCGGGCTGCCTTTCAGCAACCTTGGCAGCAACCAACGAAGCAACGGCGACCCTACTGGTACTGGCTTTCATCGCACCAGCAACCTGACTCGCCCTCTGTTGCAAACTGATTGCAATATGCAGACCAGCACGCTGCTCCTTCCCAAACAATCCTTTGGATTTATTGAGTGCTGCCCTTCTCATCCCTTCAAGGGCACCAACTTTCTTGTTCGCACTAAGAGCAGCGGCACTCATGCCTGCTTGCTTGGCTTTAGGAACGTACCGCTCCTTATATTGAGTAACACCATGCTGAAGGACAGCGGCTTTTTGGCTGCCTCCAAGTTTCTTATAATCTGAAACCTTTAGGGCACCACCGGCACCAAAAAACTTACCGGCACTCAACTTACCAGCACCGCCCGCACCCCCACCAACGGCAGCAACAGCAGCACCACCAGCACCCTTCCCTTTTCCGCCACCACCCAAGCTACCACCAAGATGTCCAGGTCGCCCCTTATGGCCCCAGTTGCCCGACCCACCACCACCCTCAGCAAATAAACTTTCAAGCACTGCGGTAGCAATATCAGAGACAACGCCTTCTTTCTTTTCTTTAGGCCACTCCATATCGAGCGCCTTATACCCTTTCTTTATGGCAATTTTAATCTTAGCCTTCACATCATCACCAAGCGTTGTCTGATCAAGTCTCTGCAAGGCATTGATCACATGCGCCTGGTCATAATTTCCATCCTTGCCCTTCAACGGAAAATGCCTGAGCGACCTCGGCACGGTTTTTCCTTGCTCATCTTTCTTTCCGCCAGGCTCAATATAAGCAAAGGCGGAATCGGGAAGGTCATTGATCGACGCAACTGTCCACTTCGCCTCAAATAGTTGATTCATCAACCCCTCGGCCATCTCCTTCACAACAAACTTCGTTACCTTCTCAACTTCAGTTGGAACCCCAAGCGTAACAACACCCTTCTCCATCTTATATGGCACTTTGAAAAATTTTGTAGGCAAAGGACTGCCACCGAAATCTGCTTCAACAAAAACATAATCCTTAAATGTCCACTGGATAAACGGAAACTTCCCGAACTTCCCATCCTTCTTCAACTCAGCCTGTATAAGGTCCTTTAACTGCTCATAACTACCTGTCGCTTTATTATTTGTGAGATTACTTGCCTTCGCAGCCTCTATACCCTGCTCTGCTATTCCGACCTTTTTTTTCTTCTTCTTCTTTGGTATCACAAAACTCCAAGGTTTTACGTTTGGGGCAACATTTGCCATAGTCGAAACTTCACCGAACGGAACACCAATTGGACCTTTTCCTTTCCCACGAGCAAGCCCCCTACCCTTACTCCTGATCTTTAGCCCTGGCGTCTTGCATAACTCATTAAGAACGTCCCTTGCTATTTGACTCATCTCCTTCTTTTCTTCAGGTTTCGCAGGCTCAAAAAGAATTGTCTTCACCTTATGCTTCTTCAACCACTTCTTCGCCTGGTCAACCGTAAACTTATCCTTATCGAACCGATACGACTGCCCAACCATCGATCCACCAGGCCCATCAGTCTTATACTTTCCAGTAACAAGCGTGATTCCTGGCTTTATATCAATCGTCGCCCAGGGCTTTTCAAGAAATAGACCAGGGTCTTTGATACGCGCGCTATGGAAGTTTGGCATTGGCATTCTTATCACCTCCTAAGTTAAAAATCTTCTTAACTTTAGTCGGGTCAACCCAAAGTTCAAACTTAACCGGACCAACTATCCCTTTATAAATCGACAGGGTAATATTCCCCTGCAACCCCTTCGTCACTGCACCCCTGATTGCGCTTAACGTCTCGCTCAGAAGTAGCTCCTTCTCCTCCGGTGTCTTCTCTTCATGCTTATTAGGATTGGACTTATTCACGTCATCACCCCTTAACGATAAAGTTTACTGACAACCTTTCTGCCCACAAGGATATTGAACAACCTTTTCGCTATCTTGAACGGACTCCCAGAAGCAACAACTTCGATATTTCGAGCGGTTCTTGCAGCCCTCCAAAGCTTACCACTCACTTTCGGAACCCGAATTCTACCAGCTTCGCTCCTCGCAAGCGCCTTTATAATTGAACCTGCTTTTGTCGGCAGACTCCCCCCTCTTCTCCCTGACCTACCTTTGTGGCCCCAGTTACCAGACCCAGGGCCACCTTCGAGAATCTCTTTTACAATACCAATGACAACGGGCCTAAGTTTCTTTAACCTTTCGAGGTCCTCTATCGGTATACTGAAAATCCCGCCTCCTGGTTCAATTGACTTATATTTACTTTCCTGCAAAATCATGAGCCCCCTCTTTCGAGAACGAAAACAAAACAGCACCCTCTTTTTTCATACCAATCTTCTGGTAAAAACCAATCGCCTTCGCATCAGCACCAACCAAAATTCCATATTCCTTTTCTGAAGCGATACGACAAATCTCTTTCATCATTTTCACTCCAAACCCCTTCCTTTTAGTCGCCAATCTATCAATCTCAATGGTCTTTTTTCTATCTCTTACAAATAAAGAAGCAATACCAACTGTCTCATCACCTTCTTTCATCACAACACCAACGTAATTGGGATTACCCTGTACTCTATAATAAGCAGCCTGAGCATAGGGACTTCTGTCACCATCCCATGACGCAAGATCTGAAACATTTATCTTGGAGAAATCACTGCTTACAGAAACCTCACCAACACCGCTGCCAGGTAAGCTACCACCTACCCTGCCCGGTCTTCCTTCGTGCCCCCACGCACCTGAGCCAGCACCACCCTCAAAAAGCAACCCCTTCATCATCTCATCAGCAATTACTTCGGAAATTTTCTGCTTCTGAACCTGCACACCAGGGACATAGTAAAGTTTATGCTTCTCCATATAGTCGATCATCGCCTGGTTAATATCTCTTCTTGTCTGAATATATCCCTTCTTAATATCACCCTTCGTCGCCTGAATCAGACCACGCACTCTCTCAATCTCGGCGTACATCGTATTTAATCTATCTCTTTCCTTATCAGACGGGAGACGATACCCTTCAGGAGCAACTACAGGCTTCGGGCCTTTGATAATGAACATCTCAGGTGCAGGTTTCTGCTCCACATACCTAAACCGAAGTTCACACATGCACGAACTTAAGCACCTTGAGCTCCCGTCGCGCGGAACCGCGGGCAAGGTCTTACGAGTATAGGGACTCCCAGCAGCAAACCTAATGCAATCCGCGCAATGGCGACTTTCACGAAGTATCCAATCGATCTCCACAAAATCAGGGGACCCATCAACCTTACCGTGATTAAAAACACCATCCAAGGTTTCCGTATACATTTCGAGCCGATCCTCAAGCCCCATGACAAGCTCGTTATTCTTAATGTCATCAACGAACTTACCGAGATAACCAAACTCCTCAGCCTCAGCGCCTTTCAACCACGACTTGTCTTCTTCCCAAATTCCAAAGGGATTACCTACAGACCTTACACCAAACTCGTAAGCTTTTTGCCAACCATCCTTTATCTCGGAACGCCACATCGATTCAAGAACGTCCTCTGCAATCTCACCTTTCTGATATGCTCCAAGGATCCCAAATAGGGCATCCTTAAACTCTTCCTTCAAGGTCCCATAATCAGACACAGCCTTCGCAATCATCTTCTTGTCAAGATTCGCCTTCAGGCTACCAATCAACCTGACAAGCGTAGACATCAGGGTAGATTTTTCTGAAGCGAACACCCTGCGACCACCATAGGATTTACCTTCAGTTAATAAGTTGCAATCGGTTTGCAAGTTCATATTACCTGTTTAGCTCTAAATCAACCAGATCCCTTAGCGTCTCTACCAGATTCATCATCTGAAGCGTTGCTATATGAAGACCATCGGATCGATCATCATCTTTTTGAGCCACCATAGCCGACGGCGAAAGTCCGCCAACGGCAGGGCCAACAATTCCTGACAACCCAGCAGCTCTCAAAGACGGCGCACTAACTTTTTTAGGGGATGGTGTGATAAAGGAGGCTTTCTTTTCTTTCTCTAAGGCGGCAATTTCTTCATCGGAAAGCCCAATATAGTTCTTCAGGATATACTCATCGGTCAGGATACCAATATCAATTTTATAAATCTTCGCTACTTCAGCCTTCAATTTCTCCATGGTCCACTTACGCATCTCATCAACCATGGAGATTGGAGCAAACCTAATTACATACAAGCCCTTTGACGGCAGCACGCCTTGAAGCATCAACTGATGATCATAAATCTGCTTTAACCCCCTTCTTAAGCCCTTTCTAATCCTACCTACCGTCCTGGCAAATTGAATGTCCTCCTCAACGATCGTTGCCTTTGCCTTCACGTCCTTCTCGAGCCCAACAAAAGCCTTCGGGACCTTCAACCCTGCAAACAACTTTGTCTGAAAATACTCCACATCCCGTATATTTCCAAGGTTAGTTGCCCCCTGTAAAACAGAGACATCAGCCTTTGAATCCTTCGTCACCCCTAGAAAGAAGTCTTCCTCCGCGCTTAAAGGATTCTGCGTAGTTTCAAGCTGACCAGTCAAAGGATTTATAAGCCTCTTTTTCTTAAATTCACTCTTAACTCCCTTGACATACGCCTCCCTTTCCTCCTTATCCATTCCCTCAACATCGACCAAAATCTTATATCTCAAATGGGATCTGGTGAGACGACCGATCACCAACCCATCTTCCATTAATTGTAACTGCTTGTAAACTCGGCGGATCGACTTCATCACGCTCTCGCCATACATCTTCTTCATGCCCCCATTTTTCCAATGAACGATCTGCCAGGGTTCAAACTCAGCGATATTCCCACCACCACCAGTCTCATCCTTCTGTATGTACGGCTTATCTTTTAGCCTTCCAAACTCATCAATATTCTTGAACATCTGCTTTGCTTGAAGGTTCTTTAGCTTAGTGATAAGATTGTTACTATCCACAACCACTTCATCAAATTCATCACCGTACTTGGACATCCCACGCGCCGTATCCCACAAGGTCTCTTGAATCCCTGTTCTATCCGTCACTCCTTCGAGAATATTCCTAACCTTGGGATTGTCACTCTTTACTTCTATCGCATCACCAGCATCCCCTTTCTCCTTCGTTGCATTATCGGCATAGAGGTCAAGGCAATTGTGGACAAAAACCCCTTCGCAGGCAAAATTATGATAACCTGGCACCGAAAGATCATAGACATCCTCTTTTCCGACGTACTCTATCTTTAGAACACAATGATTCAACGCCATCCTGTGAGCGCTGAACATTTCAACCCTTCTCCTTTTAGCCGTGGAGTAGCTGACATTAAAATATCGTGCTGCATCAGCAACGGTCCCACCATTACTCAATATCTCCGCCATCCGAGACTTATCCAGAAAGATTTTTCTTCTTTGATTCGCCTCGGCTAAAGCCATCCGCCACTCTTCTGTTTTTTTTACCCCAGCCCTCTGATCAGATAATAATTTTCTGACCTCATTGCTCAACCTATTCCCTTTAGCAAAAGAATTCCCACGCATTCTTGCTGATTGAATAAGCCTCTCTTCTTGTGTCCAAACATGTGTTGGAACTTTTCCCCCATACTTCTTCCTTATCCTTTTGAAATGAATATCGCCATGTTCATTCTTAGATATAACCTCAATGTTATCGGGGTGGTCATTCAGTTTATTGAAATCTGTATGATGAACCGCGGCTTGTCTATTTGGGTATGAACCGTACTTGTAAAGGGCCGACAACCGGTACACAAACTCCCACCTTTTCTTGGTATTATAATCCTCATCGGGTTGGAAAACCTGTTTATACCCAGATCTACCAATCCTCATATAAAAAGGCATTAGTGAATCATACGGTTTCAGTTCGTCAACTCTTTTATAAGACCCATCTCTCATCATAAATGGGTGATCCCTAGTCACCCTTATAATGCGGCCATCATCAAGGCCCACGTCAAAAACATCCTTTTTTTCTCCGGTCTTAACGGCACCCCTATTGGTCTTTGCGAGGCAGATCTTTTTCGAGCAATGGTCGTAGGCAAAAACGATCACATCATCTTTGGAGCATAGGTCTTTGATACGGACAGGTCCATCAATTGTCTGAATAAGCGTATTCCCGGCCAGGCAAGTTGAGAGCTCCGGGTAGTCATCATCCATAACTTCATAATCACCATACTTTGCCTTTCTCGTCCTCTCGATCTTAACCTGCTGATAATAAAAGCCGATAAGCCCTGCATCCAGACTTGTCTCAGATGTTTCTTCTCTTTTCTTTGGCACAGTCTCAGTCTTCGAAAATATACCGCTTATCTTACCAATCAAGGGCAGGTTTATTTTAATTTCCATACTTCACCTCAGAAAAAAAATAGGCGCCCCCGTGCTTTCCAACACCAGAAGCGCCTATACGAAGAGACGGAGATGGGAGGGATCTACAATCTCATACAATATGAATTAAAAAAACAGAAAAGACAACCGTTGTCAATGCATAGCTGAACCACCCATCACACCTATAGATTTTATCTACGCATTTATAATTATTGTTTAACCTTTTTAACCTTTTTCCCACTCCATAGACGGGAAACCAATACCATCTCAACCGTCATAAAATTTTTCTTGCATCTCGAACATCTTCTCCCTCTCTTCACGTTACCAGTCTCTAAGGTCCGAGTCCATCTAACCGGTTTAGGCGAGGAAATATTATTACAGTATGGACAAATCACGCCTCAGCCCTCTTTTCTTGTATCCCCCAAAAGCCATCTCAACTCATCCTGTCTACGCTTCACTTCATCATCAACTGGAGATTCAACAACTCCAAGGGAAGGCGCCATCGGTTCGGCCAATACCCGCGTCTCGCAGTTATAGACGACGCCAGCAACACCATCGGCAACATCTTTTGATCCGCCGGGCCTATGATCGATTTTTCCTTTCTTCTTGTTTCGCTCAAGCCCCCTCAGCTCCCTAACGAGCGTATCGTGCATATATCCCCTAACCCTGGATTCGTACAGAGCCATCTTAAGCCTATTATATGGTTCTGGACTCGTATCAACACTAAGCTCATCTGCCTGGTACCCCTTCTCTTCAAGTAACTGCTGTGTATCCTTCGATTGGTAAGAATCTATTGTCACCAACCCTATCCTAAATCCTATTTGCTTCAAGTCATAAATGAGCTGCCTCACATCGTTCAGGATTATCTCTCCATTAGGCGGGGGGACAATCCTCAAGATCAGGTCCAACCAGATCACCGCCACAACATCCCTAAATGGCTCCCTCACTAGTTTCTTAATACCTGTTATCGGGTCTATTAACTGAATAACCCGAATCCTTTGCCTCTCCTCAAAATTACTAATATGTCCCATGCAAAAACCGGCAGCATCACCGCTAATCCCAGGATCGATATGGATGAATCTTTTCTTCTTCGGATTGACCTTCGGTTTCCAACCGCTCTTCGTAACGATACCATTTTCATCCTTCTCCTCAAACCACTCACACAGCACATCCTTCAGTAGATAGCCACCATCGCGAAGCGTCGTCTCATACAGACTATATCCGTGGCGTCGCTCAGGATCACACATCTCAAGAATTTTATCCCTTCTCTTAATAAAAGGCTCAATTGCAGCAGTCGCGCGGCCAGCAAGATCCCGAATCGATCCCTCCATATCAATCTCAAAGTCATGGTGATATTCAATCGGAACATCAATCGACTCTTCCTCTTCGGTCCCCTTATCATTCTCATCGGAAATCCTACCCATACCGGACTCGCGATTAAAATATATCCGGAACTTCGGACCAAGAAACCTATCCTGTGGCAACGTATCCCAAACGGCGTAATTGCGAACCAGCGCATGTGGGTTATTCGCGTACAACCCGGACTTGCGCTCAATAAAATCATCAGGATACTGGGCGCTACTCAAAGCAACAAGCTTCCCGGGTAAAAGTCCTCTTCTCATAAAGCGGGTCTCCATACGTCGATACAGTGCAGCGAAGACGATCTCAGCCTGATCATAGATCCGCTTCCCCTTGATCTTCGCCATCTTCGTGCCTTCTGTCAGTGTCATGAAGTTTGCTTCATCCATAACGGCAGAAAAAGTATTCATACCAAGCACCTGCGTCTGGGTCGCTGCGGCGACCAGGACATTATTCGGAAACCTCAACTCGGTAGCCAAATCTTCATATGGAAATGTCTTCCTAAAATATTCACTTCCTTTTATTATCCCCTTCAGCCCTTCAAACATTACTCTCTTTGCCTGTGTATGGGTGACAGACACGTTAGCGAAAAACATCTTATCGCTTTCCATCATTCCATACGCCTTCTGCGGAGATCTAAAGCAGGAAATCTCATATATAATTCTCGCCATGATAATCCTTGCGAAGGTCGATTTCCCCCATCCGACACTACCACCAAGAATGACAAGGAAAATCTGGCTCGACGGATCAAACACCTCAAGAAGACCATCAACAATTTTCGGAAAGATTTGGTCTATGATACCGAGATAATACGGGTCCCTAAGAAACGTTTCTATATCCACCGGCCTCTCAATGAAATCAGTATCAATCAACTTATACTCTGTCTCGCTGGCGCCAGTAGCAAACATCTCATCAAGACCCTTAAGAAAAATATCAAGCTGTGAGGGCGTTAGGTCTGCAAGGATTTTCTCAAACTCCTTCTCATCCATCCCCCCCACGCCATCGAGCAAATTCAGAGGATCAACCATCAGTTCTTCCCATCCATCAGAAGGAGTTTCCCGCCAGTCTCGGGACCAGGCTCAATGCCTTCTATCTCATAATCATACATATCAACAACGGTCATGTTCGGAAGCCTGACCCTAACTGTACCAGCCACCAAATATTGCTGCTCAGCAAACCCCTTGCCAAGACCAAGATTGATCCTCTTGCTCTTCGGCCCAACTTCAAGAACAAGCATATCCTGTCCCGTCAACTTATGCCTTACCTTCTCACCAGCTTTAAGCTTCATCGTTATTCTCCTTTCCATTTAGAAAAATTCGATACTCAACCTGTGTTGTTCCACAGCATAACCACGCCAGGCCCCCAACTGCTTTATATTCTCCTCACGAATAAAAACATCACCTGGAATACAGCCCCGATACACAAACGTTGGGAACTGCCCAACCATCAGGACATAAAAATCACACACCTCCTTTGTTTCAATGTTCGCCGTCAAGTGCCCCCTCTCCTGGTGGGTATGCTTCACATCAATCGTCACATCCTCAGTTCTCCCCGGATAACGAAGTGTCATCACATGATCATAGGCACGATACTGTCTTCCAAAATCCATGTAGATATTAAACAACTTTGCAAAGGCAAGTTCAGCGCCGACGAAATTTAACTGCTTCTCCATATCCTTATCGGTCTTCAATCCCCTTGCATCTCCGAGACGAAGTCTCTGCTTCACCACCATCTTAACAAGCTCCATCTCGAAGCTATTCAACGTGATCTCATACTCCTCTTCGGAAAGCCTGCCATGATTTACGCTATTGCGTATTTTATCGTCAAAACTATACCCTTCCGTAATCATCTTCGACCCTCACAATATCTTCCTCTGAACAATCGCCAATCTGAACTTCAATGAACCTCAACACAGATTCACCAATATTAGCGATTCGATGACTCACACCCCGTGATATCACAAGCGTCCCTCCTTGATTGAGATTAAAATCGCTAACACCAAGCATCACGAGTGCGGACCCCTCAACAATAACCCAATACTCGTTTCGGTCCCTATGAAATTGAAGACTCAGTCTTTTCCCAGGATCAACCGAAACAAACTTCGCCAGATACCCCTCACCTTTCCACAAAACCGAAAAGTAACCCCATGGCTTTGATTCCATACCACCTCCTTTCAAATCCTGGCCCGGGCCTCATACCCCATACTAAACTGCCATTCAGACGGGTCTTGAGTTGACCTCCCAAGACCCAATCCCCTCTTTTATCGAGCATAAGACCCTCAAAGGCCGGGCCAGGCGCGGCCCTACATAACCAATCTCACCGCTTTCCTCACCACATCACGACTCAGAACCATCACGGCACCTTTCACCAATGCACGTTGAACCATAACCCTCTTCAGATCGTAATGCGGAATCCTCCGGTCATGAAACCAGGTACGCTTCGCCCCAATTCTCTCCGCAAACCAATGCAGTTCCTGAATACTATAATCACTGACGAGATGTCCATGCTTATCCATTAGGATCATTTCTTCACTATCCCCCACCCTTCCCTGTTGCAACGGATTGCAACTCAGCATCTTTGCCTTGTGCAACCAGAGGCTAACCTTTCGAACCCACCAGACAGCATTTCTTAAATTTCTTACCGCTCCCACATGGGCATGGTTCATTTCGACCTACCTTCGGTGGCCTACGTGCCATCTGAATGGGCGTGGGATTAACCTTCATAGGTTTAAAAAAACCTAACTCTCCAGTACGTCTCGACTTCTTCTTTATCTCTTCGAATTGCTTACTATCGTAAATCTCACCAGTTCTTGTGTCCATAATCACCTCCTATTTCCGTGGTATAGTTTGTATTTATAAACATTGCTATCTCCCGCTGAACCGCAAATTTTTCATCATTTTCATTATTTATCGCCACGTTTAGACCTAATCCCTAACGGCTTAAAATTCCTACACCGCCGGTCCCCGCCCAAATTCTCGGGGTATCCGTTCCGCATCATGCAATTGTAGCAGTTGTCCGGCTTCAGCACCGACATCCTGCTAAACCTTGAACAGTTCATTCTAACCTTGCCCCTGTCCATCTCCACTACCTTACTTTCATTTACATCACGCATCGACACGGCACCAACCTCCCTGTCTTTATATCTGTCCCTTCATACCCCCTACCGAGACACCATTTACACCCCTTTTTCGGATGACGCTTTACACGAACCCAATTCCCAGACTCTACTGCTTTTACTATTTCGTCCTCTGTATCAAATTCCCTAAACTCCCCAGTATTCACATTCATTCTACCACCCCTTTCTATGATCACCTGAATACCCCCCTTTCATAACTGACCGTGCCTTGACGCTTACCTACGTCCAGACACTTCTAAATTTTGCCCGGGGATTTTTGTGGAGCAGATTCGATCCCACGCCCAATCTCCCATAGGGAAGTTACTAAAATCAATCCCTACCTGCTCTACCTACACCCAGCTTACAACGACCAACCCTACATAATCACTTAAGCCATTGGGAAGACTTATGAATTAATCCCTACAGCCTTCATACTTGCCACATACTCATTAAACTTTTCGTGACCTATAGGTTTATATTAGCTTTATATCCGTATGGCTAGCCACCCAACCATCCAGCCAGTCCCAACAATATCCTATAACTTACCCATCTGATTCATTACTTGTCTGTGTTTCGAGAACGGTAGCTCATCAACATCCCTACTCGTATGCCTTACTGTAGGCGACCGGTGGGGGGATCCAGCCTGAAAGTCTTGTAGCATTTCTTCGAGCTTTTCCAGTCTTTCCCTATGCTGCTCCACAGCTTCTTCAACTTTACTCAACCGCTCCCCAAACTTAATAAGCTTCTCAATCATAAGACGAGGGGCGTCGGGGGGAGCAGGTGCTGCCTCAGGCATTACGGGTTCTACATTAGGTTCTGCTTCGGGGATAACGGGATAACGTTCATTCGTCCCCTCCGTTATCCTTTCCGTTATCCTTTCCGTTATCCTTTCCTCGGTTATCCCTTCTTTTGTTATCCCTTCCGTTATCCCTGCGTTATCCTCCTCGTTATCCCCTTGCGTTATCCCTTTCTGCTTTTTCCTATACCGCCGCATTGCATCCTTAACTTTCTCCTTATCCTTATATGGCATTCCCCTTACCTCCTTTCTACTCCTTCCACGGCTTCTCACTTACCGTTTCATGCTCAGGATCAACTAACTTATCTACAACCACAGGCTCTACATTAATAACCTGCACGGCCGGCTCCTCCTCGTCCCCTACACCATTTTGTTCAGTTAATACAGCCTCTTCCACTACTTCTTGCGCCGCCTCCCCAACTACTTCAGCCATAGCCTGCTTCTCAGCAACCTTCTTTCGTACCATATCAAGCAGTCCCGCAACCTTCTGCCTTTGATCAAATGTCAGCACAGCAAACTTCCCTTGCAGTTCCAATGGCTTACGCTTCGCCAGTCCCAAATCCTGCTGCACTTCGAACATAAATTTCAGGATCTCCCGCGCTTCCCCTATATCCTGCGTTATCTTCGTAATCAGGTACTTCACCTTCTCTTCTAAGCTGCGCCCCATCCTTATTCTCGCCATCTGAATCGTCCACAATTCCCCAAGACTTTCAAGCACATCGATATACCCGCTTGTCTTCCCGGTCTCTTTATCTTTGCTCCTCAACTCTTCAACTTTACTCTGCAACTCTGCCAGCCTAACCTGCCCCTCAGTTTTCCTGAGATGTGCCCGAATCCTACTCAGCGTCCTCATCAGCGCTTCTTTTTTTCGCTCCCTTGCTTCTGGTTCGGACGTTTGTATCACGCGTGCAACTTCTTGTAGCGTTGCATCGGACATCAGCATTCTCTTTACTTCCGGCCAGATCTTCCAGCGAGCTATATACGAGTCTATGACATTTTGTCCGTTTTTTAGCTCATCTGCTTCTTGCAACTACACTACACCCCCTTTCCTGGCTCACTTTTTAATACTCTTCTATTAGCTACTATTAGCTTATAGCTGAATCTCTGTTTTTTCTCTCTGTTGGAAAAGACCCCACCATACCTGCTTGCACATAATTGCAACTATATCTTAACCCTGTCACTCCCCCCATCTTCACCTGCAATAAACCTTGTCATACCCTCTGACACCTCTTTGACGTCCCCTCCTCTTTTACATTTCGTTTCCCTTATTCCTCTACTTACTTCTCTTTCGTCTTTCAGGTCAGATCAGAACGGGAGACCATCATCCCGAACAATTTTCTCTTGTGTGATTTTGGTTGCTTCGCTAAACACCTTGGCTTCCCTTAAGTGGTGACAGCTTCCACGGAATGAGAATCCAACACAATCGCATTTACCTTGTTCAAGGTCCACATTATGCCACTTCCCGGGTTCCGATTTTGATAATACCTCGAATAGATTCTTCTTTTCGTTGAATCTTACCGTTTCTATCCCACTACCATTCCTCATATCCTTTTTTCTCCCCTTTAGTTGCAATCCGTTGCAACTCTTCAAATTCGGTTTCGGTAAATATCTCATATCTTGGCGATAACCCCCTTTTCTCCACCCCGTGTTCTATGGCACGCTTTATTTCTTCCCGAGATCTCCCACTCACCCTCTCTTTTCCACACTCGATCGCTTCATTCCGATCCATTCCAAACCCAAACATATACCCCGTCTTCCCCTCCGATACTATCCAATCATCATCTCCAGGAAGACCTTTATGAATGAAAAAGTCGAACTCCAGCCCATTAATAGTAATAGGCTCCCCATCAACTTCAACAAACATCCCCTTACTCCTGTTAAATATAAAATACTTCTCGGTCACTTTTCTTACCTTTATGTCTTCACCTACCTTTCCGTGTTGCAATCAATTGCAACTATCTGGTGCATAGCCTCTCCTTTCCCTTTTTAATATTTGGAATAAAATCTTTTTAGTCGGGCATCATAGTCATCTCG
>Ga0315282_10010329_pt1 | contig 14656 bp, 14 predicted proteins | sample YL17G07_20_MG_FD_203693 | JGI IMG/M metagenome (GOLD analysis project Ga0315282, IMG submission 203693) | Sediment microbial communities from Yellowstone Lake, YNP, Wyoming, USA - YL17G07_20 | ecosystem: Environmental > Aquatic > Freshwater > Lake > Sediment | place: USA: Wyoming | collected...
CATCGGAGGGTTAGTAATGCCCTTTCTGTATGATGTCAGAATCAGGAAGACCCCGAGCATCTGGATACTTGTGCTCGCAGCTGTCCCGGTGGCCATAGATGGCGGGACCCAGTTGATTGGGGTAAGGGAGAGCACGAACATCCTTCGCATAATCACAGGTGCGATTATAGGGTTCGTGATACCATTCTTCCTTGTCCCTCTAGTGAATGATTTGTCATTCCTGTTGTCAAAGAAAAAGAAGTGACCTACACAGTACGGAAATGGCGTGCATAGTGTTCAGACGTCTATTATGACCTGCGCTCTCCAGCCCGTCGCGGTTTTCTTCACTTCGAACTTGTGCATTGTGACTGCCTTGGCGTCGATGACGATATCATGCCTCTTGGGATCTATTTTCTCCCCACTCGCTTCAATGATAACTTTGTAATTTCCTTCCTTTCCGCTGACCTTCGCCTTGAATTCGCTGAAGAACATCTGCTCCGCGTCCTTCAGGAAAATGAGCTCATCAAGGAAGTCGAACAGGAGCTTGTCGATCGTGGGCGCCTTCTTTGCGATGGTCTTCTTGGTCTTCGGCTTGATGTTCGTCGGATCCCTTACCATGGTGCCAAGAACAGCGACGCCCGCAGACTCGAACATCTCCTCTGCAGTCTTGCCAGTGGCTTCGAATGCGATGTCAGCGGATGTAAGTCCCTCTAGATATTTATACGGCATGCATCGCTCACTTCTTTATCCCGATATAAGCGCTTCTTTGGAATGAAGAAGTGCCTTTCAGTCTTTGAGGTTTGAATCCAATCTCCTTCATGAGTTTTAGCGTCTTGTTCGGCTCGAATAAGCCGAGCTCATGCTTTTCTGAGAAGTATCTGATCTCTTTGTTTCTTTCCACTACAAGATAGCACATGTGCAATGTCGAGAGATTGCCTTTCACTTTGGACGTGCTGCCCCTCGCTATCTTGATATCCACCCCATCGTATACATCCATATGCGGCGAACCAGGGAAGAACGACTTCTTCATGAACCACGGTTCGAATATAACTATCCCACCTGGATTCAGATGATTATAGAAATTTTTCAAAGTCTTTTTCAGATTAAGGTATGTCTTGACATAACCAATTGAAGAGAACAGGCATAGGATAACATCGAACTTAGTGTTCAGTTTAGCTGTTATCATATTTCCTTTCTTGAACACTGCGCCAGGCACCTTTCCCTTCGCTATTTTCAGCATCTCTTCGTTGAGGTCCACTCCAGTATAATCGAAGTGTTTCAACAGATATTGAACATGTCCTCCGGTGCCGCATGCGAATTCAAGCAATCTATTGCCTTTTGATCGCTTATATCTCCTGATGAATTTCCTGAGGTTGTCCGCTTCTTTCTTGTAATCCTTTTTCGAATAGACAAGATCGTAGTACTTCGCCAGTTCTTTGTAGAGCATCTGTTTCTTCATTTTTCCACCGATTAGCCCTTGACGTTCGCAATGGGGATGAACCTTACGACCTTCTTAGAGATTCCCGCGAGATGTGTGGCCTCGATGACATCATCGATGTTCTTGTATGCTGCTCCTGCCTCCTCGGCCAGTCCGGACATGCTGTCCGTCCTGATCAGGATGCCGCGTTTCTCCATATCCTTCTGCAGCTGGTCGCCGCGGAACAGGCTCTTCGCCTTGGTGCGGGACATTGTCCTTCCGCTGCCATGCGCTGTGCTGCCCCAGGTCTCTTCTTCAGCCTTCTTCGTGCCGAGCAGCAGGTAGCTGCCTGTCTCCATCGAGCCCCCGATGATGACTGGTTGGCCGATATCCCTGTACTCCTGCGGCACTTCAGACCTGTCCGGACCGAATGCACGGGTGGCACCCTTGCGGTGGACGATCACTTCCTTCATAGAGCCGTCTATCTTGTACTTCTCGATCTTGGCTGTGTTGTGGGTGACATCATATATCTGGTGCAGGCCGAGCTTCTCTGCGTCCTGCTTGAACACCTGGCTGAACACCTCCCTAATTCTGTGGAGGATGACCTGCCTGTTGGCGAACGCCATATTGATTCCTCCGTTCATGGCGGAATAGTATGTCTGCCCTTCAGGTGAGCTGAATGGAGCACACGCGAGCTCCTTGTCCAGTATCTTGATACTGTACTTGGATTCCATGACAGAAAGGAACGTGTTGAGGGAGTCGGTCGCTATCTGGTGGCCGAACCCTCTCGATCCGCAGTGGAACATGACGACGACCTGGTTCGGGAATATACCGAGCTTTTTCGCCGCCGCCTGGTCGAATATGTTCTCCTCTTTCACGACCTGTATCTCAAGATAGTGGTTGCCCGATCCGAGGGTCCCGATCTGATTATAGCCGCGTGTGATGGCGCGCTGGCTGACTTTGTTGGCGTCAGCGTGTTTCATGCAGCCGTCTTCCTCTGTCCTTCGCAGGTCCTCGTCCCAGCCGTATCCCTTGCGGACGCACCAGCCCGCGCCCTCTTCAATCACTTTCTTGAACTCATCCTTGGTGATCTTCACGAATCCAGTGCAGCCTACTCCGGACGGCACCTTCTTGAACAGCTCATCGATCAGCTCGTGGAGTTTGGGCTTGACATCATCGTATGTGAGGTCTGTACGGACAAGCCTCATGCCGCAGTTTATGTCGAATCCGACCCCTCCGGGCGAGATCACGCCTTCAGTGGTGTCAAACGCCGCGACCCCTCCGATTGGAAAGCCGTAGCCGGAGTGGCCATCACTCATACAATAGGCATGCCTGATAATGCCAGGGAGCGTCGCTACATTCGTTAGTTGATCATAGACCTGCAGATCCATATCATCAAGAAGCTTCTTTGTAGCGTATACCCTCGCAGGTACGCGCATGCCTTTCTTGAACGAGGGGTCTATCTCCCAGACGTAGTCTGTGATCTTCTTGAATTCCGGTTTCTTCAAATTCTCTCCGAATGCCATGGAACAATAACGCCCTATAACAAATAAAACCCCTCGTTTCGATGCTGAAGCGATGAAGCATAACAACGATGTCAGTAAAGGCAATGCCAATCGCAGGGAGAGGACAAAGGAGTTATCAGTAATAGAGGGCACCATGTGGGCCGCGATGAACGGAGTTGGGACGTATTTCATCACGCCGTTCGCCCTGCTGCTCGGCGCATCTCCCTTCATGATCGGTCTTCTGCGTTCATTCTCCACTATCTCAGCAACATTCGGCAGCTACATTGGCGCATGGGCAATACAGTTCGAGAAGGGAAGAAGAGAATTCGTATCTAGGTTCGTGAAAGTGCAGGCGTTCACATGGCTGCTCTTAGCGCTTATACCATTATTCCCTTTCGACAAGGCGATGCTTCTTGTCATATTCTATTCCCTCGCCTCTTTCGCAGGTTCCTTGATATCTCCAGCATGGACGTCGTTAATGAATGACGTGGTCGAAAGAAAGGAGAGAGGGGGGTATTTTGGCAAGAGGAACAAGATCTCCGGATTCGTCGAGTTCGCAATGTCCATCGTAACCGGAGCGTTTCTAGGATGGATGACTGGCAATTTGGTCCTCGCGTTCTCCATAACTTTCTTTGCTGCCTTCGCATTCAGATACCTTTCAGCGAAATTGATCGACAGGCATTGGGATCCTACTTTCAAGCCACAGCGCGAATCGCTGCTGACAGTCGTCAAGCTCCCGAAGGATCCATATCTGAAGAATCTTGTCTACCTCTCTGCTGGGATGGTTTTCGCGACAGGCATCGCAGGGCCTTTCTTCGCGATATTCATGCTGAGAGAGCTGCATTTCAGCTACATAGATTTCGCCATCGCGACTGCGGCTTCCACTCTGGCGACTTTCATCTCCCAGCCCTATTGGGGCAAAGTCATTGACCGGTATGGCACCCGACCAGTCATGTTCGCTACCGCTATTCTCATCCCGTTCATAGCTATATTGTGGATACCTGCGGACAGCTTCATCTATGTAGTCTTGATACAGATATATTCTGGCGTGGTTTGGGCAGGTTTTGATCTCGCGAACTTCAACATGCTTCTCAAAATATCTCCACGCAAGACCCTCCATGACTATGTCGCGCATATCAACGGATTCAGTGCGTTCACCACGTTTGTCGGAAATGTCTTTGGCAGTTTCCTCGCTCTCACTCTTGAAGGAACCACTCTCGGGTTGATAGACGGGCTTCAGATCATCTTCCTCATCTCCGGAGTCGCGAGGTTCCTGGTGACGTTGCTCGCGGTGCCCAGGATCACGAAGACGATGACTGTGGACGGACCACGGTTCCTGATGAAGGTGATAACAGTGTATCCTGTGAAAGGAGTGATGGCAGAGCTAGCTGAGATGCAGAATGTCTTCTCCTCTTTCGCGAACCATTTTAGATGAGCGTCGTATATGGTCAGCATGGTTCCTACGAACGCGCGCGTGCGCGTCCTATGCTTTCCTCGTGAGTTTTAACGTCGGTAAATCGTCCCAAAATGGTGGAAGGTTTAAATACGCTTGTCCTGAAATATCACCAGGAATGAAATGCAACTGGTGAAAATTCCGGAAGAAAGGGTGAAATCTCTTCTCGCCCGGATAGAGGATTTAGAGAAAGCAGGCGACATCAAGATCGAGGCTACTGTGGAGGAGGGCATATCCATCTCCTCGGACGACCCAATCATGGAATGGAAGGCAGTGGACGTGGTCAAAGCGATCGGCCGCGGATTCGAGCCCGACACCGCGATGCGCCTATTCAATGATGACTATGTCCTCCGCATCATCAGCCTGAAGGAGATATTCGGGACGGAGAAGCAGAGAATAAGGGTGAAATCGCGCGTCATAGGCACGAAGGGCAAGACGCGCAGCACCATAGAGGAAGTGAGCGGCGCGAACATGCGCGTATACGGTAATACGGTATCATTCATAGGCAAGCCTGAAGAGGTGGACCTGGCCGAGAGGGCAGTGAAGATGATCCTCAACGGCTCAAGCCACAGCAATGTCTACTTCTTCCTCCAGAAGGAGAGGAAGAGAAGGGATGCTTCAGAGCATGAACTCTGATCACGTATGCGGTCGACGGTGTTAGAATGGATAAAATAGAAACAGAGATCAAGGTAGAATTCATGACTGAGAAGATAACTGCGCCAGCTGGGGCTGCGAAGGGCAAGGCCTCAGTTAATCCTACGCCGAAACCGGCTGCTCCTATGAAAACAGCTCCAGTCCAGATTCAGTCTGTTCCTGCAAAACAACCAATCATAGCCAAGGTCGCTGCAGGTGCAGATGGGAAGGGATCAGATGCGCAGGAGATATTCTCTGAGTTCCGTGAGCATTCCATCGCAGAGTTCTTCAAGAAGAACAGGCAGATGCTCGGGTTCTCCGGCAAAGTCAGGTCCCTCACCACTCTCGTTCACGAGTATGTGACAAACAACCTCGATGCTTGCGAGGAGGCGAAGATCCTCCCGAACATATATGTCAAGATAGACAATATCGCTGAGAACGATCACGTCCGCCTCTACGTGGAGGATAACGGTCCCGGCATACCGAAGCCGTTCATCGGCAAGGCGGTCGGCCAGATGCTTTCCGGCACCAAGTTCCACAGGTTCATACAGCAGAGGGGGCAGCAGGGTATCGGCGCGTCAGGATGCACTATGTTCGCCCAGATCACCACAGGCAAGCCTGTCCATATCAGATCAGGCACAGGCGACGGCAAGGTGTACGAATGCGATGTCGCTGTCGATCTGAAAAGCAACATGCCGAAGGTCAGCAACATGGTGGAATATCCTGGCAAGTACAGGGGAGTCACCGTGGTCGGGGAATTCGCGGAGGTCAAGTATGACCGCAGCGAATACGCCCCACTCGAATACCTGAAGGCGACAGCGCTCGCGAACCCCCATGCCCAGATCACAGTAGTGGATCCGACGGGCGAACGCATTGTGTTCCAACGAGCACACAACGAGGTCCCAGACAGGCCGGTGCCGGCCCAGCCGCATCCGCTCGGGGTCACCACGGACGACCTGATCAATTACGCTCATCATTCGAAAGAGCGCAAACTATCGTCTTTCCTCACATCCAATTTCGCCCGCATCTCTGACGCGAAAGTGGATGAGCTCAAGACATTCTGTCCGAGCATCAACTTCGACAAGATGCCGAAGGAGCTGAAGTGGGAGGAGGCGGAAGCGGTAGTGAAGGCGTTCAAGCAGATCAAATGGATCGCGCCGTCAGCCGACCCGCTCAGGCCGATAGGCAAGGTGCAGATAGAGAAGGCGCTGAAGAACGTCCTCGAGCCGGAGTTCATCGCGGTCTCCGAGAGGCCGCCCAAGGTATTCAGGGGCGGAGTGCCATTCCTGGTGGAGGTCGGAATCGCCTACAAAGGCAAGGCGGGACGGCAGACCAAGGACGGCATAGGGCTTGACGTCAAGAGGTTCGCCAACCGCGCCCCATTGCTGTTCGATGCAGGTGGCTGCGCGACAACGGAATCAGTCAAGACGATCGACTGGAACCGCTACGGCCTGAAAGACATCGACAACATGGCCATTACGCTATATCTCAACCTCGTCTCTGTCCACGTTCCATACACGAGCGCGGGCAAGCAGGCGATTTCGACCGAGGAGGAGATAGTCGAGGAGTTCAGGTACGCGATCATGGAGGTCGCGAGGGACCTCGAACGCTACCTCTCCGGAAGGATCCGCGACGAGCAGCGCGAGGCGAGGAAGAAGGCGATCATGAGGTACGTGAAGCAGCTCGCTTCCGACCTGCCCTATCTCGCAGGCAGGGGCGTCGCCAAGGAGATCGAGCAGAAGCTCGTCCATCTCATAGAGCACAAATACGCCAAGATATTCGAGAAGACCCGGCTCACAGCGGAAGAGGAGAAGACCGCGAAGAAAGAGCGTGAGGAAGAGGTCGAGGAGTGAACAACCGATAGCGGGTGATGTTTATGGCAAAGAAGACTGACACAATGAAGTCGGATGACACGAAGGAAAGGTTGGAAGGGATGGGCAAGACCCTCCTCACGGAGATAGAGAAGGAGCAGTCGCCATCATTCGAGGCTCCGCTCCGTGGCAGGTCTAATGTCCTCTATGACGAGAAATTAGGCTGCCTGTACCTAGGCGATAAGAGAGAGAAGCGCTTCTTCCTCAATGTGGCTCAGGCCAAGAAGTTCATGCAGACGGTGGCTGTCGCCGCGAAATGCAAGAAGTTCAAGGAGGAGAATCTTCACACCTCAATCAGAGGTCTCTTCTATCAATTGAAGTTCAGTCTCGGCGAGGACATCGATGAGGAGCTGTTCGAGGAGCAGACCGAGTCCAACGACCTGGTCGAGGATCTCGAGGTTTCCCTCGCAGTCAAGAGGGAGGATCTCAACCTCAGCACCGACCGGAAGGGAGTGGTCGCCGGGAACATGAAGATCAAGGACAAGTTCGGGGGCACCGAGACGATCATCGACTGCTCCAAGCAGGGCAGGTCCGGCTGGATGATCCCGTCCGACGTCGACAACGGTATGGATATACTGGACGTCGATGCCGATTATGTTCTTGTCATAGAGAAGGACGCCATGTGGCAGAGGCTCAATGAGGACCAGTTCTGGAAGAAGGAGAGATGCATACTCATCACCCCAAAGGGGCAGGCGTCGAGAGGATGCCGAAGGCTCATCAGGCGCCTCGCAGATAGGAAACTGCCGATCTACTGTTTCATGGACTCAGACGCATGGGGATGGTACATCTACTGGACCATCAAGACAGGTTCCATGAACCTCGCTTACCTGGGTAGCGACATCGCGACTCCGGAGGCGAAGTTCATCGGCGTAACTATGTCTGACCTAGACACTTACGATTTCCTGAAGAAGCTCACCATCCGCGCGAAGGATGTGGACCTCAAGCGCGCAGAGGAGATGCTGACTTATCCGTGGATCGCGAAACATCCGGAATGGGTGAAGGAGCTGAAGATCGTCCTCGAAATAAAGAAGAAGCTGGAGCAGGACGCCCTGCAGGGGCCGAGGCTCACGTTCGTCGGCGATTACGTTAGGGAGAAGATCAGCAAGAAGCTGTTCCTGCCGTAAGCTCCGTCGGAGCGGTCTGGGGCTCGAGGGGAACAGTTTTAAATCTCAGCCTCATTTGCAATATTGTTTCTATCGTGCCGACGATAGATGTATTACACAACCTATTGTGTATGACACCATATATAAACGCTTTAGGTTGTATATTCTGACCTACGCTGAATGCCGATTTTTCGCTGTTTTCGCAGTAACGTTTATAAAGGACAAAGTGCGTAATTTGGATGTGGTTGGGAGATCGAGACGCGGATCGACGACTCTTATCGCCGAATCCAACGAATTTCTGGACAGGCTTCAAGGCCCGAAGACGATGAAGGAGATAGAGAGGAACATCTCCACACTGGCGGGGTTGAAAGAGGAGATGCTCTCAGCCGGATTCAACGCTTCTTATCCTGAGATGATGCTCGCCACCAAGAAGGAATTCCTTGACGAGGACATCGTATCCGATCTCCCGAAGCAGCTTAAGGAGTTCAGGGAGTTCGCGAACCTCAAGAGATACACACTCAACAGGATCAGGGTCTCCCTCGCATCTCATAAGATACTCTACAATATGATGCAGAGGGGCGTCGTTTACGAGATGGCGCAGCACCTGCCATACAACGGCCAATACTTGTATGAGATCATATACGCTGGAGAGCCCGCTGTGCGGGCGTACAACTCCATGCAGGCAGTTCTCTCCAGGAGGAAGGAGGATTCGGGCGGCGAATACACTGTCGTACTATCGCTCAATGGCGACAAGCAGACCGTCAAGTTGCAGTCCAACCAGAACCTCGGAGACCGCGTCAAGAGGATATACGGAGAGGGTGCCACTGTCCTCAGCATCACCAAGCGCAACAAAGAGCCGCATCTCGTGAGGAACAGGAGCACTAGGGTGGCGGTCGCAGCCGCTTATGCCAAGATGTCAGCCAAGAAGATTTACGCTAATGCCGAGAGGCTCGGCCCAAAAATGAACGAGCAGCACGCGAGATACGCCGCTGTCCTCGCCAAGTACGGATTGTCTTCCGATGCCAGGATAGATCTGCTGGAGAAGAGGGAGGCGCTGGATGACGAGCTGTACTCCAAGGGCCTGCTGTCCGAGGAGAATGAGGTCACCAAGCTCGACCCGGAGGTCATGGAGTCAATTGCGAGGAAGAGGAGGGCCCATAACAAGTCTACTATCCAGGAAGCGGAGAAGATGTTCGCCGAGGACGTGCTGCATTACTTCATCTCCGAGCCGAAGCGGGTCCGCTCTTCTTATCCGTTGTTCCCAGGCATATCCACCGACATAGATGAGCGTTATTCATTCCTGCAGGTCCTTGACGTCGAGAAGCCGCAGACTATCATCGCCAACAAACTGAAGCTCGAGGCGATGGTGCCGATGTCCGGCAAGCAGCTCGGCGCGGCGATCATGCATCACCACGGCAAGCCAGTGGAGTGGTGCGCCGAGAAGTTCAAGCTCCCGGTGTCGGAAGTCAAGGAGTCGTCCATGAAGCTCGCGCCGTATTTGAAGCATTCCTCCACCCAGGCCAAGAAGTTCCTCGAGGCAATGGGTTGACAGAAGGATTAATACCCTTTTTTCTCCAAGCACAACTATGAAAACCTCAGTGAAGCCGATCACCAGGAAGCTCAGCACCAACGACGTGCTGCATCTCCTCAGCGGCTCGAAGGAGGTCAAACGCCTTGTCCTCAGCGAGGGATCGTACCGTCATCTTCCGAAGCGCGTCTTCAAGTCGCTGAAGAAGATCGGAGTCTCGATCGAGGTCGTCAAGCTGAAGCGGGGGCCCCCGACAAAAGTGAACGTGGCTGTCATCGCGAGGCTCCACAAATCGGAGATTCCTGCGGATGAGATCTCGAAGCAGACAAGGATACCCCTGAGGACCGTCTACTACCATTTAAGGAAGATACGGAAGCTGCAGGAGAAGGCGGACGAAGAGGAATGATCCGCGAGATAAGGTGGCTGCATGGTTGATGTCTCAACTCCAGAGATCGGATTCATCGGGGTGCTCGGCGCGATACTGCTGCTTTCCGCATGGGTGCCGCAGACCCTGAGGACGATCCGGACCAGGCGCACGGGGATGGAGCCGAAGTTCATCGCGATATATTTTTCCGGCAGCCTGCTGCTTACAATTTACTCGTATCTGATCGCCGATATGGTATTCCTGGTGCTCAATGCCGCTTCCACGGCGATGGCCGCAGTCAATGCCGACTACTACTGGCGATTTGAGGGACACCGAAGATGAGGATAGGAATATAAACTTTCAATCAGGATTCTTATTGTGCCCGAGTAGCTCAGTTGGTAGAGCGTCTGGCTGTTAACCAGAAGGTCAGAAGTTCAAGTCTGCGGCAGTTTTGCTGCCGTGGTGAAAATCTTCTCTCGGGCGCTTATGCCGGACATTAGCGTGCCAAAGATGAACGTCAAGGCGCAGATATTTTCTATCGTGCGGGCCGCGATCGGCAAAACGGCCCATGACATCACTACGCACAAAGGGCTCAACGACTTCAAGAAGGAGCTGGCTCCTCAGATACTCGGTGGATTCCCTCAAGAGGAGCGCAATAAGGTCTCGAAACTCATCGATGAGGCGATCACGAGCCATGGCGAGTTCCACGACATCAACCGCGAGAAAGCTGAAGGAGAGATGAAGAAGGGCAAGAAGGCCTGATCCCAGAACGGGCCATGTTCAATCTATACTGACTGTCTGGCCTACTGTGATATTGTTCCTCTCAGCGAAGCCGCCCTTCACCTCTATGGCGTACAGTATATCTGACGGTGGAGGGTAGATCCTGCAAGGCTCCATGGCGCACGGCTCCATGTGCTGGATGCCAACTATCTTCATGTCGCTCGATACGAATATCACATCTAGCGGCATGAGCGTGTTCTTCATCCAGAATGCGTATGCGCCAGGTTTCTCATACACGAATAGCATACCCTCATTCTCGTTTATGTTCTGCATTCCCATGAGTCCCGTCTCCCTTGCTTTCTGCGTGTCTGCGACCCATGCGGTTATCTGGATATCGTTGATTGCCACAGTCGTTGTTCTCAGTGCTGGCGCTAAGCATCCGAATAGTAGAAAGAAAACGATGGGTACAGCCAGCAGAGAAGACCTCATTCTACCTTCCCTATGATGACCTTTTGCAGCTCAACTGGCGGAAGAGCGTTCGCGGTCTCTATGGCGAACGACAGCTTGGTCTCGCTCTCGGATATGATCTCGAATAATGTGTCGCCTGCTTTGATCTTGTCGCCCATCTCGCAGTGCAGTATCATTCCCGCACCCTTGTCCTTCGGCGCTCCGGCCGCCCTCGCGATCCTGGATACGAACCTGTTGTCTACATGCGAGACCCTGCCGCCTTTCTCCGCTTTGACTGCGTACAGGTATTTCCCGACCGGCAGGTCGCTGATCCTCACTTTCGGATCCCCACCCTGGGCGCCTATGATCTCCCTCATCTTGTCCATCGCTTTGCCTTTCTGCACGATGTCCATGGCGATGTCCGCGCCCTTGCCTACTGGCGCCTTTCCGATCATCTCAAGGATGCTTCCTGCCATGAGCGTGCCTTTCTCCAGGAGCTCCTGTCCTCCACCGAGAACATCTGACTTCTCCTTGCTGCCCTCTGGCGACAGGGCCATTAAGACCTCGATGCATTCAAGCCCCGGGCCAATGCCGTACCCTATCGGATCGGATCCATCCGTGATCAGGCACCTCGTCTTTATCTGGAGGCTCTCGCTCACCTGAAGGAAGTCGTTCGCTAGGCTCTTGCCCTCGCTCTCGTCCTCTACTTTGGCCCCACGTCCTATCGGGATGTCCACTACAAGATACTCCGCTCCGACTGCTTTCTTCTTTCCGAGTATTGATGCCAGCAACAAGCCTCGCGGATCGAGGTGCAACGAGTTCCGTATGCGTATGAGCTTATCATCGACGGGCGCGAGATTTATCGCTCCACCCCATACGATGCAGCCTTTCGTCTTCAGCACCACTTTCCTGAGATCCTCTATTGGCAGTACGACCGGCGCAAGGACTTCAAACGTGTCCGCTGTCCCTGAGGCGGATGTGATCGCGCGCGACGATGTCTTCGGTATGTATACGCCTGCAGCAGCGAGTATCGGGACGATCAGCATGGTGGTCCTGTTGCCTGCCACCCCCCCTATACAGTGCTTGTCGGCGATCGGGTGCACTCCGAGATCCAGGCTCTGTCCCGTCTCCACCATCGCTTTTGATAGCGCGACAGTCTCCGCGATGCCGAATCCGTTGATGTATGCTGCGGACACGAATGACGCGAGCTCTCCCTCGCTCAATCGGTTCTCCACAGTCTCCTCCACTATGGAGCGTATCTCATCAGCGGATAATGCCCTGCGGTCCATCTTTTTCCTGATATACTCAAGCGATTTCGGAGTGGGGACATTGACCATCTCCACTGTCTCGCCACCCTTCAGCTTCAGCTGCTTCGCGGAATCGGCGTAGAGGCCTATTTCCCCCTTTTGCACGAGCCGCTTGGAGGTGTCGACTATGACGATCTCTTCCTTACCTCTATACTTCAGGCTGATTCTATCCGAGATGAAGACGCCCATGTCGCCGGCGTCCTCGTCATTGAGTATGGCGATGTTTTTTCCAGCCTCTATGTCCAGGACCTTCACTCTCCTGATGTGAGTCTTCTGTGGTCCCTTGTGGTTGTTCGAGTTCGCCATAATCATCACATCCTGTTTCTCTCTCATGAACAGTATATCCGTTTCAACTTCTCTTTCAAATCTTCGCGTACTTTTCCGCGACATGTCCTATCTCCTGCGGTGGGACAATGCCTGCCTCGGTGATGTATGCCCTGATATATTCTGGCTCAGTGATATCGAATGCGGGGTTCAGCACCTTCACTCCTTCCATCCTCTTCGCCAGCACTTCGTTGGTGGGGCGCATCTCGATCTCCGTCATCCTGCCCCATTTGCTGATCGGATCGAACTTGTAGAGCTGAGTCGCGGAATAGAACGGCACCCTCCTGTCGTGGGCGATTGTCGCCACCATAGATGTGCCTATCTTGTTGTAGAGCGACCCGTCAGCAGTTATGGAGTCCGAGCCGACGATTACCATGTCGACATCCTTCATCATGTACCTGACTGCGGAGTCGATCACCATCGTCACGTCCACTCCTGCGTCCGACAGCTGCTTCGCCGTCAGATGTCCTTGGAGTTTCGGCCTGGTTTCGGTGCATATCACGTGGACTTTCTTCTTCTTGTGCGCGTGCATGAGTATACTATTGACTGTGGTGCTGTGGCAGTGGGTGAGGACAGTCTGGCCGTCCCATATCAGATCCGATCCGTATCTTGTTATCCTCATGAACGAGTCTGTGAACTCCTTATCATATTGCTTGATCGCATCGGAGGCGATCAATTTCATCTCTTTCACGCTGCGCCCTTTCTCTAGGCGTGCCATGAAGTACTTCATGGTGTTCCTGACCATCGGTTCTGTTAATCTCAGCGAAACGAGTTTGTTGGCGGTCCGCTCCATCTCCTCTATGAAAGAATCAGTGGTTTTGGCGGTGCTTTTCTTGGCGGCCAGTGCCATTGCCTTGGCCGCTGCGTCCGCAACCCTTCTCGCTCCCTGTATCTTCAGGCTCTTGATGTCCCTCATGATGTGTGCCACTTTATCCGCCATGTCTCTATGTTGGGAACAACGGTTTTAAACTATGAGCCCGACGGCGGATTCCATCGTTTCCGGCAGCTCGGCGAGAGGGCTCAGCAATATAAACTTATTTGTCCTAGTATAGCTGTAAAAAATCGAGGTCTAGTGTATACTCAGATTTGGCACCGGACTGGCGATTTTTGTCATCACGGCGTGAAGAAGGGATCTCATGACTGAAGAGCTGAAAAAGATTATCGATGTTCCTCTGGAAGGGAAGCAGATATACCAAGGGTTCATTGACGGGATGTCAGCTGACGATAAGGAGCTGCTGAAGTTCTACGAGTCCACCAAGCCGAAGATATACATCCTAGGTATGGGCGGCAGCGGAAGCAACACCATCAACCGCCTGACTCAGATTGGAGTATCCGGCGCCACATCGGCCGCGATGAACACGGACGTCCAGCATCTCATACACGTGAAGGCGGACAGGAAGATACTCATCGGCAAGACGACGACAAGGGGGATCGGTGCGGGCAGCGACCCGGAAGTGGGCGAAGCAGCTGCGACCGAATCTCTTGACGACATCAAGAAGCTCATATCCGACGCGTCGCTGGTGTTCGTCACCTGCGGACTCGGCGGAGGGACTGGAACAGGGAGCGCGCCGATCGTGGCGAAGCTTGCCAAGGAGATGGGCGCCCTCGTAGTCGGCGTCGTCACCATGCCATTCACATCAGAAGGCAGTAGACGCCGGCAGAATGCGCTTCACGGCCTCGAGAACCTGAAGAAGTCAGTAGACACTCTTATAGTCATACCGAACGACAAGCTCCTCGCTGTCGTGCCGGACCTTCCGTTAGATACTGCGTTCCGCGTGTCAGACGAGATCCTCGCGCGAGCAGTCAAGGGGATCACAGAGCTCGTCACAATGTCCGGCCTGATCAATCTCGATCTCGCGGACCTGAAGACGGTCCTCAGTGATGGTGGATACGCGATGATTGGGGTCGGTGAATCTACGGCGGACTCGTCATATGATGAGCGCGCTCTCGTCGCAGTCAGCACGGCGCTTAGCAGCCCGTTACTGGATCTCGACATCTCCACCTC
>Ga0315282_10010330_pt1 | contig 14655 bp, 8 predicted proteins | sample YL17G07_20_MG_FD_203693 | JGI IMG/M metagenome (GOLD analysis project Ga0315282, IMG submission 203693) | Sediment microbial communities from Yellowstone Lake, YNP, Wyoming, USA - YL17G07_20 | ecosystem: Environmental > Aquatic > Freshwater > Lake > Sediment | place: USA: Wyoming | collected...
CGTCTCGTTCTTTTCCCCAAGCGCTGCCTTGACAAAGCGCGTGCCATTCGACCTCCCTGGTGCACATGTGCCTTTCCGTATCCATTCGCGTCAGATTGGCGTGGCTTGCCTTCCTATTGCGTGGTCAGGTCGCCCAGTGCCCACCTTTGGCATGGAAGCTACAGGCCATTACTGGATGCCGCTGTACTTCGAACTCCAGCGGCGCGGCTACGACGCCATCGTCATCAACCCCATTCAGACACGCGGCAAGTTCCGCACCCGCATCCGCAAGACCAAAACCGACAAGCTCGACGCCCGCAGCATCGCCCGCCTGGTGCTCTCTGGCGAAGCCAAGGCTGCTCGCATCCCCAGCGAGAGCATCTTCGAACTGCGCCTGCTCACCCGCCACCGCTGGCGCCTGACCAGTCTGTCCGGCGATCTCCAACGCTTCGCCTATTCGTTGATCGAACGCATCTTCCCCGAGTACGCGGATGTTTTCTGTGCGCCCCTGCTGCCCACCGGCTGCGCTTTGATCAACGAACTGGGCTTGTCTCCCAACGTCCTCGCCAGCCAGCCGGAGCAAGCCTCCGCCCTGATCGCGCGCGCCAGCCGCTCCACCGAACCGGGCTGGTTCAGCGGGTCGTTGGCCGTCAGGATGACCTCGGCGTTGCTCGCGGTCCCGCGCAGGAGAGTGTTCAGTTCTCCCGCGGCGAGGAGTTCGGCCGCGCCGCCCACTCCACGGGACTGCCAGTACGGCCCGGCGATCTGGTGCAGATACTGGCGGTAGTTGACCGCTTCGGCGTAGTTCATCCGCTCGTCGCGCTCGGCGTTCTTGGGCAGCAGCCGGCGGACGCGGGCCTGGTCCAGCTCAGCGCCAAAGAGCTCGTCGTTGCGCTCGACCACTGCCCCAAGATCCATGCGGAGCACGCGCGCGACGGCGGCGCGCATCATCTGCGGATCGTGCTGCTGCCGGAGCGGGTATTCGCGCTGTAGGTTGTAGAACTCCCAGAAGTGGTCGGAGAGCTTCCAGTCGTAGGTGAAGGCTTCATCAGCGATGTCGAGCGCCTCAGCCATGCTTGCGGGCGGCGAGTAGGCCTGTACCGCATCCAGCCGGAATGGAAGCCGGCCTTCACGGCTGAGCTTGCCCAGCAGGAGCGCCTGCGTCGCGCCGTAACTCATGCCCACGACGCCGACACTGGTGTGCTTGCCGGCAAGTTCCTTGGATTTCAAACAGGCGTTGATAATACGCGCAGCCAGGTCGGCTTCGGCCACAAGGTTGCCCGCCATGCCGTGCCGCGAGGCGCTGGTCATGGCAGGGAGGAACGTCGAGTCGAACGTGAGCACGTGGAGACCTTGCTGTTCCAGCCAGGCCATCCACAGGCTCGTCTCGGCGCAGTCAGCGCGACCGCCGATGCCGTTGAGGATCACGACCACCGGCGCCGGCCGATTCTGGATGACCGCGCGCACGCAGATGCCTGATTTCATGCCTTCCGCCTGCATCTTAATCCAGCGCGCGTTCCTCGGCTTGACGCCGCCTGTGCAGAACGGCGCGGTCACAGTCGAGTAGGCACCGTCGTCCCACGGATGATCGAATGCGCTCGAAGCCTCCGCCGCAGACGCGGCCGACCCGACCAGCAAGCACCCGACCAACACGCACGCTATCGTCTTCCTCATGACTCGTCCCTCCGCCTCTCCACAGCCTCCATTGAGGCGTGCTATGGCGAGCGGAGTGCCAACTGCACCTTGCGTGGACGGAATCCCCAACCGATGTTGGCTCAAGGCGTTAGTCGCACCTAATGGCGGATTATCGCGTGGCATAGAAGAACCGGACAGGCCCAGTCCCAGCATCCTGGATCGCCACGCTCACCTAAAGGACGTGTGGGAGCAGTCAGCAACCTGTCCCGGCTAGTTTTCGCACAAAGCGAGGACTGGAGCAGTGGAAAGGGGAGAGGAGCGCGGGGGAGCGCAGGTGATCCGCTCCACGGCTCCACTGCTCCGCTGTTGCACAACCGCGCCACGGTGCTACCATTCGCGCAGCCGTTAGTTCACAACGGGGGTGCGTCGCCATGAATATCTTCCCGACGCTCGTCGCCGCCAGCCTGCTGGCTGCGTTCGTTTCCGTGCGCGCGCTGGCCGCGGACGCCGCGCCACCACTCCTCCGCACACTCGACCTCAATCTCGGCGAAACACAGGAGACGGAACTTGCGGACGGTTCCAAGGCGCGCGTTAAGCTGCTCGACCTGCGAGAGACGCGCGACAGCGTCTGCAAATGCATCCGCGAAGCGCGCGTGACGGTCGAAGTCAACGGCGCGCCCGTCACGCTGGTCTCCGCGACGTACCATCTGCCGGTCACCGCCGGTGGCGTGCAGATTGACTGTCCCGTCACGCGCGGCTACGTCGCCGGCAGCAGCAAGGAGAACCCGTGGGCGCTGGAGAAGGACGCCCGCGTGCGCCTCTGGCCCGCCGGTTCACCTTGGATCGAACCGGGCACATTCCTGTATCCGGCGCGGCAACGCTGGTTCGCCAGCGACACACAGATGGGAAATGAGCCATGTTTTGTGGACGGCGCGGAACGACCCGGTGGCGCGAAGGTTTACTATCATTACGGCCTCGACTTCGGCGGCGCGGAGGGCCTCGTGGAAGTCGTCGCGGCGAGCGACGGCGTGGTCGTGAGCGCGGCGAACATCACGCTGCCAGAGCACGCCAATTCGCCGGCCAAAGGGCGCTATGATGTCATCTACGTCGTGGACGGGCGCGGCTGGTACTATCGCTACAGCCACCTGCAGAAGATTGACGTGAAACTCGGCGAGCGCGTGAAAAAGGGCGAGCATCTTGGCGTGTTGGGCAAAGAGGGCGGCAGCGGCGGGTGGTCGCACCTGCACTTCGATGTCACCAGCCGCCAGCCATCGGGCAAGTGGGGCATTCAGGATGCCTACCTCTACGCTTGGCAAGCGTGGCAGGCCGAACGCCGCCCGGCGCTCATCGCCGTCGCGCGGCCGCATGTAGTCGCCGACGTCGGCGAGGTGGTCGTGCTGGACGGCTCGCGCTCCTGGAGCGCCACCGGCGCCATCGCGCGCTATGAGTGGACATTCTCAGACGGCACGCTGGCGGAAGGTGCGACCGCCAAGCGCACGTATGCCAAACCGGGAGCGTACAGTGAAGCCCTGAAAGTCACCGATGCGCGCGGCACGATTGCGTACGATTTCGCCGTGGTGCAGATCTTTGATCCGGCGCAACTCAAGCAGCTGCCTCCGGGAATCCACGCTGCATACTACCCGACCGAGAACGTGCGCACCGGCGAGCCGGTGACGTTCAAGGTCCGCAGCTTTCGCACCGCGCACGGCGGCGAGACGTGGGATTTCGGTGACGATACGCCGCCGGTAACGGTCAAGTCCGACGGCAATGCCACGATGCTCGCCAAAGACGGTTATGCGATCACGCAGCACAAGTACGCGAAAGCCGGGCAGTACGTCGTCCGCGTCGAACACGTCAACGACCGCGGCGAGAAGGCTGAGGCGCACCTGTGGGTTGAGGTGCTCGACGCGCCCGCCGCGGGAACGCGATAGCGCGCGGCGTGCAACAAGCGCGACAGCAGTATACTGACGACAGTACCACAGAGCGCAAGAAGAATACTGCTCTGAAGCGTGGTGAGCCTGCTGAGGCGGACGCGGCGGTCGTCGTACCTAGTGGCGAACTACTGTTTGGCGGCAAAGAAGAAGCGAACCGGCCCCGACCCGGCGACCTGGATTGTTGCCTTCAGCACTTCCGTGACCTGCCCGCGTTTCACTTCCGGCCAGTCCATGCAAAGTCTGGCCGGCATCGGTTGTCCCGCTACACCTGCCGGTGGTCCTTCAGCCAGCAGTATTCCGGAGGCAGGCGGTCCCACATTTCCTGGCAGGCCAGGCGGTGCTCGGCCGCCTCAGCGTCGGTCAGGCCGCCTTCCTTGACGGCTTTGACCACATTGTCCACCTGGGCCACGCTGATCAACCCCGGGATTGGCGCAGTGATGGCCGGATTGGAGAGGATGTACCGGATGGCCATGCGCGCGCGCTTGCTGTCTTCCTCGGCTTGCGGGCTGTTCGGCGAACTGTCGCCCTTGAACAATGAGTTGCTGGCAAAGGGCTTGATGCCGAAGACGCCCACATCGCGCGCCTTGACCGCCTCGAAGATGCTGTCCTTCGGCAGTTCGGTGGTGGCCGCGGTGTAGGGCGTCACAACCACCTGGAGCTGCTCCTTGTACTTCTCGATCTGTGTCTTGATCCACGGTCGGTCATGGCACGAGACGCCGGTGAATCGCGCTTTGCCTTCCTTCTTGGCCAGTGCCCGCCAAGGCACACCGACGAAACCCACAGGCCGGTCTTGCCGAGCCGGCGGTAGATCATCTCCGAGTTGTAACTGCGCGTCTTCTTGATCTCTTCCTTTTCGTCGGCTCGAGGTGATGGTCCGGCGAAGCGGCGCGTGTACGTAGGATGGAAAAGCGTTTGGCTTGGCAGGTTGATTCCCCGCCGCAGGCGGGTAGAACCCTGCATCGTGACTGAGGAACCTCGGGGAAAGCAGTGGCAGCTCGCCTGCGAGACACAGGCAGCTCAGAGACGATTTCAGAGACACGGAGGTCGGGCATGAGAACGGTGTGCGCATTTGAGCTGGCGGTCGCGGTGGTGACCTTGGCCTCGGTCGCTGTCCAAGCGGCCGACGTGGGCGAGCAGATCGACAAGTATTTCGAGCTGGCTACGGACGGCAAGGACGAGGCGGCGGCGAAGAAGCTGGGCGATGAGATCATGACCGGGGCGGCCAAGGACGCCAACGTCCTCAACGACTTCGCCTGGAAGATCCTGACGGAGGAAGGCATCAAGAAGCGCGACTTCGAACTGGCGATGCGGGCCGCCAAGGCCGCCTACGATGTCTGTGAGGGCAAGGAGGCCCATATCGTTGATACGTATGCGCGGGCCCTGTTCGACACGGGCAAGGTCGCCGACGCCATCAAGTTCCAAAAGAAGGCGTTGGAGCTCTGCCAGGATGAGGATCTGAAGGGCGAACTGGAGGAGACCCTGAAGCGTTACGAGAAGAAGGCCGAAGAGAAGAAGACCGAAGAGAAGAAGTGATCGCGTGGCCCGCCGGGCAACTGTGTTGGCACCACCGAAGTCTTCCCGCTCTTCATCGGCGCAAGAGGCCCCGCAGATGACCAAGCTCGACATCCTGCATCCGGTTCTACAACGACACGCTGAATAACGCCGTTACTCTCCGTGACCTGCTGGCCCACCGCACGGGCATCACCCGCCACGACATGATCTGGTACAAGTCCGACTTCACCCGCAAGGAACTCTTCGACAGGCTCAAGTACCTTGAGCCCAAGGAAACGCCACGGCAGCTGCTGCTGTACAACAACATGATGTACGCTGCCGTGGGACACATCATCCAACTGAGGTCGGGGAAGTCATGGGAGGAGTTCGTCCGCGAGAAGATCCTGCGCCCGCTGGGCATGAAGAGCACGGTCTACACCATTCCGGACATGGTGAAGCGCCGTGACCACGGTGTTCCCTTCACCGAGAAGCGGGACACCATGGAAATATACAAGATTCCTTATTATGAGGAGATTGTGGGGTTGGCACCCGCTGGCGCGATCATCTCGAACATCCGGGATATGTCCCGCTGGCTCGCCGCCCTCATGAACGACGGTAGATACGCCGGCAAGCAGGTCTTGCCTTCGAACGTGCTCGCGGCCACACTGGAACCGGCGATGGCGCTTCCGAATGTCCTGGGCGAAACGAAGGGTTTCTGGGAGACGATGAACGACAATGCCGGCATGGGAAGGATGACGTCTGTCTACCGGGGACGCCTCTTGACCTATCACGGCGGGGCCATAGACGGCTTCTACTCGCAGGTCTCCTTCATGCCTCAGGAGCGGATCGGGGTGATAGTGTTCGTGATCGGCGGCCACTGTGCCGCTCTGACCGACATTGTTGGTTATAACGTCTACGAACGTCTGCTAGGGATGGACCAGACTCCGTGGAGCGAACGCTGGCTCGATGTCAGACTGAAGGCAAAGCGGGAGGGCACAGAGGCCAGGGCCAAGGCTGGCGCGGAGCGTGTTCCCAACACCACGCCTTCCCATTCCTTCGCCGACTACGTCGGCGATTATGAGCATCCGGCCTACGGCATCCTGAAGATCGGGCTCAAGGATGGGCAGCTCCAGTTCGACTTCCACAAACTCCTGTTCCCCATGACCCATTTCCACTATGACCGCTTTGATACGCCTGATGATGAGCGATACGGCAAGTGGTCGGTGAACTTCCGCACGAACCCACAGGGCGATGTCGCCGAGGCGGTCATGTCGCTGGACCAGGCCGAGGTCGTCTTCACACGGCGGCCCACGGCCCCCAGTCCCCGGCTGCTCCGGCAGCTCGCCGGCACCTATGAGACCAAGACGGGATTCAGGTTCCAGGTGGTGCAGAAGGCGGATCGCACGCTCTGCATAACGTTCCCAGGGAATCCTGAGGCGAGGCTGGTTCCCTACAAGGGTCTCACGTTCCGCACCCAGGAGTTCGCTGATCGGACATTCGAGTTCATCTTGGAGGATGGCCGCGTCACGGCGCTCAAGCACAGGGTCCCGTCGGGCGAGTACGTGTTCAAACGGAAATGATCGGTGCGGAGGCCACGGTGCCGGCGCGGCGGCGCGTGCACTTCAAGATGGGGAAGGTAACAAACGAGCGCACGCGAGGCCCATAGCGCGCCGCTGCCGCCGTTGCCTTTCCCCGGCCGCCGCCGTATAACTCCGGCCAGCATCGCGACTATGCGGGGTAGCCATGGCCGGCAGCGTCTCTGACGAAGCCTTCGCACGCGTCCTGAACCAGATGGGCATCGCCACGCTGGACCAGATCGAGGCGGCCAAGGCGATCCAGGCCGAGAACGCCACGAAAGGGGTGTTGTTGACGCTGCCCACCGTGCTCATCCAGCAGGGCATCATCACCCCCGCCATCCAGGAAAACGTCGAGAAGAAGCTCCAGGCGCAGCAGGCCGGTGGCGTCCAGGTCCTTGGACAGTACAAGCTGCTGAAGAAGCTTGGCGAAGGCGGCATGGGCGCGGTGTACCTCGCCGAAGACACCGTATCACAGCGCCAGGTGGCGCTGAAAGTCCTGCCCAAGAAACACGTCTCCGATCCCGGTTTCCTCACCCGCTTCCGACGCGAGGCCAAGGCTGCCGGCGCGCTCAACCACGTCAACATTGTCGGCGCCCACACCGTAGGCGAGGAGATGGGCCATCACTTCATCGTGATGGAATACTGCGAAGGCGAGACGCTCGACAGAATCCTGAAGCGCGACCAGGTCCTGCCCTGGGACAAGGCGGTGCAGATCGTGGTGCAGGTGGCACGTGGCCTGCAACATGCGCACGAGCACGGTTTCGTCCATCGCGACATCAAGCCCGGCAACATCATCCTGGCGCCCGACGGCACCGCGAAGATCCTCGACCTTGGCCTGTCGAAGAACATCGGCTCCGGCGAGCAGTCCTTCAACACACAGACCGGTGTGGCGCTCGGAACGCCGCATTACATCTCGCCGGAGCAGGCGCGCGGCGATAAGAGCATTGACGGCCGCACTGACATCTATTCGCTGGGCGCGACGTTCTACCACCTCGTCACCGGCCAGACGCCGTTCGAAGGTTCGACGGCGGCGGTCATCATGACCAAGCACCTCAACGAGCAGTTGACCAACCCGCAGGACCTCGTGGAAGACCTGCCGGACAGCGTGGCGCATGTCATCGTCAAGATGATGGCCAAGGGACCGAACGACCGTTACCGCGATTGCAAGGAACTGCTGGACGACCTGGAACTGGTGATAGACGGGAAAGACCCCAGCAGCCACGCGATTGATGTGGGCAAGTCGTCCGTGGCCGTGCCGCGTGTGGCGCACCCCAGGAGACCCGCTGGCATCGCGCAGGGCGCTCGACGCACAGCGGGGCGCGAGTCGCCCGTGGGCACGCGACAACATGTGCCCGTCGCACACAATGCGGACGGCACTGCGGAGCAAGCCCGTAGTGGCGCGCCCGTTGGGAAGTACATCGCCATCGGCGTGGCTGCGCTGGTCGCGCTGGTGTTCATCCTGGTGCTGAGCATGGGCGGCAATCGCGACCGTGGCGAGCGGGAAGCGCAAGCCGCCACAGAGAAACAGAAAACGGACGAAGCGGCGCGTTTGGCCGAGGAGAAGCGCAAGGCTGAAGAAGCGCGGGTGAAGGGCGAGGCGGCGCGCTTGGAAGAAGAGCGGCGCAAGCTGGCCGAAGACAAGCGCAAAACCGAAGAAGCCAAGCTGGAGGAAGAGAAGCAGAAGCTGGCCGAGGAGCGGCGCAAACTGGAAGAAGCACGCCTTGCCGTTGTGGCGGAGGCCAAGAAGGAGGCCGAAACCGCGACCACGAAGGTTGAGCCGACGCCCGTGCAGCCGGATACCAAGGTCGCCCAGCCCGACACGAAGGCAAGCGAGACGCCTGCGGTACAAATCGCTGCCGACGCCCGCACCGCGAAAGCGCAGCAACTCTTCAGCGCCGTGGTGAAAGAGGCCGCGCCGCTCTTGGTCCAGAACAAGTTTGCGGACGCGATTGCGTTGCTGGAGCGAAAAGCGAAAGACCCGGCGCTGGCGGACGCGGTGGAACTGCTCAAGCAGGAGCAGGCCGATGTGGAGGCTGTGGCGGAGTTGAGGCGCTCAGCCATTGAAGCGCTGCGGAACCAGGTGGGGCAGCAGGTGACGTTGAGGAAAGGGGGGACGGCGTTCAAGGGCAAGGTGGTGAACGAGCCGAAGTCGGAAGCCGTGACCCTGGACATGGGCGGTGCCCAGATGACGTTCAGCGCCACGATGCTTTCCCTGGAAGACGTGGATCAGTACGCACCCAAGGAGGGCAACGTCGGCGCGGACCTGCGCCAGCGCGGCATTCTTTACCTGGCCGCCGGAAACGTCGCCAAGGCCAAGGAGTACTTCACCAAGCCGCAAACCTTGAACCCAGAACCGTATCTTGACCGCATCACGGCTCTGGAACTGGGCGAGATTGAGGCAGCGGGGCTGAGCGCGTGGAATAAGGCCGAGGCGCTATTCAGCCGCAAGGCGATGAAGGAAGCCAAGGACGCCTACGATGCCTTCACGAAGCAGCACGGTCAGACGAAGACGGCGGCGGGCAAGACTGCCCTGCTGCAGGAACGGTATGACGCGATTGAGGCCGTCATTGGCCCGGCTAAGGAGGTCATGTTGGACCTTGGCGGCGTGAAGTTGGAACTGGTGCTGGTGAAAGCGGGCGAGTTCATGATGGGCGGCCACAAGAAATCTACTGCCGTGTGGCAGGGCAACGAGGGGCCAATCCACAAGGTGACGCTCACGAAGTCGTATTATATCGGCAAGTATCCAGTCACAGTGGCACAGTTCACCGTGTTCGCCAACGCAACGAAGTACCAGTCGGATTGCGAGAAGAGCGGCAACAGAAGCTACGGCGCGAAAGATAACAAGTGGAGCGCATGCACTGGAGTGAACTGGAGGGGGCCGGGGTTCGAACAGACGCCGAATCATCCCGTAGTTCTGGTGTCATGGGGCGACACGCAGGCCTTCGTGGCTTGGGCCACAAAGCAAACGGGGCGCGACGTGCGGTTACCTAGTGAAGCGCAGTGGGAGTATGCAGCGCGAGGACCCAACAGGTTGGAGTACCCGTTTGGCGAGACGTGGGACGGACTGAAAGTGAACCATCGCGATGCCGCACTGAAGAAAAGCGGTTGGCTGGCTGGCGGCTGCTCGAACGACAATGATGGCTACGTTTACACGTCACCGGTGGGGAAATTCAGCAACGCGAGTTGGTGCGGAGCGTTCGACATGTCGGGCAATGTGCGGCAGTGGGTTCAGGATTGGGCAGCGGACTACCCCAACGAAGCGCAAGTTGACCCGCAGGGGCCAACGACGGGACAGAAGCGCATTGGGCGGGGCAGTTCCTGGTACGATGAGCCGGAGTTTTGTCGCGCGGCGTTTCGTACGCTTGACCATCCAGACTACGTCGGTGCGCAGTATGGCTTCCGCGTGGTGGTGGAACCGGCCAAGGCGCGGTAGGTGTCGATGGCCATTGTTCTGGGAACAGCGCACGCGCTCGTGTGCGTTTGGCCGACCTGGACGCGTATGTTGAACAGAACCACTACGCGGTAGTGTGCTACTTCCCCTCCATGCCCTGCGCGAGCACGGGCCGCCAGATGCCGCCGTTGGCAGTTGAGTTGTGGACACGCACGGCCAGCACATTGGTCTTGCCGTAGTTCAAGTGTGCTGCCGGGACATCGGCGGTGAAGGGGGCTTCCCAAAGGTCATTGAAACTCTTCTTCTCCGACTTCTCGCTGTGCTCGCGCACCAACTGGCCATTGACGTACACCCACGCCTGTTCGTCCACGGATGCAAACAAAAGGCGCAGGCTCTTGCCCCGCCAATCGGCGGGAACGGTGAAGGTGGTGCGATACCAACCGTCGCCTTGGATATCGCCCACGGCTTCGTTCTCCGCCCAGAAGGAGGGCACTTTGATCGGCACCCAATCATCGGTTTTGAAGTCCGCTGCGTGCCAGCCATTCTTGATGCCTTGCTCCAACGGGTCGGCGTGGAAGACCCAGTTCGCCAAGGGCGTCGGCAGCGGGTCGGTGAGTGTCTTCCACTCGGCTGGAATCTCGAAGGTTTTACGGTAGTAGTCTTCGCGAAATACCTGCAACGGATGCTTGTCCGGCTGCGCGTTGGACGAAGTTCCCGCCGCAGCCGCAAAGGCAAGTTCACCGAAATCGTTGCGGTCTTCCAGGCTCTTGGTGCCGGGAGTGACGGACCAGAGCGAACGTTCGATGCGATCCGCGCTGGCGACGTGCACGCGTCCGACATTGGCATGCCAGAATGCACCTGCTCTTGGCGCCTCCACGCCGAGGGTTTTGAACGGAATCTTCAGCAACGCGAGCCAGCGGTTCTTCTCGGGCTCCAGGCGCGTTTCATATTTCCACTCGCCGCTCCAATCAGGGTCGAACTGGCCATGACGCGGGTCCATCACATCGGTCACAAGACCGCAGGCGGCGTCCGATTTCGATTCGGCGCTGAGGCCGACGGTGAAACGATAGGCGAGGTCACGCCCGCCGATGGGTGCGAGGTAGAGGGCAAGCGACTCCTGTTGGGCGCCTGCGTTGGGTTTCATCAGGGCGGCGGGCAGTTCGCTCTCGACGAACAGATAGACGTTGGCTTCGTCAAAGACGGTGCGCAGCGTGGTCTTGCGAGTCACAGGCGCGCTGCCTGGCAAGCTGACCAGCTCGCCGGCTTGTGTCTTCTGCCACTGCGGTGAGTCAAGTGTGAGGGCGCTTGTGGCCAGGCCCGCGGTGATGCGTTTGGCCCCTTCCAGCGGCGCGTTGCGCAGCGCTTTCGTGTCCCAGTTGAAGACGGTGTTGGCATACGGCTCCTGATAGCCATCGTAAGCGAGTCGCAGATGTTTGGCGTCGTGGCCGACGGGTGGGAAAAAAGTGAAAGCCCAGCCGGGGGTGGCTTTCGTCCAGCCCTTGTTGTCGAAATAGGTGGCGATCTCCGCGTTGCGCGCGTCGATGGCATCCAGGAGGCGGTCACGCATCGCGCGGTCCGGCTGAACTCGATAGGCATGGTAGAGATGCACGACGCGTGCGAGGCCCCGGAGGTAGTCGAACTCACGGCGCACCAGAGCGAGCCGCACTTTGGTCTTATCCGTATTGGCCAGCTTTTCGGCCTGCGTGAGTTTGGCGTCGAGCGAGGTCAGCAGGTCGGGTGTGTAGAGGAAGCCGAGGAGCTGGAGCGGGTCGGACAGGTGCTTCTGTCGGCGGCCATAGATGTCGGTGTACGCCCAGCCCGGATCGCGGGTGCCGAGGTAGCGCGAGTAGATCTCGATGCCGCGGTACAACTGGTCATAGAACTGCAGCATCGGCGGCGCGGATTTGCCGAAGGCCGCGCCGCAGAACTCATGCACGAGGACCTTGGCCTCGTTGTGTTCGGCGTCATCGAACATGCGGCCCATGGTGTAGTAAACCGGCCCTTCCAGCCCATACAGAATACCGGGACCATCGCGCATCACGGATTGGATGTGGTTCGCGACGAGCCGCTTTACCTGCGTCTCAACGAAGCCGGGCGTGCGCATCGGCGTGTAGCGGGTACCGAGATTGGGGCACCAGTTGTAAAGATAACTACAGAAGCCCTGCGGGACTTCGTGGCCGCGCCACGGGGCGATGTCTTCCTCGTTGGTGCCGGTAAGCATGATCTGCGTGTTGGCCGGGAACTTCTTGAAGCTCTTCGGCGGCGCGGCGGTGAGGATGTAGGACATCATCGTCACCCTCCTGTCCGGACGCGCCGCGAGCAGGCGCTCGGCGAGCTTGCGATGGAAAATCCAGAGCTTCTCGCTCCAGTCGTCGCCCGTGTCGTAGAGCTTCTTGCAGGGCTCGCATTGGCAGGGCCGGAAGCCGTCGGGCTGGCCGAGCCCGACGCCCGCATATCCACTATCCATCTGCGCGAGCATGTCCTGGTACATCAACTCCTGCACCTCGGGGTTGGAGATGCAGTATTGGGCACCACCGGCCGCTTTGAGCCGCTGCCCTCCAATGAGGGCGAAGTATTCCGGGTGCGTCGCGAAGTACTTCTCGACGGGGATCGCAGACTCGTAGGTGTGCACGCCGGGTTTCGTATCAACGATGGGGAAACGGTTGTTCGCGATGTCGTAGAAGCTCCCGCGCGGCTGATACTGGACATTGAACTCAATCACCGGCGTCTTTTCCACGTTCAGCGCAGCCGGAGCAATGATAATCGGCGTGGGCAGGAACTCGATCGCCGGAGAGTTTAGCAGATCAATCTTCGCCGCACCACTCACCGGCGCATACGCATCAAGGTCCGGATAGAGGAACCGCACGCCCGCAAACTGCCGCAGGAAGTCGGCAACACCCTTCGCCGTTCCGACGCGGTCCCACTTCGGCCTGCGCTGATTGACCGGTCCGCCCTCATCCGGCGCAGCCTCATCCCGTCCGGCGATGATGACATCCCGCTCGACCGCGCGCTGCACATAGCCCCAACCTTTGACTTTTGCCACGTTCACGCCCTGCTGCCGTGCGAAGTCCGTATTGCCGAGATAGATCGCCGGCCTCGCCGTATCCCGCTTGCTCTCGGCCACGACGCTGACATCGGCACCATTGGCCTTGAACGCTGTCTGCACGAGGCGCGCCGTTTGGTTCAAACACTCCGTCAGGGCCTCCGTCGGCAGCTTGTCCGGCACGACGATCTGATAGTCGGATCTGCCGTCGCGAAGCAGTACGAGGCCCGTGTCGGCGGCATGCAGCGCTGCCAGCGGCGCCAACAGCAGGGCGGTAAGGAGGATAGCGTTCGTCTTCATGGGACAGTCGCCTCTTCGGCTGATTGAATCGTGACCGGGCCGAGCAGACCGGAGGGGAGCAGTGCGGCGGGCTCGCCGGTTCTCTTGCGGTCCTCGCACTTCTTGCAGCCATAGGTGCCGCTGGTCATCGTGTCGTAGGTGCGGACATTCGTAACGGTGAGCCGCTTTTCCTTCGGCAGAGTCGCGTCGCCGATCAGCCGGTTGGGCCAGAGGTTCGCCACCTCGATCTCCAGTTCATTCGCGCCTGATTTGAGCGCGCCGGTGATTTCAATCCGCCACGGCGCAGTCCAGATGACGCCAAGATCATGCCCATTGAGACGCACCCGGGCGACGTTCTTAACCACGCCGAAATCCAGATAGATTGCCGATTTTGGGTCCTGGGCTTTGGGTTCAAAAGTCATCCGGTAAGTCGCCGTGCCGGAGTAGTAGCGGATGCTATCCTCGGGCCGCGTTGTCCAATCTTCGAGCCTCTCGAAGGTAACTCGTTCAGGTCCGCCCCACTTCGTGTCGAAGGCTACTGTCCACGCACCGGCCAGTTCCTGCACGTTCGCCAGCTTCGGAAAATTAGCCGGCTTCGCTACGCTGTTTTTGGTTTTCGATTTCCGAAACACCACGAACCAACTTTGCCGCGGCGCAAATCGAACCGGCACAACGGTGCGGCCGTTCTCCTCCCTCCACTCCGGTAAGGCGCGGATGCGGCCGGTGACAGCATCCCAGAGTTCGGGTTGTTTGCCGGCGACACGAAACACGATTTGAGCAGTTGCGTCCAGCGCACTTTGGTTGCTGATGAAGTAGATGTCCGTCTCGCCGTCCCGGCGATGGATCCAATCACAGTTCGCGCCGGGCGAGGGATTGCGGCATTCGATGTCGGGCGCCAACCCGTCGGCGCGGACCACGGCGTCCAACGAGCCCTCGCGCAGCTTGGCCACGGATGCAGCGAGAGTCTTGGGGCCGATGACCATCACGCCGGCTTCGGCCAACTCGTTGATCTTCTTCAGCGTCGCGGGTAAGAGGATCGCATCAGGCTGATGCGGCAACACCAGGTACCGGTAACTCATGCCGTCGGGCAACGTCAGCCGGCCGTTGCTGGCTGAGGCACGTGTCAACAGCACTTCGGCGTTGAGCACGTCGTAATCGAAACCGGGCGGCCGCTGGTTGGGACGCGGTGGGATGAAGCTGGGAATGGCTTCGTTTTGGAGATAGGCCCAGTCGGCCACAAACAACCCTTGCCGGAGCATGTGCTGGCAGCGGGCTAGATAGGTCAGCCATGCGCCGCTCATGGGCCACCACGTCAGGTTGCAGTCG